>Ga0181405_1000384_pt1 | contig 15673 bp, 24 predicted proteins | sample 28SPOviralmetaG_FD_130134 | JGI IMG/M metagenome (GOLD analysis project Ga0181405, IMG submission 130134) | Marine viral communities from the oligotrophic San Pedro Time Series (SPOT) site, San Pedro Channel, CA, USA - 28 SPOT_SRF_2011-11-29 | ecosystem: Environmental > Aquatic > Marine > Strait...
GTATTTTGTAGTACCATCATCATGGGTTTCAATAGAACCAATCCGTCCTACCATACCGTAATCAGTAATTACTTTATCATCAAAAGTCATAATTAACCTCTCATTTCTATAGCAGCTTCCCAAATCTTTTTCGCACCATCATGAGTTGCGAAACCAACTTCATCTGCAAAGTCCATAGTGCTACAGAAGTAAACCTCACCAAAGATTTTGTGAGTATCTAGAATATAGTTTAACATCTCTGGAGTAGTAGCGGCACCAATCTGGTTACCAGCACCTTTGAACACGGCGACTTTTGCACCTTCTACTGCATCAATAAAAATTGTTTCATTTTGATTTGTCATGTTTTTCTCTCTCTCTGTTGACTATACTATTATAATACACAATTCCTATAGCAAAGTCAAGTTTTATTTTCAGACGTAAAAAACCCCCATAAATCAAGGACTTACGAGGGTGAGATTTTGTGTGATATTTGGGGTTTGTTATAAAAACAACAAGTGATTCGCTATTTTCTCTCGTTGAGAATAGTATTCATCATGTTAGTACCAGTGCGTGTAAAGAATCTAGGTGCAAATGCGTGAAGTATTACTGCTGGTATAATCAACTGTAATCTAACTGCAACCCATAATGCTTGTACCATGTGTTGTAATGCAGTCTCATTTACTTCTTCTAAATGCAGTTTACATTTGCGACTTAACATTATCTTCTATCTTTCTTCTTGAGTTCGTTTGCAATCCACTGTTTTGCTTGTCGTTTAGTAGGTTTCTTTACGACTATACCACGAATACGTTTGGATACTTTATTGAATACATCTTCTTTTGCATCATTGTTATCTACAATAATAAAGTTTCTAGAACCAAATAATGATTGGAATGAACCAATGTTCTTTTGTACGTTATTCCACATTTGTTCTACAGATTTCTCTGGTAGAGTTCTTGCTCTTTCTTTGTTTCGTATCTGTGCAGTTTCTAACGAGGTGTTTACGAATATCATTATGGTTTCGTAACCAATCTGGTCTAGAAGTGCTTTCTGTCTACCAATCTTTGCAACATCTTTTCCAGTACCATCAATGATAATACCTAGTCTACCATCAACCCAACCAGACTGTCTTGCCTTGGTTTTTGACTTTGCCTTTAGACGTATCGCTTGACCTTCATCTGAAAATATATCGTCTGGTTTACCAATATCCAGACCAGCTCTTTCTAGGTCTTTCTCGTAGATTTCATCAGAGTTGACAATCTTCATACCAAGACCACCAGTGGTCTTCCTCACAACGTAGGACTTACCACTGCCTGGCCCACCAGCAAGAAAGATTGCGTTAAATATATTTGGGTCGTAAACTCCCTCTTGAATTTGATGGAATGTTTTCATTATTAATCCTTTGTAACAACTGTTGTATGTATTTAGTTTCTTTTTCATTCATGGGTTCAATCCTTCTCTCTTGTCTCTGTAGGTTTGTAAATTTTTTCATTTTCAGTTTTGCTTTATTTGTCATTTCATTCCCTTTGTAAAAAAATATGGTTGAACATGATATAAGTTGTTGTTACGTTCTCCTTTATCCTACTATGTAATCGTCACCAGCAGAATATCCTGCCGATACGTCAATAGACTTAGACAAGTTCTTATCTGGGCCTAAGTCATTCTGTTGTGGTATACCTTGCATTGCAAGAGGTTTACCCTTCTTTGAATCTTTTGCGACTTGCATAATAATCTTATGTTTCAATTCTTGTGATTTAGTAAAGGTGTGTCTAAGGTGTGTAATAATATAATTACCACTTATAGTATCGTCCTCTTTATCGTCTGTAACTGTGCTTTGATTTTTAACTGTGAGATTAATCTTATCACCACACTGTATGAATGTTTGACCATTTACTTCAACATTAAGAATCATTCCATTCTCAAACTGTTGTCTTCGTGCCTTTTTTCTTTGTAGTGTTTGGTTTAGATTATCACTTTGATATGGATAGTTACCATCTGGTTCGGAGAATGAGTATCCAGATGCAGTAGAAGAAACGAATAACTTTGTGTCTTCGTGTTCTGTTAAATCTTTGAATGTATCTGGGTCTTTTGCTTTTGAAATAATTGGAGTTGACTCCCCATTGTCTGGATGAATATCTTTATCAAAGTTCTCTAGATAATTATATTTATATAAATCAAGTCGTTTATTATATACATCATGTGTAATTAATTTTGATGTTAACATACCACTTTGTACATTTTTTACTGTGTCTTTAGATGATATAACTTGATACTGTACCAGTGTATCTAGATTTTTCTGTGGAGAAATAGTACCACTTTCATCTAAAGTTGCACCAACATTTTCTTTATAGTAAAACTTTGGTTCTTCTCTACACAAACTATCATACGTTCTAAAATGATAACCCTTTGTAGTCTCATAAAATAAATATGATGGTGATGAGTTATTCAATGCAGAGTTAGATATTTCTGCTAAGTGTTTTATACATTTAAAAGGTCTTTTGTTTGGAAACACAATCTTTGTATTGTTTGCAGTAGGTTCAAAGTAAAATGTCTTTTTACTTCTAAGGTAAGTATTATCTCGTAATATTTTGTCTACTATTTCACTTGGTTGTCCAGAGTATGATTGTGATACTCTCGTAGTGTTATTCCTAAATCCCTCTAAAGAACCAAACTGTAAGGATATAATCTGTGCAGATTCTCCTTGTTGTTGTTGACTGTTGATTTTATAAACTATCAGTGGTGATAGTGTATAATCAATAGTAGTCTCTGGGTCTGGTGTTTCTTGTGGAGTTTGTACTTTAAGAATAAGTCTCTCTTCACCAACAATAGGAATATTTCTTATCATGTTGGTGGTATCTTTAATTACAATATCACCACTTACAGCTGCACTGTAAATATTTTCGTAGACGTTAATTTCTTCTACAATATTGTTAATGTCAAATACTGTGCCTGTTGTGGAAACAATCTTACATTCTTCAATAAGAAATTCGCCTGCAAATTGTAGTTCACTTTTTGCAACCATTATGATGCCTCATTCATCTTACGTCCAAATTCTTTTACAAACCCATCAATATTTGCTGTGTTTATAAGTCTGATTTGTCTTTTTTTCTCTTGTAAGTTATCTTCATACTCATAATTAGATACTGAAGTTGCAGATGGGTATTCTGTGGTATTCATACCTACATCAATTTTTCTTGTATCGTTTCCAGATGTTTGTGCTATTTCGTAGTGATGTATTGCCTGGGGATTGTCATATTTGTCTTTAACAAACTGTTCAAACTTCTGAACACTCATAGGCCAGTCTTCATAGTAATCTATAATGTCATTTACTACTAAGATAGTCCAGTGCAAGTTTACATCACCATAATACTTGTGTGCAATCATCTCTGGAGTTTCACCATCTTTTACATCATAGTAATCAAACCCTAATATATTTTGTTTTACACCTTCAATCAGTTTTACCTTGGTCATGATATTCTTCATGATAGTAAGTTTACCATCACCCTTTGCATCATAATATATGTTTGGGAACTGTTCAAAATATGCCATACTAGTATCCTAACGCAAGTTTTTCTCTGGTAATAAGTTCTAGTTCTTTAAATTGTAACTCAATATTTGTTTCTACTGGTGGAGCACCAGAACCATCAGAATGTGGTCTAAAGAATTGTACTCTGTCACCACCATATGTCACATTACAACTTTCTAATACACAAGTTGATATTTTGTTTAAAAAATTATTTTGTTTATGCATACCATAGTAGTATGATATATCAAAAGTAGCAGGAACAATCATTGTTCTGGATGAACTTATATCACCCTCAAAACTGGGTGCCATGTAGAATCTAAACATTCTTGCAATTCTGTCTACGTTTGTTGCTTCTTGTTCTGATTTAGGCATCATTTTAAATGAGTAACTAAATGACCGTCTACTAGTTCCTTGAAAAACCATCTCAAGTCTATTGTTCGTAACTCTACCAGATGCAAGTTCTATTGCTGCTTTTGCACCAGGCGCTATAGTATCAGCAGCACCTTTTAGTGCAACCTCACCAGCATCATTCAGTGCAACTCCTGCTTCATTGTATACTGCTTTCATAAAATCTTTATTCATTACACCGTCAGTCGAACCTTTTTTATAGAGATTCGCAGCCGCAGTTGCAAGAATACCCATCTCTACTTCACCGTACTGTGCAGATTGTGTTACACCTACAGTTGCAGGCATATACATTACTATTTGAGATGCTAGTCTTTTTGTTGGATTTGTTGGTACACTTATTGAAGTTTTTTCTGAAGAACTACTACCACCAAAGTCACTATAATCTGCTGGGTTACCAGAATTAGGTGGTGTGGTACTTAACTCATTCCCACCATACTTATCTGCTCGTTGAACATTTCTTCCTCTTTGTGTAAACTTTACCTTTGCATTTGATTGTTCATTGATTTGAAAAACAATAAAATGTCCTTGGTCATTAGAACCCAAATCTTCTGGATATGCAATGTTTTCACCTTGAAATGGATTGTCCATTTTTGCATAACCACTTCTATCAACCTTACCAGAGTTTCTAGGCGGCCCATTGAGACTTGCACCACCTAACGCATCAGAGATGACATTGTTTAATCTATTAGTTGCACGATTAATTGCAACATTTTTGATTTCGTTTAAGAATCCTCGCATCTGTATAAATATCCTTAGTTACATACTATTTAGGTGAATAATCATGGCATACCGTGGAAGATACATACCAACATACCCAAAAAAGTACAAGGGCGACCCTTCTAATATTATTTATAGAAGTTTGTGGGAAAGGAAGTTTATGGTGTATTGTGACCGTAATGATAAGATACTTGAATGGGGTTCTGAAGAATTCTTTGTTCCTTACCGTTCACCATTAGATGGTAAAATACATAGATATTTCCCAGACTTTTATGTGAAGGTCAGAACACCACAAGGTTCTAAAAAATGGGTAGTAGAAGTAAAACCAAAAGCACAATGCAAACCCCCCAGACAACCCAAACGAAAGACTAAGAAATATCTTAATGAGGTTCGCACTTGGGCGATAAATGATGCAAAATGGAAACACGCAATAGAGTATTGTAAAGATAGAAACATGGAGTTTATCATCTTAACAGAAGTTGAATTGATGATATAAATAATAGTATGGCAGAAGAAACTTATTTCGATAAAATATCAGCGCAGATTAAAACTGGAACAGAACCATACCAATGGTATCGTAACCGTATTAAGGAACTTGGTACTCCTAACACGGCAGAACTTTTGCGCTCTGGAAAATTAAACAAACAACCTATCCCAAAACACCTAAATATGTTTATCTATGCACCAAAAGGTGCAAAGAAGTTACCATATTATGATACATTTCCACTTATAATGTACTTGAAACCAGCAGAAGGTGGGTTCTATGGATTGAACTTTCATTACCTACCATATGCAATGAGAGCAAGACTTTTAGATGCAGCTGGTCAAGATAAGTTAAGTGTAAGTGCAGTTGAAGGAAGTAGATTAACTAAACCTACTATTAAAAGGTATTTGTTTGGATATTTAAGGTCAATGTGTTTAAAGATAGAACCAGAAGATAACTTAACTGCTATTATGTTACCAGTACAAAGGTTCAAGAAAGCATCAGATGCTAAAGTATGGTCAGACTCTAGGAAGATGATTTAATGGCAAAATTTAACTTTTCAAATGTTTTGGGTGGTGCAGTATTCGGTGGTCTAAATGCGTTTTTACAACACAACGCATCTAGAGATGGATATGCAAAACAAAATCGTTATGAAGTTATTGTATTGTTACCAAGTGGAGTTGGTGGAACTGCATCTGAACAAGATGCTGGTTCATCTGCAATGGCAGGAAGTGTAATGTCACAACTACATGGTGAAACTGCAAGAAGAATATCTTTTCGTTGTGATTCAATATCTATTCCAGGCAGAAACCTAAGAACACAGATGAATGGTAATATATACGGCCCACCTCATGAGATAGTCCAAGGACAAACTTTCGCACCAGTAGAGGCGACTTTCTACTGTGGTTCAGACCTTGCAGAAAGATACTTCTTTGAAGAGTGGCAAAAGATTACATATAACCCAGATACATATAATATTAATTATTATAAAGAGTACATTGGGTCAGTTGAAATATATCAACTAAATGAACAAGATGAAAGAACTTATGGATGTAAATTAGAAGAAGTGTTTCCTAAAACCGTATCTGCACTTGCATATGGTCATGGTAACTCTAATCAAATCCAAAAAGTGTCGGTTGAGTTTGCATATAGATATTCGAGAAATATTGCAACTGAACCACAAAAAGCAAACCTTGATAGTACACTACAAGATATATTGAAGAATACAGTTCTTCGACAAATCCAAAGTAGAGTACCACAAGTACTGAGGCGATTATTTTAATTATTAATATAGGAGAATAAATTATGGCGTTGCCAGTATTGAATAACCCAAATTATGAGATGGAACTTCCATCAACTGGGGAAAAAATTGAGTTCAGACCGTTTTTGGTTAAAGAACAAAAAATCTTAATGATGGCTATGGAAAGTGACGATACATCTTCACAATCCAAAGCAGTTGTTGACATTATCAAAAATTGTACATTTGGTAAACTTGATGATAAACTTGAAAAGTTACCAACATACGATATTGAATATATGTTTTTACAAATTAGACAAAAATCTGTTGGTGAAACTATTGATATTACAGTTACTTGTCAAGATGATGGTGAAACTAAAGTACCAGTTACACTTAATCTTGAAGACATTAAAGTTGTCAAAACAGAGGGTCATAGTGAAACTATTATGATTACTGACACAATTGGTATGACTATGAAACACCCTACAATGAAACAAATTCTTGGTTATGACTTAACGAAAATGGATAATATGCAAAGTACATTCGATATAATCCAAGATTGTTTAGAAAATATATTTGATGAAGAAACTGTATATGACGATATGAGTAAAAAAGAAATGTCAGAATTTATTGAACAAATGACAACTGACCAATTTGAAAAGGTTACTAGTTTCTTTACAACCATGCCTAAGTTGAAACATACTGTAAAGGTTACTAATCCAAATACTGGAGTAGAAAATGAAATAGTACTTGAGGGGATGCAAAGTTTTTTAGGATAGCCCTTTCACATGATAATCTGGGTTCGTACTACCAGACTAATTTTAGTATGATGACACATTATAATTACAGTTTGACTGAACTAGATAATATGATGCCGTGGGAAAGGGAAATATATGTGAGTTTGTTAACACAATATATTAAAGAAGAAAAAGAAAGAGTACAAAGAGAGAGAAGGAATAGATAAATGTCACCTAAAAAATTAGAAATAGATTCTAAATACGCACACCTAGACCGTGATGGTGATGGCGTTGTGAGTGATGAGGAGATGATGATGGAAGAAAGAATGATAGAACTCGCTGATAAACGTAGTGATATGGAAAATGAAGACATGAAGGCCGATGCTCAACGTAAGATGGCTTGGTTTGCTTTGTTTGGAATGTTACTATATCCGTTTGCAGTTGTTCTTGCATATCTTGTTGGACTAGAACAAGCAGGGAAAGTATTAGGTGATATGGCCGCAACATACTTTGTATCAGTTGCAGCTATTGTCGCAGCTTTCTATGCTAAGGAAGCTATTGGAAAAAAGTAGAGAACAAAAATGGCAGAAAATAATCAAGGTGTAATCAACGCATTAAAAGAGAGTAATAAGGCGGCCGCTGGTGTAATTAAAGAAGAACTAAAAGACCAGTTTAAACCCTTTGCAGACCAAATTACTGCACCTCTCAATCAAATGAAAGCAGGCATTAATTCGTTGCCTGGTGTTAGTATTACCAAAAAATTGTTTTCTGCTGTTTCAAAACCTTTAAAAGACTCTTTTAATGCCGATAAGAATACAAGTGCAAAAGAGGTGGAGGCTAATAATGCAGCCACTAGGGATGCAGAAGCTAATCAAACTCTTATGGAAGATATTCGTGATGGTATTCTTGGTATTCAAGATGGATTGATTAAGGGTCTTGCTAATCTAAAAGATAAAGGTTTAATGGGTCTTGGTATTCTTGCTGGTCTTGTTGCAGCTCCGTTTGTAGCTTTAACTTCGTTCTTTACACAACTTGGTAAAGAACTTGCAATGTTGAAGAAAGCTGGTGAGTTTATATTTCTTAAACCATTTAATGCAATCAAATCATTCTTTACTAACTTAGGTACTAAATTTACTAACTCAAAAGCTGTAACTTACTTTGATGATGTAGTAAAAAGTGTAAAAACATTCTTTACGACTGTTGGTACTAATATTAAAAATTCTAAGGTAGTTGGTTACTTTGATGATGCACTTAAAGGTGTTAAAACTTTCTTTAGTACTCTTAGTACTAACATTGGTAATTCTAAGGTAGTTGGTTATTTTGATGATGTTGTTCTTAAAACAAAAGGATACTTCTCTACAGTTAGTACTTCAATATCAAATATGAAAGTAGGTGCAATTAGTATTGTTGATGATATTGCATTAAAAATGTCAAGTGTGGGTCAATCAATAACAAAGTTTTTACAACCAGTAAAGAATTTAATAATGGGTTCTGGTGGAGGCCCTGCTGGTGCTGGTGGTAGTAAAGGTATCGTAGGATTTGTTAAGGGTCTTTTTAGTCCAATTAGAACTGTTATTGATGGAGTTAAATCTAGTTCTGCATTAGTTCAACCATTCATGGCAGGATTCCAACCAGTAATTAATTTTGCAAAAACTGTAGGTACAGTATTAGGTAAGTTCTTTTTACCGATTACAATCCTTATGGGTGTATATGATTCTATAACTGGTTTTATGTCTGGTTATTCGGATACAGAAGGTAACACTGGTGAAAAGATATTTGCTGGAGTTAAAGAAGGACTTGCAAAGGTTGTTACTAATCTGATAGGTCTACCACTTGACCTTCTTAAAAAGGGTCTAACATATTTAATAACATTCTTCTTTGGTGAATCAGTTGTTACTAAATCATTAGAGGCGTTCTCTTTCGCAGACACTATTGGTAAAATGGTACGACTACCGTTTGATATGATTAAGAAAGCATATGAGTGGGTTAAAACCTTGTTTGTTGACCCAAAAACTGCATTGGTAAAATTGTGGAATGGACTTGTTGGTGAAGGTGGTCTTATTGATTTACTATTTACACCAATTGACAAAGCATTAAAATGGGTTATGGGAGTATTTGGTTTTTCAATACCACTAGATAAGGATGGTAAAGAATATTCTATTATGGGAATTATTAAAAATGCATTATTCGGTATCGTAGATTTCTTCAAAAGTTTACTTGATATTGATGTTAAAGGTGTACTCAAAAGTATCCCAGGCGGTGGTTTCCTATTAAGTCTTTTTGAAGATGATACTGTAGATGAAAAGATTGCAGATGCACAAGCTAAAATAAAATCAATTCAGGCAGATGTTGATTCAGATGGTTTCTTTGAAACTGAAGGTAACAAAGAGAAAAATTTACAACAACTCGCAGAAGCACAAAAAGAATTAGAAGAATTGAAAGCACAAAAACAACAACAAACTGTTATTAATAACTATAATAATGTAGACAATAGTACTAAAACAAGTAGTCAGACACTTACTTCATTACCAATAACTGACCAAGCAGCAATGTCTGGTGCTGGTCTGGACTAATAATTATCTATTCATTGCAATCCATATAAGACCAATAATAAACGTAGCAACAACCATTACTAAACCTATAACTGCAATTATTTCAAATACAGCTTTACGTCTTTCTTGTTGGTCATAGATTGCCTGTTGCCGTTTCTTTCTAATATCCCCTTCAGTCTTCAAGAGCTCTTCCCAAGCAGATGGGCCTCTGGTAAATGAGATAATTTGTTTCAATTCATTTCTCATATCTTCTGCTTTTTTCTTAGCCATGAATATTTGCATAGCTTCTTCTTCTACAGAACCAGACTGAAATAACTTTTTAAATAGTGGTGGTTTTCGGTTATACTCTTCTGCCTTTTTAATATCAGAAACAGCACCCATCCAACGAGACAAATCTCCTGCCATAGATTCTATTTCACGGCCGGCGGCAAAACCAGCTTTGATGGTATTAAATGCGCCTGTCGCCATAGCAACGGCTGATATAGGGTCTATCATGTTTTGCACCTCTCACTCTCTAGAGTTATTTATGCAAATAAAAAAAGGGAGAGTATCTCTACTCTCCCTTCTCCCCCTTACCTAACCGTGGGTCTGGACGGACTTATTGAGGAGTCACCCTACTCATTCGCAAGTTTTTGAAAGTAAGACATGGTATCAGCATCATCTTCTTCAACACTTGGAATTGTCGGTTGTGGTTCTGCTTTGAACTGTGGTGTTTCAACAACATCTTCATCCATCATAGAGGCAGCAGATGCAGTGATAGTTCCAGAGAGAACATCATCTAACCTTTTCTTCAACTCATCATATGACTTGAAGTTGGTTGGTGCAAGAAAATCTTGTAATGAATACTGAGATTTCCATATACCGTCAAGTTTCTCATCGCTATCTGCAAGAGCAGTCACGCTATCGAACTCTGATTTATCATAGTTCCAGAAACCATCAACCTTGCGAATCTTCAACTTGAAGTTCGCACCTTCCCAGAAATCGAAAGGGTTAATAGGTGTTTCGTCTTCAAACTCTGGTTGCATTGAAGCCATAATCTTATCAAAGATTTTCTTACCATAACGAAATAGAAACACTTTTCCTTCATTCTCTGGGTGTTTTGGGTCGGATACTACAAAGATATTTGAGTAGTATTCCAACTTTCTCTTTTGCTTTCTAGCAATCTCTTTATCAGATTCAAGTCCAGTATTCCACAACTGTGAGTTGTGTTCTGAAACTGGGTCTTGTTTACCGATAGTGGTAAGTGAGTTCTCAATGAACCATTTACCAGTAGAACCTTGGAAAGCGTGTTTGAACATTTTAATCCAAGGAAGTTCTTCACCATCTGGTGCAGGCAAGAAACGAATGACTGCTTGTCCAGTACCAGATTTATCTAGTTCTGGTTTCCACAACCTTTCATCCACATAGGATTTCTTTTCTTGAGGGGCACTTTCTGATTGAACTTGTGCTAGAAGTTTGTCCAATGTATTGGACTTGCGTAGAGTACTAACTGACATATTTTTCTCCTTATGTTAATATATGTTTATCGTATGTTTAAATATTTCACATTATTCATAATATATAACTCTATTTATACACTAAAATAACTTGAAAGTCAAGTCATTTTTCTTAATTCTTTCCAAGAATGTTCAAATAGAGTTCCACCGATTTCATCAATCTGGTTTGCAATCTGTCTGGTTTCCCATTGAGTATCTTCTGCACAACGCAGATTACATACTCTTGCGAAAGCCATTAGAGTACCAGACCAATACCATTCGGTGTACAAGTTCTGTGGTAAAATCATTCTTGCCATCTCTGGTGCTACTTGTTCTCGTAACAAGTTATTATACGTCTGTGTTACGAACTGTATTGCACCATCAATATTATATTCAATGGTTTCATCACTAGAACCTTGTTTCTTGTTGTCGGCTTTAAGTCTCCATTCTTTGGGTGTATAGAATTCTGGTTCGTCATCTACATACCTTCTGGATACTTCATTCCACACCAAACCGACTTGGTGTTTAACAAGTTGTCTTGCAACAAAGATTGGAGCTTTAATATGGAACTGTATAGAACAATGTCCAAATGGACTCCAATGATTGTGTTTTGCAAGATACTTGATAAGTTTTTCATCTGCAAGTGAGAGCAATCCTTCTATTTCACCACCTTCTGGAATCGCTTCCCATTCCGATTTCTTTGCAAATGATACACGAGCTGCATTTACGACTGTAAGGTCTGAACCCATTTTATCAACTAGTTTGACTTGCAACTTCATCTCTCCTTACATACTCTTCACCTTCTGCTCTTGCTTCAGCGTAGGTATTTCTAGTGGTAAATGCACACAACTTACCTTCATTGATAAGTTCTGTATGGAATTTAGGTGGGTCTGCATTTATAGTAAACGCAGGCCCCTTATCCGATTGTGGAATAAGGTATTTCGCTTGATATACCTTGAATGTCCTACCCACGAGCAAATCTCCGTGGTGGACGTTTGAATGGGGTTTTAGATGCAAGTTCCTTACATCTAGCAGATAACTCTGCATCCCTCTTTACGAGTTCAGCGTTATCATACTCCAGAACCTTAATTCTTTTCTGGAGTTCTTCTACCCTAGCATGATAGAAATCTCTTTCTTTCATGACACCTAAGACCTTTGAAGTTTGGTCATCCATTTATAAATACTCCTTAATAGTTGACATTGTGATTATCTTACATGATTGTTTATCAAAAGTCAAGACAGAACTGTAATTTTTTATAAGTTTTTTTTGTTCTTTCCAAACGTATTGTTCTTCAATCTCTTCATCCCAATACTTACAGTAATCTAGTAGTGTCTCCAATATACACATAGTTTCTAGACTTACTTTTTTAGCAAGGAATTGTTTTAACAACAAAGGATGTTGTTTATCTTTTACATGAAATAGTTCATCAAAAACTTTTATGTTCTTGAATAGTTCATTCAAGTCATTCTTATAATTATACTTTAAACTTTCAACTCTCTTACGATACTCTGCATAGTTATCTTCACTAAAGTTACCAACCCAAGCTTTAGGGTCTTTGATAAAGTTAGAAATAAAGAACTTAGTAACATTATCTGGTGTAATATACTTTCGTGCTACCTTAGCAAAAAATGGTCTATCTTTTCTTTTAAGATACGAATCAACAGTGACTTTTGCTTTTCCATGATACTTTGTGTAATCATAGTCACTGTTAAAGTGTAACTTTAATGCATGATATATTTTATACGCTTCAAATGCTTCCATGTTATATCGGTAATGTTGCAACCTTTGGAAGATAGTTAAGGTTTCTCGCATCTACCTCAACCTTTTCTTTCAAAGATTTAGTTATCAAGGGTTTAATCATCTCTGGTTCTAATTGATACTTCTCGCAGTAATCTAACAATGCATCCATATAAGTTACACCAGATTCACTAACTACCTTCTCTATTGCAATAGAGAACTTTTTAGGTGTCATTAATTTTTCTTCTATTTCTTCCATTAGTTCCTCATTTTGGTTTATCAATTGCAAAGGATATACTATACCTTTTTTCATTCGTTGTCAAGGGTGTAACCATATGCATCATCCATGTTGGAAATAAAATAAGCAAAGACTCTCTAGGAATAATTGATACATCACTACCATAAAATTCTCTACTATCGTATTCTGTTGCTATTACAGTTTTAAGAGTATAAGATGGGTCAAATAATATTAGTATACCATCTTTTTTTACCCACCCATTAAGAATAGTTTTTTCTTCATCAAAATTATCTAGGTCATCAACTTTTTCCACACCTTTCGGATAATAAACTCCACTCCATAATGTATTACCACTTCCATGTATATGTGGTTTAGAAAAACCACCAGCACTTAATATGATATTACCCCACAAATTTGCAATATTTACAAACGGTGCAACCGTATCGGATATACCACTATGTTTCAAAATAGGTATACAAGCATCTCGTATATGTTCTTTAAGTGTAGCAAAACTTTCCCACCTATCTTCCATTAATCCAAGTGATTGCCATGATGCATCATTCTTTCTGAATGTACGAGAACCACCATCATTATGTTCTTTTCTTTCTTGTTCCATATCCTTTATCAACTGTTTATTCAAATCTTTGTTTGCATTACCAAAGTTGACATACCCTAAAGGACTAGGAAAAATAGGTTTGAAATTTATCTGGGTCATTCTTGTTTCTCTATTCCAAAGCAAGGTAATAGTGGTGTCATTTTACAATATCTTGCATAATCATTATGACCAACTGACGCATATGTTACTCCCCAAGGAAACACCACAATAAAAAAAGTAATGATTAGAAACGCCCAACCTAGTCCTTTTGTTGTACAATAATTATTCATGTTCACCACCCTTATCCATAGGGTCTAACTTAATTCTTTTACCATTAAAGAACATACTTCTTGCACGACTAGGTGTAGATGTGGGGAAATCACTAAAAAAAGTTGGTCTACGTTTTGCAGTTTCAAATGTACCTACTGTAATAACAATAGCTGCAAGTAAAAGGATGTGAGCGATTGCACTAATACCAAATGCAACAATACTACCAACATAAAAAGAAAATACAATGCACCACATCCATGCAAGTATTTGTAAAACCATGTGTCTTGTACTTAAATCTGGGATATGTCTCAATGGATTCCTATCCATATTCATAACACCATTCCAACTATCATATATAAATTCTCGCATATCTATCACCTTTTCAAATGTTACTTTTAGTGGATAATGTGCATCCACGGAATCTCTAAAATCTATTGCATCATACAAATCAATAAATGCTCTTACAACTTTCTTGTCTTTAAAATATCCAGTCACACGATACATAATAAACTCCATAATTAAGTGGTGGTGTTTCTGTTTCCAAGTACACCACCGAAACTCAGTACAATTACGCTGCTAGAGCGTAATCTACGGGCGCAAAGTTATCGTTTGCATTTGTAGTTTTTGACCAATAACGCAGTCATCCGATAGTTCTACTCTCCTCTATCTACGTCAGTCGAACCTATTTCACCCCCTCAGTAGAGGTTTAGTTATGGTGGAGGTGGAGGGTATCGCACCCTCGTCCTGCCCGTCCTTTGATTCGTATCATCAAACTATGTTCTATTTATACCAGATTACTCTTCGATTGTCAAGTTTAATTTTTCTCTATTTGCAAGATGTTCTTCTGCAATATCATCTTTAGATTGACCATGATAACGTACTGCATGATGGTTGTCTACTAGGAGTTGGTTGATATTGTGTTCACCACCATACCAAAGTTCTCCAAGAATACGTCCATACTTACCCTTACCATCTTTGAATGTTTTCAAAGTAAGGTCACCAGCATTTGTCCATTTAGTTAGAAATGCAGTTGCGGCTTTTCCATATACCTTTTCAATCTTATCAGATGTTCTAGATTCTGGTGTATCAATTCCGTACATTCGGATACGTTGTTTTCGCAACCAAACTCCGAAACCCAAGTCAATGTCTACATCAACTGTGTCTCCGTCAACTATTCTGACAATTTTACATTTATACTCGTACATTTAATTCTCCCATGAGATTTTAGTTTTGTCCGCTTGAGGCATTTTATTGAACCTAAAGTTATTCCCACTAGCAATAATACAAGCAAGATTGTCATTTATAATCTCTACAACACTAAAAGTTTTAGTTTCTAGATTGATAGCAACAATCACTTGTGTTTTAATAAACTGTTGTCCATCAATCGCTGGTGCAAGTCCATCTCCACTCATGTATGGTAGTTCAAGGTATTTACCACCAACAAGGTCTTTCATCTTTTCGGTGGTAGTACAACTTACTGGTTTTTGCGAGTTGTAACTCATAGTAGATGCATATGCACTTGTACTCATAACAAGTGATAAAACCAATGCACTAAGTAGTTGTCTCATTTTCTTTTTCCCAATGCGTAGTGAAATCGTCAATCGCTTCTACTAGTAGTGGTAAGTAGTCTTGTTTGGTCTTGATAAACTCTTGAACGATTCCGTCTTCTGTTACAACTAGAATTACAATCTGATTGATTTCGATTCCAGTTCTTTCCTCA
>Ga0181405_1000386_pt1 | contig 15650 bp, 7 predicted proteins | sample 28SPOviralmetaG_FD_130134 | JGI IMG/M metagenome (GOLD analysis project Ga0181405, IMG submission 130134) | Marine viral communities from the oligotrophic San Pedro Time Series (SPOT) site, San Pedro Channel, CA, USA - 28 SPOT_SRF_2011-11-29 | ecosystem: Environmental > Aquatic > Marine > Strait...
ATAGACATACAAAAAGATGAAGAAGGCACAATAGGTAACTTAAAAAAGGCTTTTAGAGTTTATAAACAAACGGATAGAAGTGCAGATGGTGAAAGCTCCGAAACTTACATTTTAAATTTTGTATCACAAGAATTAATATTTTCAGATCAACAAAGAGTTAATCAATCATATACAAAAACATATACTGAAATGGTTGAAAGAATTATGCTAGACTATTTGTTAATACCACAAAGTAACTTAGGTGGTGTTTACGAACCATCTTCAGGTATTAGGCAATCTGTTATACCAAATTTAAGACCAATTGAAGCTATAGAATGGGTGATGAGAAAAACTGTAAACAATGAAAACTCACCAAGTTATGTTTTTTTTCAAAATTTAATTGGGTATAATTTTGCATCTTTAAGTTCATTCTTAGAAAAACCTTTTGTCTTAGATGTAAAGTTTGAAACAAAAAATAAAAACGAAAAAGATTCTGCTTTTGAAGAATTGTCAACAGCGAGATCATTTGAAGTCATTTCAGAATATGATAGTATAGCAAGAACAAGAAAAGGTGTTGATGCAGGTACTTTCATTGGTTTCGATTTAGTTACAAAAAATATATCAAGAAGGCCGTTATCATTTGATGACCACTATGGTAACATGAAACATGGTAATAAAACACCAAATTTTTCAGCAACTAAAAATAAAGATGGTCTTTTAAATTCAGCCATGTTTGATTCAAGAATAGTTTTAGATACCTTTTCAACAACACGAGCTTTAAGTAATTATGTAAGAGAACATGATCCTGAATCAGTTGTATATAATTCAAGAACAGAAGATTATGCTTTTCAAAGAAAAGCTATATTTGAAAATTTAAAAATGCGAAGAGTAAAACTTGTAATGCCTGGAAATTTTACTTTAAGTTCAGGTTTCAATGTAAATGTAAATGCACCTACTTTCGGAGAAAAAGGTGAAGGTGATGAAAATAAAAATCCACTTTTATCGGGTAAATACTTAATTACAGCATCAAGACATATTTTAACTGTTGATAAACACGAAAGTATAATTGAATGTTCATCAACATCATCAGATTTAGATTTCGTACAGCAAGAAACCGAAGAACAAAGCGAAACATTAAAGGCATATTAAATGGAATATAATGATACTTTCTTAGGTAGAAACGGCTTCGTTTGGTGGGTTGGTGTTGTTGAAGATAGACAAGATCCACTTAAATTAGGTCGTTGTAAAGTGAGATGTGTTGGTTGGCACCCCAATGATAAGATACGAGTGCCAACAAAAGACTTGCCGTGGGCAAAACCCATGTTGCCGTTAAATAATCCACACCCATATCCACCAAAAGAAGGTGATATGGTCTTTGGGTTTTTTCTTGATGATACGGGCGGACAAGATCCAGTTATGATGGGTATTTTTCCAAATATACCATTAACTGAGCCAAACCCTCAGGAAGCATTCAATGACCCCAGAACACAAGAAGAGTTAGATATTGCACCGATTAAACCAACTGGTGTAGAATCTGTGCCAGTAAATCCAGTTGCAAACAATTACCCTAGAAATTTAGATGAACCAACAACTTCAAGACTTGCAAGAAATGAAACGGCAAATACAGAATCAGCTGTGTCTTTTAAAAATGCTCGTATTACGGCAAATGATACATCATCAGTTGAGCCAGTTCCTTCATACAATGCAAAGTACCCATATAATAGGGTATATGAATCTGAATCGGGTCACGTTATGGAGTTTGATGATACAAGAGATAATGAAAGAATTAATCTATATCACCGTGCAGGTTCTTACATGGAGTTTACTCCAAGTGGTGATAGAGTTGAAAGAATACAAAGAGATAAGTTTACAATAGTTGTCAAGGACGAGTCTGTATTGATTAAAGGTGATGTAAACATTCAAGTAGATGGCGACTATAATTTAAATGTAACAGGTGATGTAAAGATAAACGGACAAACAATTAATTTAAATAACGGCTCTGAAGGAGCTGCGAGAATAGGAGATACCGTTGCAGATATAGATCCAGTAGGAGATGGTACAATATCTTCTGGTTCCGGCACGGTTAAAATTGGAGGTTAGTAATAAATAAGAAATGGCAGAGATAACAATAAAAACAGAGAGAGCATTTAATGATTTGGATTTGAACTTCAATGTTCACCCAACAACAAAAGATGTTACTCAATTTAAAAATGAAAGATCAATAGTAAACTCTATTAAGAATCTGGTCTTAACGAATCATTACGAAAGACCTTTTCAACCTGAGCTTGGTTCTAATTTAAGAAGGATGCTTTTTGAACAAGTTGATAATCTTACAGGCGCTCAATTAGAAAGAGAAATAACAGAGGTGATAGGTAACTTTGAACCAAGAGCTACTGTAAAAGATGTTACTGCTGTGCCAGCACCTGATGAAAATGGATACTCTGTTAATCTAGAGTTTTATATGAATAACAATGCAGCTCCAATTTCAATAGATTTCTTTTTAGAGAGAGTAAGATAAAATGGTTGATAGACTAAGAGTTACCGAACTTGATTTTGATACAATCAAGAATAATTTAAAATCTTTTCTAAAACAGCAAAGCACATTTACTGATTACGATTTTGATGGTTCAGGTCTTTCTGTTCTTATAGATTTACTGGCTTATAACACACATTATAATGCCTACTATTTGAATATGGTTGCAAATGAATCATTTTTAGATACCGCTTTGCTTCGTGACTCAGCAGTATCACACGCAAAAACTTTAGGTTACACACCACATTCTAGAAAAGCGCCCGTAGCTACAATTACACTTACAGCAAATTCTGCTGCAACAAAAGCTGGCACTTTAACATTAGGTGAGGGATTTTCATTTTTATCGGATCAAATAGATGGTAAATCTTACAACTTTACAGTTTTAAATGATACATCTGTAACAAAATCAAATAATTCACAATACATATTTTCTAATCTTGCTATCAGTCAAGGTCAGTTACAATCAACACAATTTACTTATGATGAGGGCTCAAACCCTAAACAATTGTTTATTTTACCAGATAAAACTTTAGATACATCAACAATTAAAGTTGGTGTTCAGCCAAATGTTTCAAATACATTCTCATCAATTTATAGTCAATCAACTGATATTTTAGATGTTGATGGCACATCAGAAGTATTTTTCTTACAAGAAAACAGAGATAGTAATTATGAAATATTTTTTGGTAATGATAGTGTTGGTAAAAAATTACAAGATGGTTCAATTATAACTGTTACATATTTGGTAACAAATGGTATTGATGCTAACAAAGCAAATAACTTTGTGGCTAAATCAAGCTTAACAGACACAAATGGTGATTCAACAACTCTTACACTTACACCTGTGGCGGCTGCAACTGGTGGTTCTGAGAAAGAAACTGTTGATTCTATAAAGTTTTCAGCACCAAATCAATTCACTTCACAAAATAGACTAATTACTAAAAAAGATTTTGAAACAACTGTTTTACGAGAAGCACCAAGTGTAGAGTCTATATCAGTTTGGGGTGGTGAAGATAATGTGCCAGTTGTTTATGGTAAAGTATTTTTATCATTAAAAGCCAAAGATAATTTTTTTGTATCTGATGCAGAGAAAGAAAGAATTAAAGATAAAATAATTAAACCAAAAGCTCTCTTAGGATTAGAAGCCGAATTAGTTGATCCAAACTTTACATTTGTCATAGTTAATTCAACTGTATTATATGATACAAGAAAAACATCTTTAACTACTGATGCTTTTAAGTTAGCAATTAAAAATTCAATTATCACATACAAATCACAAAATTTAGATAAATTTGATAGTACATTTTCTTTATCTAAATTATCAAAGGCAATTGATGACACAGATCAAAATGCAATTACAGGGTCAGAAACTTCCGTAAAATTACAGAAAAGAGTCACACCAATACTTGGCACGGCAGCTTATGTAATTGATTATGGTGAAAAATTAAAAAGAGGCACGGCGGATGACAAATTAGTTACAACCGCTTTCAATGGTTTTGATTCTGGTGGTAATGCTAGATCAGTTCAATTTGAAGAAGTACCTCAATCATTTTCGGGTGTTTCAAGAATTGAAGTGAACAATCCAGGATTTTCATATACGGTGGCACCAATTGTAACAATTGTAGGTGATGGTTCTGGTGCTACTGCTTTTGCAACAATATCAAGTGGCTCAATTACAGGTATCACTCTTACGAATAGAGGTATAGATTATACAAAAGCTACAGTTGAAATAACAGGTGGTAATGGCCAAGGCGGTGAAGCATCAGCAGTAGTGGATTCGAGAACAGGCTCAATTAGATCAGTATTCTTTGATAATGATGGTAATAGACAAGTTATAAATGCAGCTGCTGGTGAAGTTGATTATGGAAATGGTATTATAACAATTAACGATATTAATATAACGAGTGTGCCAACTTCAGATGGTTTAATTAGATTTACAATTGGATCGGAAAGTGGTGTTGTAGAATCAGTTAGAAATAATATTGTAACAATTGATCCAGGAGATCCAGATTCAATAACAGTTAATTTAGAGGTTCTTAGCACATAATGTCTAGAGTAAATCCGCAAGATTTAAAAACTTCACTTTTAATTAATCGTCAAGTTCCTGAGTTTATTCGGGAAGATCATCCTCTTTTCATTAGTTTCTTAGAGGCATACTACGAATTTTTAGAAACTGAACAAGGCACACAAAACAATGACTTAACAAAAATATCAAAAGATTTAAGATACCTTTCTGATATTGATACATCATTAGATGCCTTTGAATCTAATTTTTTAAACAGCTATGCAAATCTTATACCAAAAGATATTACGGTTGATAAAGCATTTTTAATTAAAAATGTATTGCCATTATACCTTGCAAAAGGAAGCCCTAGATCGTTTCAGTTTTTATTTCGTATGTTTTTCAACAAAGAAGTTGAATTAAAATTTGGAAAAGATCAAATACTCAAAGCCTCAGATAGTGATTATAAGTTAGAAAATATTTTAAGTGCAAGAACTGAGATTAGTTCTTTCTATACAGCAGATGGAAGTAATAATATTTTTTCCTTAGCACAACCAGTTTCAAGAGATGAAATAGAGGTTAGAGTAAATGGTGAACTTAAAAGTGCAAATTCTTTAAACGCTGGTGCTAATAGTGAGTTTCTTCATGTAGAAAGAGAACAACAAAAATTAATTTTTCATACTGTACCAGATAGTGGTGCAGATATTAGAGTTACATATACAAACTTGCAAGCTGGCGGATTTGATGAAACTCTTTTAATCAATAGAAAAATAATAGGTCAAACGTCTAATGCTTCAGCGGTTGTGTCAACAGCTGCATCAAGAATTATTGACGAACTTCATAAAATAGAATTATTTTTAGATAGATCCGATATACTTGGTGATTTTAGTCAGAGTGAAGAATTAAGAACAGACATTGTAGTAGATGGTACTTTAGTAAATATTTCTTTAAATACAGTTTCATCAATTGAATCAATTAAAGTTGATGATGGTGGCACTTCTTATAATGTGGGTGATATTGTACCAATTAATGCTGGTGCTTTTGAAACAATTGCAAATGCTGAAGTTGAAACAATATTTACAGATTTTTTAAGAGATCCTGTTATTAATATATCTAATGGTCTGTTTGGAATTACCAATAATTTTAGTGCTAATGGTGGATCAGGATTTGAACCAGGTAGTTTTTTAACAGGTGGCAATTCAGAAGTTGGTTTTATTTCTTATTCAGTTGTAGATGTTGATGTAAATGGTATTAATACACCAAATACATTTACAATGATGGGCACAGTTATAGGCGCCAATACTTCTTCAAACTCAGCTCAATCATTTGCAGATTTATGTATTTCTAATGCAGCTATTGGTGGCACAGGTTTAAACAATGCACAAATATCTTTAAGATACAGCCAAGTTTTTGGTAATAGTCAAATAGGTGTAGATGCAGCTGATAGCGCTGGTATAAATGTAAACACTTCAATTTGTCATGTTGTAAATTCATATACAACTGTATCAGGTATTGGCCCAGCAAAAGTTGTTCGTATAGTCGCATCTAATACTCAAGTAAAAAATATGAATTTAGATCCTATTGGAGCTTTTACATCTACTTCAGCAAATATGCCTGAAGGTCCTGCAAAAATGGTTCCTGCTGATGTAACATCATTAAGAAGCATAGGTTCTTTAGAAATATTAAACCCTGGTAGCGGACATTCTGTTAGAGATATGGTAGAATTTAGTGATGTTGCTTTTGGTGAAGGCGGAACTGCAAGAGTTTGTGAAGATGGTGCTGGCCAAATTCTTAACATATGTTTAGAAGATCCATATTATGTAAACGAAGGACCTGTAAGAACAGGTGGTACCGCTAATGTGGGATTTAATGGACAATTTGCAATACCAAACTGTTATACTTTTGGTGCAAATACAGCTAATAGTCCAGATGGTCTTAATGCTCTTTACATGACAAGAGGTTCATTCTTGAATGGTATGGATTTCACTTCAGCTCCACACCCAGTAAAAGTTGGTGACAGAATAACATTTTTAGGACATGAAAGACAAGTTGTTGAAGTTAATACAGCCATTGGTTCAGCACAACAAAAAACTGCTGGCTTTCTTAAAGTTGATACACCATTTCCAGCAGAAATTGATTTCGGATTAATAGCTATTGGAGGTATATCTAGTTTTTATGGTGATACTTCAAATACTTTTTTTGCAAATACAGCAAATACTTTTCATTTAAGAGGCGCACCACTTAAAATTAATCAGGCTGGGCCAAAAGGTGGAACAGGTTATCGTGCAACTCATTTACCAACTGTTACGGTTATTAAATCAGCAACAGAAGCAGATGGAACCCCCATATCATCCGCAGTTAGTGTACGAGTGGATGGCATATTAGGTGATGGTGAAAATATAAGCACAAGTGCTAATACTCAACAAAAAGGTATTATAACATCAATTAAACTAAATGATTTTGGTTCAGGATATCAAGTGCCACCAAGCGTAGATTTAACAACAACAGGTGATAAAAATGCCACAGCTGTTGCTGAACTTCTACCACCAGTTAGAAAAGTTCCAGGTAGATTTACTTCATCTAAAGGTCTAATTTCCGCAGATGAAAGAAAAATACAAGGTGCGAATCTTTATCAAGACTTTGCGTATATTACAAATATACCATTAGAATTTGAAAAATATAAAACAATAGTAAAAGGTCTTGTACACCCAGCTGGCTATAAGAATTTTGCTGAATTTAAAATTGAAACAGAAATTAATTCGGATGTTTCTATATCAGTTAGAGGCCAATCAAACAGTATTCCAGGACTTATTAATGTTGGTAATCCGTTACATATCAATTCTACCACATTTAATGTATCTACGCAAACAGTTATTACTGTATCAAATACCACACCAAATACAAACCTTGTAGTTGCTAAGGCAGCCAGTATAATTGTAGAGGGTCAATCTAGATTAGGTATTTCAAATGATGATGTAAATGCTGTGGGTACAGATGAAGAAAACTTTAATCCTCTTATTTTGAAAGTTAATTCAAATAATACAATACAAGTTAATTCAGCTCAAGTTTTCTCGACTTTAGCTAACAATTATGTTCACTTGAACAACCAACCTATCATAATTTATACATAAATACAATCTATGGCTACAAAACTTTCTACTAGATCACTCTCTCTTAAAAGTGCTGAAAACTATATTGATACATTCACAGCAAATACGAATGATATTGAAATACAATATGTTTTTGTTGGTGATGCTATTGGTGCAAACGATCAAGCCACCACTACTATTACAGACTCTAAATTTGACACAGATGATGCGTTATCAAGAATAATTGGAATGAAAAGAGTAACAGGTGGTGATTTAAACGTGGTTATACCTAGAGTTAATTGGGAAACGGGTAAAATTTATCAACAATTTGACCCAACTGTTTCAACAGATACTTTAGTTTCAAACACTTCAGTTAATGATTTAACTAGAAAACCAATGTATGTGATTACGTCAGAGCGAGGTGTTTATAAGTGTTTATCAAATAATAGCAATGGACTTAGTTCATCAGATACAACATCAACAGTAGAACCATCTGGTGATTTCAATACAAGTAATGGTGTAATATCAACTGCTGATGGTTATGTATGGAAATATATGTACACGATTAGAGATAACAATAAATTTATTGACTCTAGTTTTATGCCAGTTGCCACAAGAGATGTTGATGATATGTCAGCTAATACTGTTTATGGTAACTTTAATTTAAATAATGTTGGTGTTAAAGAAGGTGAATTAACAACAATTGTTTTAAATAATGGTGGCACTCTATATCGTGATCTTACAAACGTACCTTTTGGTGCTTTTGCAAAAGGTGAAACTATGCTTACTTTACAGACTTGGTATCTAACACATACAAGTCTTTCAGTTGCTTCAAATGTACTTTCTGCTAATATGTCTATAACTGGTAATGGCATTGCAGCTGATACAATTATTACAGAGGTTCATAATGGTAATAATAATGTTAGAATAAGTAAAGCCGCTGTAACAAGTAGTTTTGCAGCTAATGTAACTCTTTTTTCACCTAAAACAAGAATTTTCATTGATGGTGATGGCACAGGTGCTTTAGCTAATGCGACTGTAAATTCAACGGGTGTGATAGATAAGATTACGGTTGATACGGTTGGCACAGGTTATACTAGAGCTAATACAAGAGTATTTGGCACAGGTAGTGGTGCAACAACAAGAACAATATTACCGCCATATTTTGGCCACGCATTTAATTTAGGTCAAGATTTAGGTGCAAATAGTGTTATGATTCACACAAAGATAGGTGAATTAGATGCAACAGAGGGTAATACAATACCTACAGGAATTACATTCAGACAAACAGGACTTATAAGGAAACCTTATAAATACGGTTCAAATAATAGAAGTTCATCAGCTAACAATGTTTCAGCTAATAATGCTGTTGGCCAAGTTACTAAATTAACAGTTGGTACAGGAACAGGTTATACAGATAATGAATTTGTGTATCAAGGAACAAGCAATACAATATTTACAGCTTCAGCTCAAGTTTTAAGAACTGTAAGTTTAAATACAATAGAATTAACAAAAGTGGTTGGAGATTTTAAAGTAAATGAATTTTTAGTGGGTGATTCGTCAGGTGCATCAAGAACGGTGACTTCAACAACAACCCCAGAATATCAACCACAAAGTATGGAATTATTATTTGTTGAGAACTCAACACCAACAACAAGAACAGAAAGTCAGGCAGAAGATGTTAGACTTGTATTACAATTTTAAAGGTAGATAATGACTACAACAAATTTTAATGTAACACCTTACTATGACGATTTTGATGAGGATAAAAACTTTTATAGAATCCTTTTTCAACCTGGTAGGGCAGTTCAAGCTCGTGAATTAACACAGTCACAAACCATACTTCAAGATCAAGTTAAAAAATTTGGCGATCATATATTCAAAGATGGTTCTAGAGTTACGGGTGCAGAAATATTTTCTGTTCCAGAATTTGGTAGAAAACTAGAAAATATTGAAAATAGTCAAAAACCTACAGCACGTTCTGTTAAATTGGAATCTACTTTTGAAAGTTCATCAATTGATGTTTCTACTTTTGTAAACAAGTACATTACAACAAATACAGCTAATGTCCAACTTGCAAATGTTAAAAATATTTACTTTGTTCATCATGCAGATCCAGCTTTAGGCACAGATCCGGATACCTTATATGTTTCATATCTAAGAACAACTAATTTAACCATAGGTGGATCAACTTCAAATTCCACTATGGAATTGCAAAAGGCAAATACAGTAATTCAAAATTCAGCTAATTTACAAGTATTTTCAACATCTGACGTAGCACCAGCAAATTTACTTGCAACAGTCACAACTCAAAGTGCAAGTGCCGAAGGCCCAGCTAAATTATTAGGTGTTGATGAGGGTGTGTTCTTTACAAGTGGAATTTTTGCAAAAAATCAAAAACAAATTATAGCAGTTGACAAATATGGGTCAAATGCAAACGTAAGTGTAGGTTTTGATGTTGTAGAAAATACAATATCATCAACTTCCGATACATCATTATTAGATCCTGCTTTAGATTCATCAAATTATCTAGCACCGGGTGGTGATAGACTTAAAATTTCACTTACATTAACTAAAAAAGATTTAGATTCTAATAATTCATTACCTAGTTTACAAACAAACAAGTATATTGAGTTAGTAAGATTTAGAAATGGACAATTAGTAAAAGATACCTCAGGTACAAAATATGCTGATTTAGGTAGAACACTTGCAAGAAGAACCTTTGATGAGTCGGGTGATTATATTGTAGATGGTCTAGAACCTAGATTAACACCACTTGGTAATTCAAGTAGTTTTATCTTAAACATATCAAAAGGTAAAGCATATGTAAAAGGTTATGAAATAGATAAAACAAATGATATTACAAAATTAGCTGTTAAAAGGGCGCAAGATCAAGAATCAGTTGTAGGTTATGATATACCTACTGCTTATGGTAATTTTTTACACATACACCAGTCAAACAATGCTATATTTAACTCAAATACTTCAGAGAGAATTTTATTACACTCATCAAATACTATTACAAATACTCTTACACAAATCGGTGAGGCATATGTAAAAAATATAGAATATGTAAGTGGTGATGGTTTTGATGCTGTTCATAAGTTACATTTATTTGGTGTTAAAAGATCGGGTGCAAATAATTTACCACTATCAATGACAAAATCAATAGTTGGTGCTGGGCTGGGTCAAGCTAATGCAAATGTCGAATTATCTTCTATAACAACTATACAAACATCAGGCACAATAGCTGATGATAATTCTAATCATATCATTGTTGCTGATTCTTCACAAATTAGAGTTGGTGATGAGGCCTTTGGTCATAATCTTTCTGCTTTTACTGGAATAACAGGAGAAGGTGAAAGAAGAGTTCATGTTACAGCGATTAATGGATCTAACATTACATTATCGGCTCCAAACAATGGGTCGTCTAGAAAACCTTACAGTAAGGAAATTGCAAACACTTATACATTCCAAAGAGCTGCTATTCAAGATACGAATGATACTTTATCTGTTTTTCCAGCAGCTTACTCTACTGTAGCTTCAGTAAATCAAATTGATTATAATACAAGAAGAATATTTAAGACTGTTTCATTTACTGATGGCGTTGCTTCAATTTCAACAACTGATGGCACAGAGAGATTTAAGGCGGCTGGCACAGCGGCTTTGAAAAAAGAACTTTATGCAATTATGATTCGTTCAGGAACAACTTCAGATCATAAAGCTAATCATGCTGTAAATATGGCAGAATCGGGCGTAACAATTTCAACTCCGACACCAAGTGAGGGTTCAACAGCTACAGCAACAATAGACATAGATGATTCCAGTTTTGATGGAACGGCAGATATACTTGCAACACTTGATGTAACAGATGCAGGTAGAAGAACAAAAGTTGCTAATAGTTTTTTTACTACTTTTACTAGAATTTCAAATAGTTCCACCCAATTACATTCGTTAGGTGTTACTGATGTTACAAATGTTACTGGTATATTCATTTCACCAAATACATCTTATATGCCAAGTGATAATGCAAATACTAATTATCTAAAACACTTTACATTTGATACAGGCCAAAGAGATAGTTATTATGACCATGCTACCATAAAAATAAAACCTAGTGCAATAACATCAAATATTTTACCTAAAGGTATGGTTAATGTAACTTATGCAAGATTTACACATACTGGTCTAGGTCACTTTGATGCAAATTCATACCCAACTTATGAAGAGATACCTCAGTATATTGAAAATAAGGGTAATAAAATAGAATTAAGAGATTCAATAGACTTTAGACCACTTAGAACAGAGAATAGGTCATCAAATGTTTATAGTAATTCAGCAATGACATTTACAAGAAATCAAATTGTTGATAGAAGAGTTGGATCAGCTGATGTTGATTTAAGTTATTATCTAAGCAGAATTGATAAAGTTGTTTTAGGATTTGATGGTCAGTTTAGAGTTATAGAAGGTGATAGTGCCTTGAATAATCCAGCTACACCACTAGATGATCCTGATTCTATGACATTATATAAATTAACATTCCCACCTTATACTTTTCAAACAAGTAATGTAGATATAGACATTGTAAAAAATAAAAGATATACAATGAAAGATATTGGTGGTATTGATGATCGTTTATCAAGAGTAGAATATTACACCGCTCTAAATTTATTAGAGTCAGAGGTAGCTGGTTCTACATTCTTTAGTAATAGTAACATAGAACTTATAAACAATGGATTCCTAGTTGATGACTTTAAAGGGCATAGTATAGGTGATGTTCTAAATGATGATTATAAGTGTTCTATTGATTACGATAATCAGATATTACACCCAAGATTTAAAGCGAATGGTACAAATACAGCTATTGAAACCGGTGGTGGGTCTTTGAAAAATACAGGTAATGTTCTTACATTACCATTTACAACACAAGTTTATAGTGCTCAAAATGTTGCATCAACTTCAGTTAACATAAACCCATTTAATGTTGTTTCATTTGTAGGTTATGTTAAACTTGAAACTGATGTGACCAGTTATACAGACTTTGATTCTAGACCTATTGTAGTAAGCAATCGTGATGGTAATTCAGATAACTACGAATTTGGAGTAAATTTTCAAGGCTCAGTATGGAGTGAATGGGATCTTTTATCATTTAATAATGATACTACAAGAAAATATACATACTATGATAAAAATGGTGCAAAAGTTTCTACGACAACTTCTGCTGAAGAAACATCAAGTCAATCAACAAAAACAGAAACAGATAGAATTTTTTACTATATGTCAGCTGAGAATATTGATTTTGAAATATTTGGTTATAGGCCAAATACAGAAGTTCATGCTTTCTTAGATGGTAAAAATGTATCAGATAGATTAAGAGCATTTAATACAACAACAAATGCTTTTGAAACGGCTCCTAAAAAATGTTTAATTATTTCTGACGATCAAGGTTTTGCAAAAGGTAGATTAGTCATACCAAATAATGAGGCAGTTAATCGACAATTTGCAGCTGGTGAACATCAAATATTTTTCTCTGATTCTATCGCATCACCTAATGTTTTCTCAACATTTGCAGAAACTAGATATTATTCTGGCACACCAAAATCAAGAATAATACCACCAGTAGTAGAGGTACGAAATGACCCACCTGCACCAGTTACGCCTGTATCAACAGAATGTGCTTTTCAAGAGGATGATGATAAAAAGACACCAAATTGTCAAACAGTTTCTGAAGCTAGAGCAGAACTACCTGCAAATGGTGGCGCTGGTGATAGTGATGTTACTGATGCAACCTTTGGTATATCTGAGCAAATAATTAGAGATACTTATTCAGCTGTTTTAGGTCGTAAACCAGATAAAGCTGGTATGCAATACTATATGGAAAGAATAGAAAATGGTGAGATAGATGCTTTCACACCAGGAACCCTTTCAGCTAGTTTAACTACAATCTTCGAGGCCTCACCTGAGGCTAAGGCTAAAAATGAGTGTCCATTAGGCGTAGACCCACTTGCACAAACATTCTTTGTAAATGAATTTACAAATCCAAAAGGTGTGTTTTTAACTTCAGTTGATGTATTTTTTGCATCAAAAGATTCTACTTTACCTGTTCATTTTGAAATAAGAAAAGTTTTAAATGGTTTTCCATCTGAAACTATAATTGCTAAATCAAGAGTCAGTAAAAATCCTGATGATATAATTTTACCAATTGACCCTAATGTTCCAGAACCAACAAGATTTACTTTTGATGCACCATTATTCTTAGAACCAGACCAATATGCCATGGTTCTTCTATCAAGTTCATTTGAGTATAATGTTTATATTGCAACAGTTGGTCAAAATAGATTAGATACTGGACAATCAATTGTTGGTCAACCATATTTGGGCTCTTTGTTTAAATCGCAAAATGCTTCAACATGGACACCAGCTCAAGAATCTGATCTGTGTTTTGTAATTCATCAAGCTCAGTTTGATACAACAGGTGCAATTAGTTCTTTTATTCAACCTGTACAAAATCTTCTCCCTGATCAAGCTTTTGATTTATTGAGAATTAACGCACCATTTCAAACTTTCTCTGATAAGACAAATATGTCATTTAAATTAGGACTTAAAACAGAGGGACAGTCTGATATGGATGCAGGTATAACAACATTACCTAATTCTGATACATACTTAGAAAATAGAAAAGAATTTAAACAAAATATAGATGCAAATTTACAAATTATAATGTCATCTACAAATGCTGATGTTTCACCAGTTTTTGAACAAGATAGATGTAGATTTGTTTTTGTAGAAAACTTAATTAACTCAAGTGCTAATACAGAAGTTGTAACAAGACCAGAAACAAATGCTTCTGATGGTGGTGCTTCATCTAAATACATCACTAGAAAAGTTACTTTAGGAGAGGGTTTTGATGCTACGGCTTTAAGAGTAATATTGGCTAAAAACTTACCTGAGGGTTCTTCGATAAGTGTATTTTATAGAGTACAATCTGAGTCAGATGAAACTACTGCTTTTGAGGATTTACCTTATGTCGAAATGAATAAGATAACACAAACACCTGTGAATCAAAATATAAATGAATATTATGATTGTGAGTTTAAGGCAGAAGATATTATATACTCTTCAGCTGGTGTAAACTTCGATTCATTCAGGTCTTTTGCAATAAAGATTGTTTTCTTTTCTACGAATACAGCCAAAGCTCCTACGGCTAGAAATCTTAGGGTTATAGCACTATCATGACAATGTACAAAGTGAAAGAACATCCAGCGCTTTTGAGAGATTCTCGATCAAAAGCCATATTGAATACGGATTTAATGGAGTTAAACAAAATGAAAAAAGAGAGAGAATCAACTATTACGATACAAACTTTAACTCAAGAAGTAAATGTAATTAAAAATGAATTTCAAGAAATAAAAACACTTTTAAAACAAATAGTGGCAAAGAGATAAAAAATGGCAATTATTAATAGAGTATCAACATCTAATACATTTCAGCAACACGTTGCTACAACAGATGAAACTGTAACCACCCTTAATGCTTTAACAGAAGGAACAGGTGGTACTTTTACTTTAAGTAGTGATGTTAAAATTGCTGGTAGTTTAGATGTAACAGGTAATTTAAATCTATCAGTAGGTGAATTTGATAATATCACAACGAATGGTAATGTTGTAATACAAGGTGGTGGAGCGAGTTCAAATGCTAATGTAGGTTTAGACGTTAATGGTCTCTATCAATTTTCAGCCAATACGTCAGGTGCTGTAGCCACAAGATTTAGTGTTCACAATAAAGGATCTTCAGCTTACATATTTGATCAAGCGCCGGGAGATAATCCTGATCTTGATTTACAAGCTGGACAAACATACGCTTTTGATTTACAAAAATTAAATGGTGTACATCCTTTTGTAATTCGTACGACAAATGCAAGTGGTAATGTAGGTGATACATCAACATATTATAGTGTAGGATTAACTCATGTTAATGCGACTCCAAGTGGTGGTCTTACAATTTTGAAATCTGGTGCTGCTCAAGCAAAAAAAGATGGAATATTATA
>Ga0181405_1000396_pt1 | contig 15516 bp, 18 predicted proteins | sample 28SPOviralmetaG_FD_130134 | JGI IMG/M metagenome (GOLD analysis project Ga0181405, IMG submission 130134) | Marine viral communities from the oligotrophic San Pedro Time Series (SPOT) site, San Pedro Channel, CA, USA - 28 SPOT_SRF_2011-11-29 | ecosystem: Environmental > Aquatic > Marine > Strait...
CATCGTTATCGTTAGCGTCACCAAAAAATAAATTACCCGAAGAAGAAGTCCCTGATAAAATAGATAATCCAGAAGAACCAGAGGACTCTAAAACAGCTTCATCTGCAGAAGAACTAGCAGTAACTGTACCAGCAGAGGTAGACATTACATGTAAAAGACCATCAGGTACAGTACCTGTATTACCAATTCCTACCTTTGTAAAAACAGCCTTATCTGTCGATAACTTCATAGCTAACGCATTCCCTGAACCACTTTGTATTTGTTTTAAATTGGTACTAGAAATCTCGCTTGAAGATTGAAGTAAGTTTTTATATGAAGATGCTATTGACCTTCCTTTTAAATCTGCCATCTTAGTTTTTCTTTATTTTCTCTATAGACCTACCAGCAAAGTAAGCTCCATATACTGTTATTAATAACGTTTGATATATAGGAATATAACTTTCTTGAATTTCAAAACCTCCTGCATTCCCATCAAACACTGACAAAACTACAAAAATTGCAGTTAAAAATATACATATTAAAGGTCTAATATTCTTGGAGAGCCAATTATCAGACTTCATGTCAGCCTCCCAACGTCTAGTAACCTGTTCCTGTGCTTGCGATTCAGCCTGCATAAGAACTTCTTCCATCTTACGCTTTGCCTCTAGTCTTTCCTCGTCAGAAGTGCTAAGGTTGTCAATTACGTCACCAACCTGTTTAACAACTCCTCCACTTAAAAAATTTAATAACTTACTCATAATTATGCTAATCTATAAGCAGTGTCTCCCTCACCATCTTTATACGCCTCTAAAACCTGCTTTCTATTACTATTCTTTTTTAACGATATGTGTATCCAAGAAAAATCAAACTCGTTTATCATTTGATCAAATTCTAAACCTGACTCTAATATCCAGTCATAAATAACCTTGTTATTCATTTTTCCTTTCTCCCAAAACTGAAGATCCAAAGCTTCAGCCTTACTATGCTGTGAGCGACTGCTACCGCCAATTGCACGATTAAGTGACGGGGAACGATAACCACTACTAATCCTAATAGGACCAATATCATCACGAAGAGGCTGTATAAGATTGTCAATGAGCCTTTGCATGTTTTCCAAATGTTTTTTCGACATCTCATTACTTATACCTAATCTTTTTGCTGTGTTACTGTGCTCTATCTCTGCACGAGAGAAATTTTTACTTAGTTTCATAATTTAAATTTAAAACGCTTCCATAACTATTTCGTCTATAGAGTTTTGTACTTCACTCTTAGTAGCTTCCATAGTCATCATAATATTTGCTTGAAATCTTTTTACTTCTTCGTTGTTGTTAAATATAACAATGGTAGGAACAACTACTATCTTGTACTCTTTAGACCATCTTGAGTCTGCTGCTATATCAACTCTTTGAGTTTCGCAGTCTGTAAGTTTAGGCAACCAAGTTACTTCATTAGACTTGTTAAAACTAGCATTAAACTCAACAGCTACCATTCCGTCAGAAAAATCTTGACTAAATACTGTTGATGTTATAACAAAAAATGTAATTAAAAGGTTTTTCATAACTCTATCTTAAGTTATCAATTTTTTCCTCCATCCTGATCATTTGCGTTTTTATTTCTTTTACGTCATCTTGAGTACTCATAATAGTTTGACGTATTAATTGATCTTTCATATCATACTCCATTCGAGTAATCTCTGGATCAGCAGGCAAAGGTAATTCTTTAGCTTCTGTTATATCAGCCTGAAGTGTAAACCACATACCTACAAGTGTAAAAATTAAAACCGCTATACCAGCTAGTGTTTTTATACTTAACTGTAGCGTTGTATCTTCATTTAATTCTTTTGCCATTTTTAAAATATTACGTAATTAAGGCCAACACTAAAGTTGTGCCATTTTCTATTCCAGTACTTATTATACTTACCTTCCACAAATATACCAAAACTTTTGTTAAATCTGTAACCATAAATTAAACCCATAGAATAGTCAATCCACTGACCTTCATTAAACTTATGATAAGAGTATATATTATCAGTGTCTACGTGGTATGGCATAATATTTCCCCACGTATGAAACCAAAAATCTTTTGTAAAGTGATAGTAGTCTAAACCTAAAACAAAAGAGTACTCTACAATGTTTGATAAAGTATTTCTTTGTTTTTCTACATAATTATTTATAACTTGTGGTATAACAACCTCTTCCCATACAGCCTGACTGTTTGCTACGAGGTCTCCTTTTGGTGAGAAATACTCTCCATCTAAAGAGATAGAATATCCTTCTTGCAGAGCTAGGTAAGTGTAATGTAAAGTTCCATTATCAAGAACCCAGTCTGCTAAAGGATCAAATCCGTAAGGTTCGGCAAGTCTTTGTACTAAACCCCCGTTGAATGAAAGCTTGCCCTCCCTTACTTTTTTTCTATACCTCTGTGAGGCTTCAAAATATTTTATATCAGCAAAGCCATCCTCTAAGTATTCTACTTTAGCTACCCAGTTATCAGCAACGTATCTTATAAAGTGATGCTGATTAGTGTAGTTTATACCTAATCGTCTTACAAAATCAGCTTCGAACAAATACTCAAAACCATCAACTCTACCAATGGTTGCGGCATCAGAATAAGAATTTTCTGTACCATTATAAAAAGTGTTGGCTCTGTTCTCATATCCAAATCTTTTAATTTTTCTAATACCAACAGATACATTATAGTCAAATGGTGTTTTAATAACTTGTTCTTCTAAAAACCCAGATGTTACAGACCATATTTGATCATCACCTAATGATGTTCCACCATTAATTGCAGCATACATTGTTGAATACTTAAAAATACTTTTAAGATTTTGAGCACTTCCTGTAAACGGAATAAATAATAATATTAATAATATTCTTCTCATTTCTTTAATACTTTTGTTGTGCTAGTATTACCATTATATGTTACGCTAAAATTATATATACCTGCAGGCAGTAAACTTACCTCTAATTGATTTAAGCCTTTATGTGTTTGATTTTCTTTTATCTTAATAATAAGTTTACCTGATATATCATAAACTTTTATGCTTACAGGACCATTTGTTAATATATTTAATACATTATCCATAGGATTAGGGTACATAACTATATTATGTCCTCTAAGCAAATCTCTTGTGTCTAATGGCGTGTCACCACTACAGTGCCAATAAAGTTGTTGACATTTATCGTCCCAATCGTTGTTACAACAATAAGAGTCTACCATTATTACCCAAGCATAACATGTATCATTTAACCAGTAAGGCACACCAGGACCATCAATGCATCCCGCATCATATAAACAACTTCCATCATCTGTGTTATATACAATATCGTAATTATGAGCAAGCGGATCCATACAACCTTCTAATACATCAATGCATCCCCCATTATCTGTATTAGCTAAAATATCGTAATTAAAGGCGTTTTCGTCTGTACAACCATATATCATGTCTATACAAGAAAAGTCTTCTGTATTAGCCTCTAAATTGTAATTAAAAGCATTTGGGTCTGTACATCCAGGAGTTATTGGAATACAAGACTCATTATTGGTATTAGCAATAGGGTCATAATTAAATGCAGTAGTATCAGTACACCCAAATATAAAAGGGATACAATTATCGCTTTCTGTATTCGCTTCATCATTATAATTATACATTGTGGGATCCATGCATCCTATTATAACGGGGATGCAATTACCGTCATTGACATTAGCGTCTATTTCAAAGTTAAATGCAAGAGGATCCGTACACCCTGGAACGGGGTATATACAATTATCATTATTTACGTTTGCTATACTATCATAGTTAAGAGCTAACTCATCAGTACAACCAAAGTACAAACAAGACTCGTCTACTGTATTTGCTTCAGAATTATAATTCCAAGCTAGACTATCCATGCAACCAACTACTACAGCCTCACAACTTTCATCGTCAACATTAGCGATTGAATCGTAATTAAATGCGAAGGGTGAGGTACAACCCTCTACAATCTCTATACAGCTATCGTCATCTGTGTTAGCTTCAGGATTATAGTTTAGTGATTGTTCATTTAAACACCCGTATACTGTAGGTATACAATAATCTCCACAAAAAGGAAGGCCATTATATACATGCCAGAAAGGTGGTTTATAAGCTTTTAAAGCACCTGCACCATTATCTGCAAATGGATACATTCCACCTTCTAATGTTACATCGTTGTTTGAGTTTATAAGCTTAAATGAATTATGCATAGTCTGAAAAGCGACTTCTGCAGGAGGAGTTTGTGGACTAGCTATTTCAAAGTAATATACCTTTACAGCTTTATCTGTTTCTAATACTAAATTAAACTCTTGTGAGTAAAATCCAGGACCCATAGTATATGTACCAAGTACGCTGTCTTCTTGTACAACACCTATGTAGCAATTACCCCAACCATCACCACCGTCATCTTCTATAATAAGAGTGTAATTACATGTAGGTATAATTTCGTTTAATGTAGCTTGTGGGTTATAGTTAAAAGCATTAGGGTTTATACATCCTAATGTATGTAGTGTTTCACAGCTACCATCATCAAAATTAGCATCAAGGTTAAATTCTACATACGTATTGTTAGTACAACCTTCTATTATAGGTATATCACATTGCTGTAACCATATAGGACCTGAGTAAGCAGCTCCACCAAAAGCAGCATTTTCTAACACCCATAATGTATCTAAACTACCACAAGGCTCTGCATCTCCAAGTATTACAAAGTTTCCATCTGTACCACCGTTATATAAAGAACCTTCAAGGCCATCTCCATACGTATCACTTAATATAAGCTCTACGCCAGTTTCAGGGACACACAGATCGTATATAATAGTTTGGTTTGCTTCTTCGTATGAATATTCTCCCGCCACTACGTTATCCACAGGTTGTCCTGTAGTTATATCTGTTAGTATCCATCCTGTTTCACTTGGATACTGATCTAATGTAATTTCAAGGATCATTTTAGACTCCCCGTCAGAGCAGCTTACTCCAACACAGCTGTTATCATCTACTTCTGCCCAAGGATTAAAGTTAGGAGCTTCTGGGTCTGTACATCCAAATAAAGGAAACTCGCATGAACCGTCATTAAAATTAGCTTCAGGTATGTAGTTTAAAGCTAACATATCTGTACAACCTGGTACAGTATCTATAGGTAAAGGACAGTCACCGTCATCAAAGTTAAACTCAGGGCAGTTAAAGTAAATATCGTTTCCATTCCAAGAGTAGGCACCATCATCACAGAAACCATCACCTATCCAACTTAAAATTTCAGAAACATCATTACCAATACAGTCTACAGGACCATTTAGCACACTATCTACAGGTAAAGGTATAGGTTGGGATTTAAGGTTTAAGGATATTAAAAATAATATCAGGGTAATTTTCTTTAGCATTTCCATCGTCTTCGTGCTTGTCGGATTCTTGAGTTAGGATTATTTCTAGTTTTTGCACTACTACGCTTTAGTTGACCTAAAGATCTAGCACAATAAGATTTACGTCTTTTAGCAGATTTACTTCCAGGCTTAACCTTTCCAGTAACGGCAGTTTTAAGTTTACTGCCAGGGTTAGCACGTCTGTAAGCCTTAACTCCTTTAGCTGTCATACCAGCACCAGATTTAGTAGGTCTAAAGTTACCAGACTTAATGCTAGTCTTTATACCCATACCTTTTTTAGCTTTCTTTACCGCTTTCACTTTTTTCTTTTTATATCTAGATACCCTACCTTTAGTATCTTTTTCTTTTTGAGCTCTACGCTTTTCGCTAGGAGATAATTCACTCCAAGTAGTAGGCGTGTCTTTTGTTACCCTTTTAGTAGGTCTAAAAGTATTTTCACCTCCAGAGTAATCTTTCTTACCTCTAGGTGTACGCCAGTTTTCTTTAAACCAACGTTTAAGTCGTAAACCTGCTGCTGTCTTTCTAACTGCCATTACCTCTTCTTCTTTTTACCACCTTCACCCCAGTTAGCAGCACCTACTTTTCGACACTTAGCCATCGCACCACTTCTATAAGCTGAAGTCTTAGGTCCATATCTAGATACTACCTTATGGTAGCAAGCGTCCTTTACAGATCCACCTTTCTTCATGACATTAACCTTTTTACCTTTTTTCTTTCGCTTTACAGCTTTACAAGTACAACGTTTGTGCATTATTTTTTAGCAAATTTTTCTACTCCAGATATTCCAAAGCAGCCAAGTACTACCCATACAAATGAATTATATACGTACTCATTTATTATTAAATCTTGTCCAATCCAACCAGTAACAAGGTCAGCTACCATTATCATACACATAACTGCAAAAGCAATAAATCCTACAATTGCTTTTTCGTTCCAGCTATTATCATTCTTAAATATTTCCATTACGAAACTTTTATAGTGCTACCGTCTCTCCACAATTTTCCAGGCACTCTAGGATCTGATGTAGGTAAACTTCTACCATTAACAACATTAGTAATATCAACAGTATCGTCACTACTGTTTTGAACAGACTTAACCATTATGTGTAAGAAAGCTCTAAGCTTATCTGCTGTTATGCTTTTATTACCATCTTGGAAAAGATCTTCTATCATATCTAATAGTTCTGCTCTTTCTCTTTTTTCGTCAGAAGAAACAGTTATCTTAGTATCAGTATTTGTAGTAACTAAAGATCTATATCTAGTTTTTCTTGTCGCATTTTTGTAATCTCCTTTTGCCATTTTATTTATTTACTTATTTATTTATTATACAAAACCATCTCCAAAATCGTCAGACCAATTACTAGTACTAGAGTGGCTACCTTTAGAGGCTTTAAAATTTTTAGTTATCTCAGATTGTGTTAAAGCTCTGTTATACCACTTAACCTCATCTACAACTGCTCTTGCCTCTTCAGAGTAGTAATTTTTATCAGTCCCTATAGTTATAGGGTACGCCTCAGCTGTAGCACTAACAGATCCAGTTACAGAAGCAGTACCTCTACTTGTAGCGTCAACATAAAGCTCAAGTTCGTTACTACCATTATAAGTTGCAGTAATATAATACCAAACAGGACTTGAAGCCGAAGCAGCACCAATAGTGTGAATTACATTAAACCTTCCATCAGCTGTATTTAAATCTGCATATATTTTATTATTATAAACAGATGCTCCAAAACCATGATCAACATTAGCACCTAAACCAGTACCTTTAGTAACTAAGTAAGAATAATTACTAGTATCAATATTTTCAAAATGTCTATACCAGAAAGCACAAGTGAAACCATCATCCATAGCACCTAAAGAGCTATCATCATCTACTTTTACGTAACTATCCCCATCTAAATTTAACCCTTTCTGTCTTACTCTATTCATAGGTAAACCAAAAGTGTCTTTTTTAAATAAAGGAACTTCTTGAAATTTTGCTGTAGTTGGTGAACCGCTAACAGTACCATTATTTCCATAAGGAGATAAATTAGTCCAAGTGTCTGTACCGCTATTTCTCCAGTAACCAGTTGTCTGTATTTCTTTTATAGAAATACTATCTACTGTTACCGTTTGGTTTGCACCAGCAGCGTCTCCTGAATTTCTTCCAATAAAAATATCACCTTGATTACCTGTTGCAGTAAACGTGTATTCAAAAGTTTGATATTCAGTAGTTAAAGGTACAGTTGCTATTACAGCGGTTGATGGAGTATTATTAGCAGTCGCTCCTTGAGACTCTCTAAAGGTTATACTAAAATCAGCAGAAGCTTTAGCCACTAAAGAAATTTTATATATTTTACCTGACTCAAAAACATCAGCTTGATGTATTACTACATTACTATTACTACCATCTATACTAAGTGTAGCTACGCCATCGCTTATACTTGCAGATGAAGTACCTGATTTATACCTAGTCCATGTAGTAGTACTTGTGCCGCTTGTGTTTAAAGTATTATCAGTAAAATCATTATTACTAACTAATTCACTACCATAATAACAGCTATGATCTCTAACATCTAAAGCTAAACCTGAGTTAAATATCTCTTGAACTTCAGCTTGAGAAAGCTCTTTAGTGAAATAAGCTATTTCATCTAGTATACCATCGAAATTATTAGAAGTACCAGAATGCCCACCTATTCTTTGAAAATCCCAAGAGTTGTTTGTTCTATTCACTGTAACGCTTTGTAGTACGCCATTGATGTAAAGTTTCATAGCTTCCGAACCAGAGCTATAAGCAGGCATAGTAAGAACGCAGTGGTATATCTTACCTAATGTTAAATCGGTGTCAATATCAAGCTGTGAAGAAACATTATTCATTCTGATTTGAATCTTATCCACCCCACCACTTTGAGGGTTTATTATAAGATAATCTGTTGCAGAACTTATTTTACCAAGTATATATTTATCAGTAGAAGTATCTGTTGTGCCATAGGTAAACCAAAATGATATTGACGCTGCTTTATCTGCTGCCAAAGTAACTTCAGATCCTAAATCCACCTGATCCCCGCTTCCTAAACCACCAAACACCATTTTCTTAGAATAAGATGACATAGCATATTGTGGTATGTATGGTTGAGATGTAGCCCAAGTTGGATTACCAATGTAAATTAAAGATTCAGATAGATATATTTGTTTTACAGATATTGCACTTATTTCCATGTAAGCCCCTGAACTATAACCATCAGCCACACCTATGTAAGTAGTAGTATTCGTTGCTGTATAAAAATCTTCTATAGAACCACTAGAGCTTGTTAATGTTGTTCCTCCCCCAAGATTAGAGCTAGTAGAGATTTTTAAATTACCTGAACCCCCACTTGCATTATCCATATTTACTGTAGCAGTGATTTTATAAATAGCACCAACTACTGTAGTTAATGCTTGTCTTGCTCCATAATCATTTGTAGAGCTAGGTGAAACTCGTAAAACACCATCAACAACAGATAATGTCGTATCAGAATATGCTAATCCCCAAGAACCAGTAGAACTAACTCCGCCAACAATTAACTCAGATCCTAAAACAGGAGCTGCGTTATATACTCTATTTCCAGCACCTTCGTTTAATCTATATAAAGCCTTACAGTTACTTGACAAAATACTAGTATCACTATTATCAAATACATCTTTATCTGGGTTGTTGTAATCGTAAGTAACATCTGAAGCTGACCAAACTGAATCGTATATTTGAAAATCTGCTAACTTTCCAGACCAATCATAATTCCCTCCATCTCCATGAATAGCAAGATATAAACCATTAGAATCTAAGGTAAATCCAGAAGCGTTTGTTTTTTCATATTGATACTCACCATCTAAATAAACTTTACAAGTCAAGCCGTCTACGACAATTACAACTCTATACCATGTAGCGTCTAGTAAAGTAGGTATAGTTCCATTGGTTGGTGTATTATCCCATGGAGATGATCCCCAACCTAAATCTAATTTTTCAGATCTAGTAGCTACATAAAATCTATTATTAGTACCTGTTTGTGAAGCAAGAAATATTTTTTCAGAGGTAGCATCATCTGAATTAATCCAACAAGTAAATGTTGCTTTAGTACTAGCACTTATAGCTTCAGATTTCCAATAATCTAAATCTATAGAATCATCAGTACCATCAAAATCTAAACAAGTACCTGAGTAAAGGACTCCGTTATTAATGTTAGAGGAATAATCTTTTACGGAGTTTGTTACTTCTCTTATTGAAACACTATTTATAGTAGAGCTAGAAGCTGAACTACCTTCTCTAGCTATTTCAAAATCTGCATGCGTTGCTGTAAATTCAGCTGTGTAAACACCAGTTGAACTAATATTGTTTATTATAAGATCGTCATTTCCAGTACCATCAGTACCTACTTTAACACCAGCACCAGAGTTTATAGTAGCATCTACAGTTACTTGATATTTTTTACCAACTGTAAAAACACCTGTTTGTTTTAACTCTGCAGCAGCACCATCTGTAACAATATCAACACTACCATTTTTAACTGATACAGTAGCACCAGAGCTAACTGCTGTACTCCAACTATTATTATGGTTGGTTTGTTTTATAGACACGTTGTCTATTGAAGCGTTAGTTCCACTTGATGGATTTATTCGAGCTAATAAATCAACTGCTGGACTTCCATAATAAGTGTAAATTCCTGGTTGTGTAAAATAATCACTAAAATTAGTACCTATTCCAATTCTTAAACCACCACTTGTAATGCTTGTAATTTCAAATGTAACTTCATACGACTTAGTTGCATCTAAAATATTTTGATAAATGCTTGATGTAGCTGAATTTGTTACAGTGGCATTACCATTACTAATACTCCAATTAGTACCTTTTGTCCAATTTGAATCAGAACTAAAGCTTCCATTAGTAAGCAACTCTGGTCCAAGAATAAATTTACCATTAGCAATCTCTTCTTCCCCTAAAGGTGCTTGAGTGGTGTCTGACTTATACCAAGCCTGCAAACCCTTCTTAACTATACTTCTAATAGAAGTAGCTTTCTGTACCAATCCTCCTAACCCTAAAGCCATAGCTCTTAGTGTTTAGGTGCCAAATAAGCAATAACCCCTCCAGCAGAGTCTGCTGCTATAGCAAATTTTCTCCAACGACCATATATAGTCATTCCAGTAGGGAACTGATTATTTGCGTCTAAAGTGTCTCCACCAGAACCTTGGTCTGCAGTTTCAGATCCCCCTGATTCATCGTGAGCGGACCCACCTGTTATAGGATATTTAGATTTTGCTGTAGTGTCTTCTGATTCTAAAGTTGAAAAACTATTATCTGAAAGGAATTGTATAGCACAAAATATCATATCATCTGGTGGGATAACATCACCTGTAGTATCTACAAATACTGATCCGAACTGACCTAACATTGCTTGTTCTGATTTTGCTCCTGATAAAGCCATAATATATTTTTTAATTTTTATTTTATACGCAAATGTAAGGATAATTTTTTAATTATAATAAAATTATTATCTTTGAACTAATTTAATCTAAGCCAATGAGGAACTACCTGAAGTATCTAAGTGATACCCTGTACTCCTTTCAAAGAAAGTACGATCTTACAGATAACCAAATGAGGTTCCTTCTTTTTATAAATGACGAGAAGGGGTCTTTCACTAAAAGGTTTATAAAAGAGAGTATGTACATTAGTAAAAGCTTTAACGACAGGATGTTTCCCGAACTAGTTAAAAGGGATTATATTTTTGTCTTTGAAAAACGAGCCTGGAACTCAAATCAACCGAACCAGTATCGTGTAACAAATAAAACTCATAGGTTGATTAATAAATTTTATAACGTCCTTGAAGGGATAGAAGAAATATAAAAATGAAAGCAGTAAAAAAAGCAGCATACGGCTCTAAAGTAAAAAAAGCAATGGGTGGAGCTTCTATGGATAAGAAGAAAATGCCTATGTACAAAAAAGGTGGAGCGTTAAAAAAAGTTCCAGCGGATGCTAAAGGTTTATCTAAACTACCAACAAGTGTACGAAACAAAATGGGATATATGAAACATGGTGGTAAAGTTGACGATAAAATGATGCATGGTGGCTCTATGAAGAAAGCAATGTACGGTGCTAAGATGAAAAAAAAAGCAATGTACGGTGCTAAATTAAAGAAAAAGTAATAAATGAAATCACCCCTTAAAAAATCCATAGGCGAGGTAGTTACTGATTACGGTGCCAGGGTAATGAAGGTATTTAAGAAAGGGCTACTACAACGTAGCCTTTTTGATTTTTATGGAGACGTTAAAGCAGATAAACTTAGAGTAAAAGAATCTTCTAGCGTCCCAGCAACACCTATAGATGGTGATGGTGGTGTTATGTATACTAAATCTGCAGACGGTAAACTATACTATAAAAGTAATGAAATATCTGAAGTAGAACTTAGCTCTCAAGGTACTAACACAACATACTCCGTTTCTTGTGTTGATGGAGATAATTCTGATGAAGAGAAAATTAGACTAACTGGCAGTGACTCTTCAACAGATGATGTAGTGTTAGAGGCTGGTACAGGTCTTTCTATAGCTAGAGATGGTGATAAGATTACTTTTACTAATACGGTAACAGATACAGATACTGTATTAACTACAGAGCAAGTTCAAGATATTTCAGGATCACTAGTAGCAACAGGTGGTACTAAAACAGGTATTACAGTTACATACGATGACAACAATAATAATATGGACTTCGTTGTAGATGATCTTCATAATGTTGGTGTAGATGGTTCTGCTAATCAACTTATAACTGATGATGGAGATGGTACAGTAACGTCAGAGTCTGGTCTTACTTACGACTCAAGCACTGACACTTTACAATTAAATAGTACGACTACTGGTTTTCCTAGAATAGAAATTAAATCTAACGCAGACTCAAACTTTGGTCAACGATTAACATTTATAAAAGATAGAGGTGCAACTCCAAGTGATGGTGACACTTTAGGTATAGTTAGATTTGAAGGTGAGGATTCTGCACAAAATGCTACTTTTTACGCCCAAATAGCTGGACAAATTGCAGAAACCACAGATGGTCAGGAAGGTGGTAAGTTATTATTTCAAATAGCATCTCACGATGGAGAATCTGTAACTGGTCTTGAAGTGTTTGATGGGGACGCAGAAGATGAGGTTGACGTTAGTATAGCTAGTGGTGCCTCATCAAGAACAACAGTATCTGGTGTTCTTATGGTTAATGGTAATGATATAACTAATAATACTTCAGCAGCAAACTTTAATATATCATCTTCAAGAATACTTAATCTGCAACATGCTGGAGTTTACGATATACAAATGGGTAATTCTACAAATGTAGATGTATTAAAAGTTCAGGGAGACTCACAAGAAGTTACTGTTAATGGTACACTAAAACTACCTGATAATGCTATTGTGGGTAAACAAAGGGAAGTGTTTTTTCAAAACTTTTTTGATGATTTAGGTACAACTAAACACTATTTACCATTTAAAGATATTAATGAACAAACTACAATATACCAAGAAGAAGCAGCAGTAGTTATGCCTTGCGATGGTAGAATTGTATCTATAACTCTTAGAGTAAACTTCCCTAATGCTGATGGAGACATAACAATGGCTATACATACTAGACCAGTAAATCTTAGTGTATTTACTACAGCAGACTGGGTAGAAGAAGAAACAGAAACTATGTCACTTCAAAATGCAGACGATAGTCATGTTTTTCACTTTGCATTTGATAACGCTAAACATTTTGAATCATCTGAACTAGTATCTATATCTATGCAATGTTCTGCAGATATATCTACTAATTCATACTGGTATGTATCTACTGTAGTAGAATACGATTGGAGTACATTCTTAGGAACAACAAGTGCAGAAATTTCATCAACACCTTAATAAGGAGTAATAAGAATAATTTTTATATATTTGCAAACACACATAATTTAAAACAAAATGGCAACAGTAACATCAAAATTAACACTATCTAGTACAGACTTGTTATCGCAAACTTTAAACCTGTCGGTAACAAACTCTATTACAGCAGCTAGTACAACAGGTCTAGCTCGTAAGGCAATAACATCTATAGCAAAAGGAACAGCATCTGGGCAGGTGACATTACACACAAATGCAGACTATACAGCTCCTGCTTATCTATATGTAAAAAATACAGATATTACATCTACAGATCATGTAATAGTCTATGACGCTACTACATCTGGAAATCCTATATTACTATTATTACAAGGTGGAGAGTTTGCTTTTATGCCTCTAAACAGCTCTATAGATCTAAAAGCTTACGCTGTAACTAGTGGAACTGTAGTTGAGTTTATGGTATTTGGTACAGAAGCTTAAGACTTATTTTCCCAAGACTTTCTATAATCACTTTGAACCTTTACACAACCCTCACATCGGCAGCCTTTTCTATAAGCTGTCGTTGAGGGACAAGGTTTACCCTCTCTGTTTCTAGCTGCTTTATAGTTGCAACTCTTGTGAGAGAAAGCAATGTTGTCAATATCAAAAAATAACCCCTTTGGATCTTCTGAATGAAGCCAAGGGGTTTTATGTTCTAGAGTAAAATCATCACAATCTTCTATCTCCGCACCACACTGATAACACCAGTGCATATCTAATCTCTTCGCAAACTCAAATAACAAGTTCTTCTTTAACCTGTTTGAAGCAGTGCCAGGATTCATTCCTAACTGATCAGTTTTAGTATCCTTAACACTCAAAACTAAAAGATTGGATCCTCCAAGTCCGTAACACTCAACTCTAATACTTCACCCAACATAGACTGAAGCACAATAACGTAATGAGAATTGCCAACGTAAAAGCCTGAAGCCATAACGTAAGACTCGCCATCTTTTGACGAAGCAGCTGCACATACATTCTCAAACATAGATTCTTGATTTTTTTGCAATATAAAATTTTTTTGAGAAATAAAAAAGGTGGGGGTTATATATGTAGATAGCACACACGAATCTGCAACCGAAACCGAAATCTCCAGACTGGGTACCCTCGACAAAACCCGAATCCCTAAATCCAAATGTCGTTTTACTATTTTCAACTGAGGCGATGTATAACTACCCTCTAATCTGGGCTTAGATTTACCCCAGTACCGAAGGCTTGATTTGTACAGAGGGGAAAAGAGAGAGGTGGTGTAATCCCCAAACCAAACAACCAGTCCCCAACAATGACAATTATATAACCCAGTTTAAGAGCCTCTACTGGACTTTATATTTTATCTAATGTGTAACGTTACCTTATACGATTACATAGCTTTAAATAGCCTTAAATAAAGGGATTACAATTAATGACACAAATTGTCACTACCCTATTTTATCTTTGCATCATTATTAATCAAAACAATTAAAGACATGAAAGAAATTTTCGAATCAATCATCAAAGGTACTAAGGGCAAGTTCTTCACTGCTGAGTTCATCAAATCAAACGGAGAGTATAGAGTTATGACCTGTCGTACTGGAGTTAAAAAAGGTGTATCTGGTACGCCTTTAGATTTCTATACCAGTAAGAAGGGTAAGCGTAATGTTGTGGTATGGGATACTGCTAAGTACTCTTTCAGAACTATACCAGTTGATAGGTTAAAGAGTGTTACATTCTCTGGTCTAAAAGTATCTGCAATATGATCTATTGATTAGTATTTTTAGGGCATAAAAAAAGGGAGCGATTTGCTCCCTAATTTTTTGCTCTGGTACTACTAGTTTAGTACTACCTCAGCTCTTGGCTCGTTCAACCACTTAACAAGTGTCTTATAAGCCTTCTCGTTCTTCTTACGACCTTCACCCAGTATTAAGTACTCTGGGTTTGAGTTCTTCACTTGGTGGTTAGTGTACTGGGTTACTGCGTTCATCAGTCCCCACATCGTACCACCTTTCTGAGCAAACTCTGGTATAAGAGCCTTAGTGATAAAGGTATTAACTTGGTTGATACTCTTTGTAGACATATTAGTCAGAGAGTTGTTGTCCAGTTTGATACCTCTGTTATCATAAGAGTTTACTAGGTGAGCCTCCTTAGGCACGTTGAATATACCCTTGATGATACTCTCAATGTGGTGTTCCTTCACCTCTACCTCAGCCATTCTCTTGTAGTTGTTAAGCATAGATAGTTCTTCCTCAAGCATCATAGTAAA
>Ga0181405_1000397_pt1 | contig 15513 bp, 4 predicted proteins | sample 28SPOviralmetaG_FD_130134 | JGI IMG/M metagenome (GOLD analysis project Ga0181405, IMG submission 130134) | Marine viral communities from the oligotrophic San Pedro Time Series (SPOT) site, San Pedro Channel, CA, USA - 28 SPOT_SRF_2011-11-29 | ecosystem: Environmental > Aquatic > Marine > Strait...
ATTTAAATCTAGTCCAAACTTACATGGTGGATTACGAAAAAGATTTGTTGCAGAGAGAAAAATTGCACTTGCAAATAATATTGCACCTGTACAAGTTGCATCTCTTGGTAGTGGATCGAGTCAAGTGGTATAAATAATATAAATTAGGAGTCTATAATGGCAGTGTATGATGCACAATCGAATAATACTGCGAGAGGTACAAGACAGTATAGAGATTTGGATTTATTTTTTGGAAAGAAAACGTCCAATAGTGATATTCAAACTATAACTGATGTACAGGCAGTCAAGAGGTCTATCCGTAACCTTGTGCAACTCAATACCTATGAGAAGTTTTTTCACCCAGAAATCGCTGGTGGTGTAAGAGAAATGTTGTTTGAACCAATGTCGCCAATCACAGCAGTAACTATTGCAAGAAAGATTGAGGACGTAATTGAAAATTTTGAACCTAGAGCCCGTCTGGTTTCAGTTCGTGCTTTACCAGACTTAGATCGTAATGCATATGAGGTATCAGTAGAATTTTATGTTGTTAACACTCCGACTGAATTAGTAGATATGTCAGTCATGTTAGAAAGATTACGATAATGGCAGTAAACGATAGAAGATTAAATATTACAGAATTTGACTTTGATGATGTAAAGGATAATTTAAAAGTATTTCTAAAAGGACAATCAGAGTTTAAGGATTATGACTTTGAGGGTTCTGGTATGAATATCATGTTAGATATACTTGCATATAATACTCACTATCTTGGGTTTAATGCGAATATGCTCGCAAACGAAATGTTCCTTGATAGTGCATCACTTAGGTCAAGTGTTGTATCACACGCAAAGACTCTAGGATATGAAATACAATCTGCAAGAGCCCCTATCGCAACTGTCAATGTCGCATTGACAACCACAAGTTCATCTAAGACCATGCCCGCTGGAACTGCATTCTCTACGACAGTTGATGATGTAAGTTTCCAGTTTGTTACTTCTGAGGCGATAACTCAAACTGGTTCTGGTGGTGCAGTAACTTTTACCAACGTAAAAATATATGAGGGAACTTATATAACAACAAAGTATCTTGCTGATACATCTAGTGTAGAACAAAGGTTCTTATTACCAGACAGTCGTTCAGACACAACAACTCTAACAGTTAAAGTTCAAAACTCTGCATCTGATTCAACTACCACAACCTATACAAAAGCAACAGACATATCACAACTAACATCTTCAAGTTCTGTTTACTATCTACAAGAGGTTGAGAATGGTAGACAAGAAATATATTTTGGAGATGGTAATATTAGTAAGTCACTATCTGATGGTAACATAGTTATACTCCAATATGTTGTTACAAATAAAACTGCAGCTAATGGTGCATCTTCTTTTACTGCACCCTCATCAATAGATGGTGTTAGTACAATAACAGTGACAACAGTAAACAATGCAAGTGGTGGTTCAGAACCAGAAAGTCTTGCATCTATAAAATTACAGGCACCACTTGACTACGCATCACAAGGTCGTGCAGTAACTTCAGATGATTATATAACATACACAAAAAAATTATTTCCAAACACACAAGCAGTATCCGTATGGGGTGGAGAAGATGGTGGGTTTGACCCAGCAACAGGTATCACTTCAGTTCCAGAGTATGGTAAAGTTTTTATATCAATTAGAAACACCACAGGACAAAATCTTACCGATACAGAGAAGAGTCAATTAGTTACGGACTTAGGAAAGTACAAAGTTGCATCTGTTACTCCAGTTATTGTTAACGCAGAGACAACTTTTATTATACTTGGAGTTACATTTCAGTATGACTCAAATACAACAACAAAAACTGTGAATGATTTAGAAACTGAAATAAGTACAACCATATCAAACTATAATAGTAATAACTTGCAAGACTTCAACAAACCATTTAGACATTCACAACTTACAGGTGTAATTGATGATACAGATAATTCTATATTAAGTAACGTAACAACAGTTACACTTGGAAAGTTTATTACACCTGTGACCTCAGAGGCAACTGCATACACACTAAGTTTTGATAATGCGTTCTTTCATCCACATGATGGACACAACTCTGCGGCTGGTGGTATTACTGCATCTACAGGTTTCTCTATAGAAGCAGGAACTCTAGAGTATTTTCTTGATGATGATGGTAGTGGTAACATAAGAATTTATTATCTTGTTGCTGGGGTTAGAACATATTATGATGTTACCGCTGGAACTATTGATTATACAAATGGTGAAATAAAATTAAACCCAATAAAAATAACAAGTGTTTCTAATGTTGATGGTTCTACGTCTACGAAATTTAGAGTTACAGTTTTACCAAACTCAAACGATATCGTACCTGTTAGAAACCAGTTATTAGAACTAGACTTAACAAACACAACTGTGTCTGGTACAGTTGATGCAACTGCAACAACTGGAAAAGGTTATACTGTTACAACAACTGCAACAACAAGTACAACTACTGTATCAACAACAGCGTCAACAACACCAGAAACATCTGGTTACTAAGAGTGAACAATGAGTAAGAATGACATCAAGCTTACCACTAAGGTATCTTCACTTATATCTGGACAGGCGCCAGATTTTGTACAGACAGATCATTCTTTATTCTTAAAATTTTTAAAAGATTATTATAAATTTTTAGAAGCAGGACGACTTACTATAACTGCGACAGTAGACTATGTTAAACAAGAAACAGTAACTACAAATTATATCTTACAAGAAGATGAGGAACGAACTGTTACTGAGTCTGGTACAGGTTCAGATGGTCAGTTTGTAAGTGGAGAAACGATTACAGGGGCAACATCTAATGCGACTGCAACTGTTCTCGTTGAAGACTCTAGAAATAAATTTCTTTACACAACATCACAACAATTGTTTATTACAGGTGAAACTATAACAGGTTCTACATCTGGTTCTACTGCAACTGTAGATGAATATCGTGCAAACCCTGTACAGAACATACAACAACTTCTTGAGTATGGTAATACAGATACAACCATCTACGATTTTCTTGAAAAACTTAGATTGTCATTCATGGCAGGGATACCAAATTCTCTCGCAACTGGTGTATCAAAAAGAAACTTAATCAAAAACATAAAAGATTTATATGCCGCTAAAGGTACTACAGAAGCGACTAAACTATTCAGTAGACTATTCTTAGGTGAGGAGGCAACTGTTCTTCTTCCTAATGAATTTATAATGAAACCCTCACATGGTGACTTCAGACAGAAAACAATTCTTAGAGCCTCACCTGACTCTGGTGTTGTCGGTAGTGAAATAATAGGACAAGTAATTACAGGTGTGTCATCTGGTGCAACTGCCGTTATAGAATCAAGTGTGGAGTTCCAACAAGTTGGTGTTCCAATATCAGAATTACAACTCGCAAACCAAGTAGGTTCGTTTACTGATGGTGAAAGATTTACTGCGACCTCAACAACTAAAGACGTAGTGGTTGGATTTACAGTAAGACCTATCGTATCATCTGGAACTGTAACGAACGCTGGTATATTACATGATGCACAAGAATTAATAGATGTAGAATCTATAGGAAATGGAAGTGCAGTAGTAAGAGTTGGTGGTATCAAGAGAGGTTCAGTAAGTGGAGTTGAGATTGATAATGTTGGTACAAACTATGAGGTAGGAGATGCTATAACTTTCACTCCTGTGAGTGCAGATACAAATATAGAGTCTGCTGTGGGTTTTGTCAGTATGGTTGGTGGTGGTGTTCAGTTAGAAACTGGAACACTAGACGACTCAAGTTTGACAGACGATGCAATCATATTAGAGTCTGGAACAAACACACACCTAGAACCTTTCAATATAATACTTGAACAGATAACCACAGATAAATTCAAAGGTGATGGAACAACCACAGCATTTACTCTAACAAATCTGAGTGCGAGTACAGATACAATAACTGTTTTTCTAAACAATGTAAAACAAGATGCAACCAGAAAAGATGGACTTTCTAATTTTACTCTTGTAGGTACAACTCTTACATTTAGAGATGCACCACCAAATAATGCAAGAGTTGATTGTGTGGGTAAAAGTGATGATGCACTTATCTTAAATGGAACAGATGGTGCTTCTGCAAACGCTGGACATAATATTCTAACGGAGTCAAGTTTAGATCTTGAACAGGAAGATGCACACAGAACACCGACAGACCAAATAGTGTTGGAGTTTGGAACTTTCGAAGATATCGGTGATACTGCTGAAAGTGGGTCTATACAAAAACTACACATATCAGATGGTGGGGGTGCGTATACTGATATACCAACTCTTTCTCTTACCACAACAACTGGTGCAGATGCAAAAATAGTTGCAGTAACAGATAACATTGGTGCTATTGATGAGGTAAAAATACAAGACGCTGGTTTTGCATACTCTGAGTCTAACGCACCAGAGATGACACCAAGAGCTCACTTTGTTGTAAAAGATGTAACAGGGACTTTTACAAATGGTAACACACTAACAACACATACTGGAACAGTCAAGGGGTTTGATAGTTCTACTGGTGTTCTTGATACCACCTTTGAGAACGTGGTTAGAGTTGAACAAGAATCATCAAGTACATTTCAAGAGGGTATACAACTAGAAGAATACACATTAAAAGATGAGGACATTGCAGAGGGTTTCTTGCTTGAGGATACACAAGACTTTGAACCAGATGAGGGTGACTCAATTGTGCTTGAGGGAACAGAGGTTGTCACTCCAGACCCAGACTATATTGTACTAAAAGTAAAGGTTGTCAGAAATGCAGATGATACTGCAAACATCTATCAGATAAATGGTGTAAACCAACCGACATTATCATTTGTACAAAGTAACACATACTATTTTGATTTGTCTGATAGTTCACTATACAATGCGACATCTGGTAATAATCATATCCTTAGATTATCAACCACATCAGATGGAACACATGGTAGTGGTTCTGAGTATACCACAGGTGTAACAAAATCTGCGGCTTACATAGAAGCAGGAACTACAGGTGCATTTCTACAAATAACTGTTGCAACAGACGCTCCAGATTTATACTACTATTGTGTTAATCATTCTGGTATGGGTGGACTTATTCGATCAAAAGAAGTGCAAACTTTTGTAAGAGATAGGGGTGATAATATTGTACTTAATGGTAGTGCAACTACAATCTTTGGATTACAACTAGAAGACTCTTTAGGTAATGGTTTCCTAAGAGAAGAGGGTTTAGTTTCAACTAGACCAGCACAGATTAATTTAGATTTAAGTGCTACAGATGCACATGACCAGAACGCAAGTATACTATTAGAAGATGGTTCAAATGATGGTGCAACTTCTGTCTTACTCAAGGAGGGTGACGATACAGTAGAAACAACTGGTATAGAGGATAACTTTGGTGGAGCGATACTTCTTGAAATGTCAACACTTGATAGAATTAATGATACAGAGTTTGCTGGACAAACATCTGAAACAGTTGGTGGTTTCTTTGTTCAAGATGATGGTGGTAAGTTACTTATCGACAGATTTCAAGAGGATAGCACAGTTGCAAAACTATTACTTGACGGAACAGACTCCAGCGGAACGAATGATGGTCAACAACTCGCAACTGAAAATGCTGGTGATAGTTTAATACTTAACAGCACAGATGGTGATGATGATGCAAACGATAAAGTGTTGTTCGAAGATGAAACTGGTAGTGGTGATATTCTATTGGACGGAACTGACTCATCATCAACTGATGCTGGTGACAATATTATCAATGAAGAAGCGATTGACTTCAGTAATAAGAATGTAACAATTACAGACTCAAGTGGTGCAAGTGCAACAATCATGAAGGCGAATATCGGAACGATAACAAGTTCGGTTGCGATTACACAAACAAATGAGGGTTCGTATATAGACATTCAGAGTTTACTTGGTGAAGATTTAAATCGTATTCAAGACTCCTACTATTACCAAGACTACTCATACGAAGTACAGGTTGGTGTATCTTTAGGTAATTATCTAAAACAATTACAAAAGGCAGTTCACCCAGCAGGGTTCAGACCATTTGGAAAAGTATCTATCGCAAGTCAAGTATCGGTTGCACTCAAGACCACAGCAACAGATGTCCTAGATTACACAGGTGATGATACATTTACACCAGAACTTGCATCTACTCTTATTAACATCTTCCAAGTTGAAATTGAAAGAAGAATGGAAGCTCCAACTTATAATGTTGGTGATACAGATGATCAGATACTTCTTGAGAATGGTCTTTTGCCTGGAGATAAAATTATACTTGATGGTAAGTCTACGACATCAACAACTACAACTAATGTAGACTTCTCTATACTACTGGAAGATAGTTTACAACCAAGTGGATATGGTTATGATATTGCGTATGTAATTCTTGACTCATCTGCCGCTGGATTTGCAGACGAACATAGTAAGATAGATTTAGAGTCTGGTGTTATATTTGGTGAACTTGATAGTTTATTGTTGGAGACACCTCCTGTCGCACTTTCAGATGCAACTTTCTCTACTCCTGTTATTCTTGGTGATACAGACGGAACTAATACTACATTCGGTGCCTTAGTCTTTACTGATTTTGTTGAACTAGCAGGATTTAATACACAACCTGTAACAAACATTGTTGTTGGATCAGATGAATTTTTAGAACAGCCTGGTTCTGAAACAGTTCTACTTGAAGATGCGTTTGTAACTACTGGTGATAATGTGTTAGTTAGTGATGATGGTATTGACAATGGTAGATTGATGTCAGAGAGTGCTCCACTTGTTGCAAGTGGTAACTTTGAACTCGCAGTTCTACAACCCACAGAAGTAAAAATTGCAACTAGACCACAACAAAGAGTTGTTAACAATCTATTGATACAACTTGCAGAAAGACCTTTTGGTTCTGACCCTGCTGGTATACAGTTAGAAAATGGTGAGGTTGGTAAGTTTGAATTTGGTGTGGTAGTCATGGATGGAACAAACCCACTACCTTTCAACAAACCATTACTATTAGAGGGTGATGAAGATTTAGACCACGTTATATTAGAAACAGGTAGTAACATCTTGATGGAAGATGGTAACAGAACACTAAATGAAGATCAAGGGTTCACAACCACAGGTGAACTAGACAGAATAGAACTTGAAACAGGTGGTATCTTACTCGCAGAAGATGGACAGTTCCCACCAAGCACTTTTGACTCTACGTTCACTCTTAACGATGGTGATAGAATAGTTCTAGAAGATTTTGATAATGTGTTACCAAGTCTAAGTGATATTAGTGAACTCAAGTTTGAGGATATACTGAGATCATCTAAGATATTACTGAGTGATCCACCAAATGACCAGAACAACGCAAACGCAACTGAAGAGATTGGATTACTACTAGAAGACTTTGGTAGACTACTACTTGATGGATCTGATGAAGATGGAACTGATGAAAATTGTTTCTTAGCCGCAGAAGAGGATACCAGAGTAAACTTCATTCTAGAGGAGTCTGGAAGTCTATTAACAGAAACAGCGTCTACAAATAGTTTTGACGACTATATCGCACTTGAAGATAACACAGATGAAGGTGGTTTCCTACAATATGAAACAACAGTATTCGCTGGTGGAAGAGTAGTTGCAGAAAGTTTTGAAATAAAACTAGATGGGGGTCAAATACCATTTGAAAATCTAAGACTAAATAGTTCAACAAGTACAAAAGTAAGAATTGGTAATCAACCATTTGTTCGTGGTTCTGTAATTAATGTGAGGGATACTGGAGAAGTAGTTCTTGAAGATGGAACATTAGATAATGTTGGGGAGATTGCATTTCTTGTATTAGACACCACCGCTGATGCTGGTGATAATATAAGTTTAGAAGGTGCAACAGGAATAATACCATAAATAAACGTATAAATAAAACAAAGGATTAGAATATGGCCGCAATAATCACTGAAAAGTTTAGACTGCACAATGCCTCACAATTTGTCGAATCATTTACTGAAGCATCTGCAAGTGTATACTACTTATTTCTGGGAAAGTCAAGTCCCTTTTCATCTGCTACATCTGGGGGTAGTGATAGTTCACCACCCACACCAGCAGACTCAGTAGGACAAACAGAGTATTACTCTTGGGACTCAATGTTGGGTGCAAAGAATATATCTTCATCTGACATTACAAGAGCAGTTGTAAGAAGAAACTTTGCAAACGGAACGACCTACGATATGTATGAACACAACATTAGTTCAGACAATACAACAACTTCTGGTTCATCTAATCTATATGACTCAACATTTTATTTCCTAACGTCTGCGAACAGAGTATACAAAGTTTTAGACAACAATGGTGGAACTGCATACTCTGGTTCTGAACCAACCTCTGAGTCCACATCACCATTTGCATTAGGTGGATATGTTCTCAAGTATATGTACTCTATATCCTCATCTGATGCCGCTAAGTTCTTAACAACGGACTTCATGCCAGTATCTACTGACTCAACTGTAAGTGCGGCCGCAACTGATGGTGCTATTGAGTCACTAATAATTACTGCTGGTTCTGGATACTCAGACGGAACTTACTACGCAGCCGTGTTCGGAGATGGAACAAGTCAAGGAACATCATCTGGTGCGATTGTAAGGATTACAGTATCAGGTGGTGGAATACAATCTTTTGGATTGACTGCTGGTTCAGACACAACAATTCATGCCGCTGGAACTAGTTACACATTTGGAACAGTAAACTTAGGTTCTAGTTTTACATTCTCTGACTCAGACTTATCGAGTGCATCTTCTATGGGAAGTGGAAGTGGTGGTGCAGTATCAGTCGTTATCAGTCCTAAAGAGGGACATGGTAATGATGCAGTTGCAGAACTAGGTGGACATTTTGTGATGACATCTACAACACTAACACAAGCAGAGGGTGATGACTTTACAACTGCAAACGATTTTAGACAGGTTGGTCTTGTTGTAGACCCAACTACTTTTGGAACATCAACAGTCGCAAGTAGCTCAACTGCACGACAAACTTTTGTTTTAAAAGGTTCAAGTGTTTCTGGTACATTCTCAGCAGACGAACAGATAACACAATCATCGACTGGTGCAGTAGGAAAGGTGGTTGAGTTTGACTCAAGTAGAAACTTACTTTACTATCAACAAGAAAGATTTGCAGACTTTGGTACAAGTTCTACAAATGGTGGATACGTTGCGTTTAGTGGAACAAACACAATCACAGGTGGAACATCAAGTGCAACACTAACACCATCAAGTGTAACTGAAACAGTCACACTCGCAAATAACAATACAATATCATTGACAACTGGTTATGCAAATCCAGAGTTACAACCAGATAGTGGTACTATAATCTATCTGGAAAATAGAAAACCAATCTCAAGAGCGTCAGACCAAACGGAAGACATCAAACTTATCATAGAGTTCTAGTATGCCACAAATTACAGACCTAAACATTGCACCTTATTATGACGATTATGACAAAGATGATAATTTTCATCGTGTTCTCTTTCGTCCTGGCTTTGCAATACAAGCGAGAGAACTAACACAACTTCAGTCAATCATGCAAAACCAAATCGAAAGGTTTGGTAGACATATGTTCCAAGAGGGAACTGTCGTTATCCCAGGCCAAGTTACTTATTCAAAAGCAGTAACTAATGTGCAACTTGCAACCACATTCGCTGGAGAAACAATTACACCAAGTCAGTATTATAATGCAACGACTCCTGTGACTATCACAGGTGCAACAAGTGGTATGAAAGCATACGTTATTGGGTATCAAGATGCAACTGCAACGACACAACCATTATTGATACTTAGATACATAAACTCTGGTACAGATAATGCAACAGAGTCCTTTGCAGATGGTGAAAATATAACAGCAGATGTTTCAATTACACACACCTCATCATATGCCACTGAGGTAGCATCTGCAACTACACACTCTTCAAGTGCAGCCCAATTAGGTTCTTCTGTAAAAGTAGAGGAGGGTGTTTATTTCATTCGTGGACAGTTTGTAAGATGTGCAGAACAAACTTTATTATTAAGTTCAAGTTCAACCACAGAAAGTAATCGTGTAGGTTTCACAGTTTTAGAAGAACTTATTACACCAGAAATAGATTCAAGTCTTACGGATAATGCAACAGGAACAACAAACTTTGCAGCTAAAGGTGCTCATAGATTAAAAATTAATCTTACACTTGCAAAGAAAGATTCTGGTTCAACAGATGATACAGACTTTGTAGAATTAGTTACAGTAAAAAGAGGTCAACTTACAGAGAACAGAGTTGACGTTACAAAGTATTCTCAGATAGGTGAAACTTTTGCAAGAAGAACTTTTGATGAGTCTGGTGATTACACAACTAGACCATTTCAGTTTGATGTTAGAGAAAGTATTGATAATTCTGTAAAAACAAAAGAGTTTGGTGGTGTATATTCTAGTGGTGCAACTACTGATGATGGTGGAACTGCTGGAGAGAGTAAACTCGCAATCGCAGTAACGCCTGGAAAAGCGTATGTTCGTGGATTTGAAATAGAAAAGACTGCGATAACATTTAAAGATTTAGAAAAAGCGAGAGATGTAAGAACTATAAATGCTGGTGTTACTAATCTAGAAGTAGGTAACTTTGTTAGAGTAACAAATGCATATGGTATGCCTGACATTGGTGACATATCTGGTGAAACAACACCATACAAACAATTACAACTATTTGAATTACCAACATCAACCAGAGGTGCTACAACTGGAATGGGTAAAAATATAGGTGTTGCAAGACCAAGAGCGTTTGAGTTTTTTCAAGGTGTCGCTGGAGATACAGCCGCAGAACATAAACTGTTCTTGTTTGATGTTCAAATGTTTACAAGACTGACACTAAGTGATACACCAAGTCCCCTACTAACTGCAACACACACAAGTGGTGGTGTAAGACTAGAGGGTGCAACATCTAAAGCAGTTGGATTTGTTTTCAGTACAGAAACTAGTGATGATGGACTTAGAGCTGCATCTGTAATAAACCTTGTGAATGTTAGAGGGACATTCTCAGCAGGTGAAAAGATACTTGCATCTGATAGTGCAGAAACAGGTCAACTTATAGAGGATGCCTCAAACGCTGATTTAACTGTATCTGAAACAAGATCATTTAAGTTTGAAGATGCAAAGGCAGTCTTTATGGATGATGATGATGGTGGTCAAGATTTTACTGCTGATTTATCAGAAAATAAAAGAGGTCAATTATCTTTTGTAAGACAAGAAGATGGTGATGGTGACTTTGTTCTGGGTGAAGATGGTGCTGACTTTGACAGAGTTGAATTGGAAACAGTGAGGTCTGCAACTTTACAACAACCAGAAAAAAATACTGCGATATTTAGATTACCTAAGAGAGTGATAAAAACTCTATTAACAGATGACAACGCTGGTGCAAGTGACTCACAAATAGTTATTAGAAGACAGTTCGTAGGTACTACAAACGCATCTGGTGCTGTTTCATTTTCTGCTGGAACAAATGAAACATTCGCTAGTTTTTCAAACCTAGATTACTCAATATCAATCTTAACGGCTGGTGGTGGTACAGGAGCTCAAGGTGACCATGTTGATATGACAGGTAATATATCTGGAACTGGTAGTAATACAGTCACCATAACTGATGCGACTGTTCTGGGAGCATCTGCAAAAGTTAAGTTCATAGGAACTGTTACCAAGACATCTGTGACTGCAAGAATTAAAACTACTAATTTATTGAAACAAGTAAAAGTTCTTGCAAGTGATGATGATGGTGCGTATGGTGTAAGAGCGAGTGATAAAGAAATATCACTAGGTCGTGCAGACGTTTATAGATTACAAGCAGTATATGACTCAGAAGATACAAGTGCAGATGCAACTGCACCCACTATGGAAATATCAAGTATAGTTGGTACGTTTACCAGAGGTGAGAAAATTACAGGTGGTACAACAAATGCAAAAGGTAGAGTTCTAACCACAACAACTCCAATGACATATACGCTGAACGGAACATTTGGTGTGACTGATTTTGCAGTTGGAGAAACAATAACAGGAGAGTCGTCTGGTGCGACTGCAACTGTAGGAACTAAAACTGCTGGTAGTAAGATAGTTACACAGAACTTTGAACTTGACACAGGACAGAGAGATAATATTTACGACATAGGTAGAATAGTTAGAAAACCAGGCGTGGTGTCACCAAGTGGTAGATTACTTGTAGTGTTTGACTTTTTCTCACATGGTTCTGGTGAGTTCTTCTCAGTAGACTCCTATAGTCCAGTTGCTGGTCAGATGAACTATGATGATATACCAACATACACAGCCGCAAGAATTGACCCAGATGACCCAGAACCAACTGGTAATTTTGACTTACGAGATTGTTTAGACTTTAGACCAACAGTCGCAGATGTTACAGGTGCATCAACAACTGTTACTGCAACGGATACCATTACAGGTAATTCATTTGACTTTACCTCAAGGTCTTTTAGTGGAACAGGTTCGGTTGTAGTTAACACACCGAAACCAGATAGTTCTTCCAACCACGACTTTGAATTTTTTCTTGGTAAAATTGCAACTATATTCCTAACAACTACAGGTGAGTTTAAAATACTAGAGGGTGCATCAGCAGAGTTTCCACGACTACCAAAAGATATAGACAACGGAATGAAACTTGCGACAATTGACTTGCCTGCATTTACATTCAAACCAACTGATGTTAGAGTAAGAAGAGAAAAAACACAAAGGTTTACCATGAGAGATATTGGTAGACTAAAAAATAGAATTGAAAATATAGAAGCCGTAACTGCATTGTCTTTATTAGAAAGAGATGCAGAGTCTTTTGAAATACAAGATGCAAATGGATTGAATAGATTTAAATCTGGATTTATTGTTGATAACTTTGGTGGACACAGAGTAGGTGATGTTCTACACAAAGATTATCAAGTTGCGATTGATATGGAACAGAACTTACTAAGACCTAAGTGTGTCATGAGAAATGTTGCACTTACTGAGGTTGCAACTTCTGATACTGCAAGAACAACTTCTGGTTATCAAAAGACAGGTGACCTACTAACACTACCATATACATCAAGTGCATTTATCACACAACCATATGCAACAAGAGTTGAGAATGTTCAAACATATCTTATACATGAGTGGGTTGGTAAGATAACTCTAGAACCAAGTGGTGATGAGTGGTTTGAAACAGAGGAAGTTCCAGCGTTGATTATCAATGTTGAGGGTAACTTTAACACTATTCAAGCAGGACTAAGAAATCGAGGTGTTATGGGAACTGTATGGAACGCATGGCAGACACAATGGAGTGGAGTTGTTTCAAGAACTACTGAAACAGGTAGGGGTTTTGGAATGAGAGAAACTATTGTTGAAAGAACAATAGAAACCACTAGAACAGATTTGACAAGAACAGGTGTTAACACACAAGTTGTAGAGAATATAGAGGAAGAGTCACTAGGTAACAGAGTTATATCAAGAGCCATCATACCTTTCGTAAGACCAAGAACTCTAACTGTTACAGGAGAATGTTTCAGACCAGGCATAAGATTGTATGCGTTCTTTGATGGTAAAGACATGAGTACATTTGTTACACCATCTGCTGAAGAGTTTTCTAATGTTACATCACCAGTTGAGGGAAGTCCATTAATTACGAATGGGTCTGGTAAAGCTTCATTCTCATTTAGAATACCAGAGTATAGATTTCAAGGTCAAGAGTCACAACCAAGTTTTAAGAGTGGTGAATTAGAATTTAGATTATCATCAAGTTCAACAAACTTAAAAATTCCTTCTCCACTTTCTGCTGGACAAACAACTTACATATCATCTGGTATTCGTGAAACTGTACAGGAAACAATTATTGCAACTAGAAACGCAGAGGTTGTACAGATGAGTGTTAATCAATCAACAAGTGTTACTGATACATCTACTGTTGCATCTAGAGTTATAGGATTTGCAGATGATGATAGAGATGGTGGTGGTGCAAATAGTGAACCGCCAGATATTACATCTTTTGATCCACTCGCACAAACATTTCTTGTGATAGAAACAGGTGGTTGTTTTCTAACGAGTTTAGATTTATTCTTTTCACAGAAAGATAATATTTTACCTGTTTGGGTTGAAGTGAGAAATGTTGTAAATGGATACCCTGGCCCTAAACTGATACCTTTTGGTAGAAAAGTTTTAGAACCAGCAGATGTCAACATTAACTCAGACACAGGAAATGTTGCAACAACTTTTACCTTTGACTCTCCAATCTTTTTACAAAAGGGTACTGAGTATTGTTTTGTTGTGATGTCTAATAGTTTAGAATACAAAGTATGGATATCACAAATGGGTGAACAAGACGTAGGTGGAACTAAGAGAGTTATATCTGCACAACCACATCTTGGAACTTTATTTAAATCTCAGAATAATAGAACATGGGATGCAGTGCAATCTCAAGACATGAAGTTTACACTACGAAAAGCTGTATTTAATACAGGTGGTGCAACGATATCTATGACTAACGATAATATCTTAGAAGCGAGAACTATTGAAGAGGGTTCTTCTACTCCTGTCTATGCAGAAAAACTTCTTGCAAATCCAATAATAATTACTAACGGAACTACTAAAGTAAAAGTAAATCATAGAAATCATGGAATGTATAGTACCAGTAACAACGTAGTTATAACTGGTGTATCTTCTGGTGTATCAACAACAGTCGCTACAACTGCAATTACTATCTCATCAACAAGTTTAGTCATTACGTCTGCAACAAACTTTCCAAGTTCTGGAACTGTAACAGTAAAGGTCAATAATGAGATAATGTCTGGTACAATATCTGGAACTACACTTTCAAGTTTAACCAGAGGTATTGGTTCTTCAGATGCAGCCGCACACGCAGTTGGTGATACTATAGAACTATATCAAATAAATGGTGTTCCTTTAACAGAGATAAACAAAACTCATACTGCAATTGCAGATATAGGTATTGACTCATACACACTTTCGATAACAAGTACACCATCTGTGACTGGTACATCTGGTGATGTACAGGTGGGTGGAACTTCTGTATTTGCAAGTGCGAACTATAGATTTGAACTAATGCAAAGTGCTATCTCTACATTAGAACTAATAGATACCTCGATTGAGTCAACTGTAAGGACAACATCTGGTACAAGTCCAAGTGGTACAGAAACATCTTTTACAACAGAAACATCTGGAAATGCACAAGCGTTCCCTCTTGGGGAGAACTTTGATTTTGAAACAACTAGATTAGTCGCATCACAAGTCAATGAAACAAACGAATTATCTGGTTCTAAGTCTTTCTTCATAGACTTAAAATTATCAACAACTAATGCAAACTTATCTCCAGTAATCGACTTGGATAGAGCGTCAGTCAACTTGATTGCAAATAGAATTAATAATGTTGACAGTTCATCTGATGTATATCCAACTACAGACTTCAATGCATCAACTGAACCAGATGGTGATAACAATGTTGCAGTATACTTAACTAGAGGTATTGCACTTGAAAACCCAGCGACATCAC
>Ga0181405_1000407_pt1 | contig 15288 bp, 29 predicted proteins | sample 28SPOviralmetaG_FD_130134 | JGI IMG/M metagenome (GOLD analysis project Ga0181405, IMG submission 130134) | Marine viral communities from the oligotrophic San Pedro Time Series (SPOT) site, San Pedro Channel, CA, USA - 28 SPOT_SRF_2011-11-29 | ecosystem: Environmental > Aquatic > Marine > Strait...
AAGTAATGGTAATATACATTATACATACCTAGCAATGCAAGAAGGATATTCTGTTGATTTTAGTAACCCAGATATGATTACGTACTTAAATCCTAGTGACAATGTTGTGGCTACGAGCACTGAAGTTTGGGAAGCTTTAGTTATTCCTAACATACTAGCTGATTACGATGAAAGAAAAAGAAATGAATTAGGGTATAAAATGGAATACTCTTTAGTGTTCGGCTTTGATTATTATCACTATACTAAAGATTTTTGGCTTCACGGCTGGGGTAATATAATGCCTTACCACGTAAATACTAACCAACCTTATTCTTATCATAAGTATCAAGGTGGCCAATGGTTAGATTATAATGGAGGAGTTATATTTGGATATAAATTTGACAAACAACTAGGTGTGTTTGCTGAAGGTAAATACAATAAATACTGGAATAGAAAATGGCATGACTTTTCAGTTGGAATAAACTTTATAATATTTTAAAAATGGCAAAAGAATTAAATGAAGATACAGGCTTCACGGTTAGCATTAAAACTTTAGGAGGAATAGCAGCAGGTATAGGTGCTGTTATTGGTATGTGGTTCGCGCTTCAAGCAGATATAGCAGAAGCAAAAGAACTACCAGTTCCACCACCACCAGATGTTACAAGGATGGAATTTGATATGAAAGATCAAATGATTCGTAATACAATAATGGAAACTAGAGATGATGTTGAAGAGATAAAAGAAGACATGAAGCGTATCGAAGAAAAGATCGACAAATTAAGATAACTATGAGAAATTTATTAATATTAATAATGTTTTTGATTTACAACACAGTACAATCACAAGTAGTTGTTAAACATTTTAACGCTGAGTGGAATAATTCTAACGCAGCCACTTGGGTTGATGATTTGTCTGATTGTGATGTAACTCATGTAGACATAGTAAAAGATCCTACAGTTCAAGGTAAATATAATGTTGTAGTTGTTCCAACTATAATAGTGTTTAATGAGGATGGTGAAGAAGTTAAAAGATGGCAGGCTGATTTAAGTTTTAAAATTGGTGCTACTAAAAAAGATGTACAAGAATATATAGACGAACTAATAATGAGCAGCTTTTAGCCGTGAAAAAAAGAAAATTAAACAGTACTAATCCTAAGTATTATCCTTCAGCAGTTGAAGTTGTTAAAGAAGATAGAGTTTTAATAGCTGATGGTAAAGTAAAAGTTTATGCTGTGTTTAGTGAGTTAGACTAATGAAAAAAATAAAAAAATTATTAATTGCTTTTGGTGATCTATTTGATGTAGGTTGGTGGGCTGATAAAATAAATTCTAAACTAGGAGTTTATGAGTGGGCAAAAAAAAGCAAGTTTCGTAAATGGCAAGAAGGATTAACAGGTTGGAAGTTCTGGGCTTGGCAAATAATAGGAGGAATTACTTTTGTAATTGCAATGGAATTTATATTAAATAAAATAGGCATGACAATGCTACCTTGGAAATAATGGAAAAATATATATATAGAGCTAAGCTTGAAAGAGTTGTTGACGGTGACACTGTTGACGCTATGATAGACTTAGGGTTTGACACTTGGGTAAAGAGAAGAATAAGATTTATGGGTGTAGATACTTGGGAGTGTAGAACTAGAAATAAAGAAGAAAAAATTAAAGGTCTTGCAGCTAAAGCTAGAACTACAGAACTTTTAACAGAAGTTACGGATAAACCTAACTATTTTAGATTAAAATCACATGGTGTCGGTAAGTACGGTAGAGTACTTGGTGAGTTGTTTGTAAGAAACAGTGAAGAGCAAGAAATAAATATTAATCAAGCGTTAATAGATGAAGGCCACGCGTATTCATACCACGGTGAAAAGAAAAAGAAATATGAAAATAAGTGATCACATAACTTACGCAGAAGCAATACACTCGCAAACTGCTAAAAGAAAAGGCATAGATAATACGCCTAATCCTACACAAATAGAAGCTATGAAAGTAATAGCTGAAAAAGTATTTGAGCCACTAAGAAAGTGGACTGGCGGGCCAATAAAAGTAAATTCATTTTTTAGATCACCTGAGCTAAATACAGCTATAGGTGGATCAAAAACCTCACAGCACTGTAAAGGTCAGGCAATTGACATTGATGATGTCTATGGTTGTAAAACAAATGCTGAGATGTATCATTGGGTAAAAGAAAATTTAAACTTTGATCAAATGATATGGGAATTTGGAACTGATACGCAACCCAACTGGGTTCATATAAGCTACGTGTCAGAAGAAGATAATAGAAATCGTTGTCTAAAAGCTTATAAAGACGACATGGGTAGAACTAAATATAAAGTAATATAATATGGAAAATTGTCCTTTATGTGATGGTTATTGTAACATTTGCTAGTAATAGTAAAAGAAAATAAAAAGGGGCGTTAGCCCCTTTATTATTACCCGTCACAAGCAATACACTCTTCGTCCATTGCGCTAGCCGCTATATCTCCACGTAGTACTGATTCAGTACGCATATAATATAAAGTTTTTATTCCTTTATGCCAAGCATCCATGTGGACTTTGTTAATCCATTTAGGTGATGCTTCAGCAGGAAAAGCTAAGTTTAAGCTTACGCTTTGATCAATATACTGTTGTCGTATACCTGCTTGTCTTACTAGTTCTAGTTGGTTTATTTCTTTAAATGTTTTAAATACTTCTTTTTGTTCGTCAGATAATTCTTTTATATCCTGAACAGATCCACCATCAGCTAGTATTTTATCCCATGTTTCTTTTGTATTTATTTTTAGATCATTTAATACTTTAACTAACGTAGGATTTTTACGTATAAAAGTACCTTTAGCTGACTGCTCTGTAAATATATTAGCAGCCCAAGGTTCTATACCTGGTGAAACATTACCTGCTAGCTTACTGTTACTAACTGTAGGAGCAATAGCTCTAAGATGAGTATTACGCATACCAGTACCAACACACCAAAGTGGCTCGCCAAACTCTTCAGCAAGAGCCATACTAGCTCTTTCGCTTTCAATTTTTATTTGGCTAAATATTCTTCTTGTTTCGTACTGTGACAATAAGCCTTCAAATGGTAAACCTTTTTCTTGTAAATACGTGTGCCAACCAAGTACACCTAAACCTAAAGCTCTACCTTTTTCAGCAGATCTTACAGCATTTTCAAAACCTTTTCTGTATTTAGATCTTTGTATAAACTCTTCAAGCACACCATCTAAAAACCATATTGAGTCGTAAATAATATTTGTATTTTTCCACTCTTCATATTTAGCTAGGTTTAAGCTAGATAAACAACATACAAAGCTATGGTTTTCATCTGTGTGTAAAACTATTTCACTACAGATGTTTGTCATATGTACTTTTAATGCGTTATCTTTGTAAGCTGCTGGGTTTTGCTTATTCGTATTTCCTTTAAATAAAACATAAGGTTCACCAGTAGCTTTACGTTTCTGAAGTAGTTTTCCCCATTTTTTCCTTGCTTCGTTATCTCCTGTAGTAAGTCTTCGCATAAACTTATCACCGACGACAGCGCATTGGTGTAGGTTGAGAGATTGTCTGTTGACGTCTCCTTTGGGTTCTCTAATCTCGAGCCATTCCTCAAAATCGTCATGTTCAATGTTGATATTAACTGATGCAGCTCCTCGTCTGACAGATCCTTGATTTGTCGCAAGTATAGTTGAATCATATATTTTACAAAAAGGTACAACTCCGTCGCTTGTTCCATTTCCTGTTATTTGTGCGCCGGCGGGTCTAATTTGATTTACACCGATACCAACTCCACCGCCGTGTTTAGCGAGTAGCATCATCTCTAGATTTTTCTGACCTATATCTATTATAGAATCAGCAACATCAATACCGAAACAGCTAATAGGCAAACCACGATCAGTACCTGTATTAGATAATACTGGACTAGCGAGGCATAGCCATCCGTTCCATATGTAATTAAAAAAGACATCAGCCATTTCAGGTTTACGTAACCTTTTAGCAACTGATCTTGATACTCTTTGATAAGCTTCCTTAGGTGTCTCTCCATTATATAAATATCCTCCTCCTATTGTTTTTTTGTATACTTCCGTATCACCCCACTCAGGGTAATCAACTCCCTTTTTCCACTGGTTGTTCCACATCTTCTCTTTTATTTATATCTTTTAATTGTTCAACTATTTTTTCCCACTCATCTTTACCAATATGTATTTGGAAGGATGTGAGTATTCCTTGTGTAAACTCTTGTAGATTATCAAGTCTAACTAGAGCTTTTTTTAAAGCAGCAGCAAGTATCTCTACTTTTCTCTGCATATCTAATAATTTACTTTCTTTCATTTTAAAAAATGTGTTGTCCAAGCTATTAATCCGTTTACATTTAGCACTACTAAGTTCCATTGTTTTCTAGACGCTACTTGTACTAGTACACAACAAAAACCTAATATGTAAAATATAGGCTCAATTGTCCAATGAGCTGCTAATAAAAACCCAGCACCCATATATCCTACACGTGATGCAAACTTCTGATAGCTTGTTAATTTATTTGTATATTTAAAGTGTTCTAACATAATATAGTATTAAAAACATAATACAAGGTAAGCATGTAAATATAAAATCCATAACCTCGCAATTACCTTTTTTCATTAATTTATCGTATATTAATTCTTTTGCTGCAGCTATTACAACTGTAATCCATAATCCTTTTAATCCAAAGATTAAAACAGATACAAAAGTTATAATAGTTCCATAAAAAAAATGTAATAGTTTATCGTGTGGTATATTACCAAATGTCTTCAAAATCTTCATTTTCGTTTGCTTTACTGTAATCAGTTGGCCTAATCGCAAAAAAGTCAGTGTGAGTGTGACCCCCAGTGAGATGATAGAACCAATCAAGATTAGACGCTGCGTCTTTGTCATATTGGAAAAATCTTCTCTTATCTGTGTAACCAAGCTCTGATAATTTTTCATTTGTTCTTTTTCTAATAAATTGTTTTAAGTCGTATGACTTTAGGTTTTCAATATCACCCATCTCAAACATCTTGTCGATATATTTTTCTTCTAGCTCAACCATAATTTTAGCAGCTGTATATATATCTTCTTTACAGTCTTCTTTTAACGTGGGTACTTCTTCACACATGTGTCTATATAATTGACAACCCATACGGCTATGTAACGATTCGTCTCTTACAGACCATTTCATTTGTTGACCAACACCTTTTAACATATTACGTAATTGAAAACTATATAGTACTGCAAAAGCGCTGTATAAACTAACACCTTCTGCAAAAGCACTAAAAATAGCTAAACTACGACCTACACCTACAGGATCATTACCTTCATAACTAACTAAGTTATCAAATCGATCTGCTGTTGCTGGTTCGTGTAAAAAAGCCTCAAAGTCTTCAAGACCTAATGTTTCATTTAAATAACTATAAGCTACAGCGTGTATTGTTTCTTGCGAACCAAACATCATAGCCATTTGCTGTATCTCATGCTTTGGAAACCAACCAACTACTTTCTGCGTCCAATAATCTGACACAGCACATTCTGTTTGAGCAAAACCTAATAGTATATTACCTACTAAATTTTTTTCAGATAATGTTAGTTTTTCGTTCCAGTCTTTAACATCGCCTGACATAGGTATTTCAGTATGTAACCAAAAAGCCTGTGCTTGTTTTAACCAACCCTCTGTGTAATATATAGGGTATTCAAACGGTTTGTATGGTATTCTTTCTTTAAATAAACTCATATTAATAAGGCATTTCAAATGCTACATCTACTAATGGTAGATATAACACGTAAGTTAATCGGTCTTTTTCTTCGTAAGCTCTTACACCAAATAATATACCTGGATAAAAACCTATTGATAAAGACCAGTTCCATTTTTCTTTATTATCCATAAACTTTTATATTATACTGATCTTGATATTTGACCAGTTCTTTATATTTTACTCTTCCTCTTTGTTGCCAAGACCACTTAACCCATTTGTCAATTTGTCTTTCAGCATATTTTTTCCTAGCTATTATTTTGGCAAGCTTAGGATTAACTTTACTGTTTCGTCGCATTGTTTTTGATTTTGTGGTTTGTATAACGTTGTTTTAATTTTATTATCTATTAAGTATTTTTTAAATAACTTCCAGCGTATTGGAAACGATTCATTAGCTCTACCTTTACATTCAATTATAAAGTTTTTACCAATGAAGTCAGGTGTATATTTTATAGGTAATATTTTTTTATTACCTCTTTCTTTATACTCACCTTTACCACCCGCTGTTCTTGCTATGCAAGAGTTTGTAAAATTAAAACCAGGTACTATTTCATATGTATTACCTTCGTATTTAGCTTTAACTTTTGCTTTTTTCAAAGCCATATACATATAACGCTCAAGACCTGAAGCAAAGTTAATACCGTCATACGTTACTTTCTTTGCTTGTACAGGTCCACGTTTTCTTTTATAACTCTTCTTCTTCCTCATAGTGTAAACCGTCATTACCGTTTTGGCCTATTACATTCATTCTGTTTATCATACAATCTTCAACTTCATCACGTAAACAATGTCTTGCTGCTTGTATGTATAATAATGCATCCATTATTTCTTCCTGTACATCAGTTAAAAAGTCATTAAGATCTTTGTCTTTACCTTCAACCTCTTCCATCATCATAGCACCGTATTTCTTTTGACCAATCAGACTACGTTGATCTATTTTTTCAATAACTTGTTCTACAATTTTATCTTTAGTCTTTACTACGTATCTATTCATCTTTTACAAATGTTCCGTTAATCATTTTTCCTGTTCTCTTACTAATCACATCATATGCAGTTGCTATACACGTTTCTATGTTAACACCTCTTAGATGAGCTAGATTAGTTAATACAACAACCATATCACCTATAGCGTCAACAACTTCTTCTTGATCATCTTTTAATAATGCTTTAGCCAACTCACCAGCTTCTTCTTGTAGCTTAACATATTGAGTGTGAGCATTACCTTTGTCATATAATCCTCTTTGTTGAGCCCAATCTCTTATTAAGTTAAAGTTAAAATCTTCTACAAGATTTTTCTTTGCTACATCATATAAATCATCTAATGCTGGATTGTTAAACCAATTAGCAAAAGCTTTGTTATATATATAACATCTATTATCATTATACATAGATGTTTTAACGTTTCTTTCTATCCATCTAACTGAATCAAGGTTTAATATAAATTCTCCGTGATCTGTCTTCCACTTCATACCTATATTTTCCATTAGATTACCTTTTAGTTTTTTAACTGGATATGGAAACGTAGTAGTTTGTTCTGTTACGTTTATCTTCATTTTTTTAAATAAATTTTTATATAATTTTCTGTCTACTTTATAGCCATAAGACTTTTGAAGTTCTATCTCTTTCTCTGATATATAATTTATATCATCGGACTGATCAAGAACTTCATACTCGTCTGGGTTATAACCCTGTGTTATCGTAACTCTGCTATTAAGATCACTTGTAACACCGATTTTTTTACCCGGAATATGATAAATAAAATATGTCATTATAATTTGTTATTGTATAAGTGTAAGTTGTGTGCATAATGGTAATATTCACCAACTTCAATATTTAATCTGTCTGCAACCATAATTTGTAGCATGCTAAATTGGTACTGATCATTGCAGAAACCATACCAGAGATCATTAGAACGCATTAAAACAGCCATATTTAGCTTATTATTAAGTATTGTAAACTGTACCGCGTACGTACAAGGTGTATCTTTAGCGTAATATTTATGTTCTTTACAGTCATAAATACTTATAGCCGCGTGTCTAGTATCTTTGCAATTTTTTAACTTAGCAACTACATAATCAAGTTGATCCTCACGTTGCCATTGCCAACCGTAATTACTATTAACGTTGCCTTTACTATCAGCCATACGCTCCCATATCTGTGGTACTTTACCATATATTTTTCCTAGCTTTTTAATGTTAGGATCACCAGATAAATACCAGTCCCACTCTGCCATTGCATAGTTTAGTTTCCAGTCACGTTCTTCATTTACAATATAGTTTTGTTCGGGTTGTTCTAACGTGAAACCTACGTTAAATAAAGCTTTAGTGTCACCAAACTCAACACCGTTTAGTCTTATTTCATTTAAGAAATAACTATAAGCCTCTTCTGCATTTTTAAATTTTCTGCGCATATTTATTGTAATAATATTTGTAATATTCATATAACTTAATCCATACTACAGTTTTACCAAATGGAGTAGGTGATTTATGAATATTGTTATTTAATTTAATTTCTATATACCAAGTACCTTCGCCTGTAGCAGAAGGAGAAATAAAAATACCGTTGTTAATACACCAACGGTAAGCTTTTAATTCTTCAGTTGTTGCTGAGTATTGACCCATTGGGTCTTTATTTTTTCTAGGCATTTATTCCCAAGGCATTGGTTCTTCATCTGCTAGCTGAGCTACATCAGGTACAAAGCAACCAGATCGTGGTTCCCATGTAAAGAAAGCTTCAGCTCCGTTTTCGCCGAGATTTTGAAACTTAACTTTTAACACTTTAACTTTAGTATTTTTAAGCTCATAATCTCTATGTACTAATAACCCGTGGTAACTAGCATCATACCATTCACCACCACCTTTAATGTTATACATTGTAGGCTCTTCAATTTTACCTTCTGAGTTTTTATACATTTTAGTTGGATGTGCTACAATAAATACTAACACATCATACTTTTTAGCAAACGTTTCTATTTTAGTTAAATACTCCATCGTATACATATTAACATCTAATGATGAAGCGTTTTTATCTCTGACTTTATTAAAAGGATCAATGACTAAACATTTAATACCTCTACGTTTAACAAGCTCAGCACCTTTACGTAATACAGACTCAAGAGTATATTTTTCCATATCAATAAAAAAGAAATTATCATTAACATGATTAGCAACTTCTTTCCATTTATCTGAACCTATATCTTCACGTCTTGGCATATCACCCCATACTTTACGCATAAGCTTGTGAGCATGTAAATAATTTGGTGCATTTTCAGGTGACGCATATGCAGTCTTCCAACCGTAGTTTTTATTATAACCTACAGTCATTTGATCTACAAAATCGGACTTACCCGAGCTAGGAATTCCAGTAACCGTAATAAATTGTCCAGTATAAGTACTGAAGATATTATCAAAATTAGGTAGCCCCACTTGGTATCCAGATTTGAATCCGTTCGTGACAAAGTCCGTAACATCACTTTCAATATCCTTAAACGTCGTGACGTTTTCAAGCGGGTATTGTCTAGCCTTTTTAATACAGCTTTGCAGTTTTTCTTTACCATATTTAATTAGGTATTCATTAGCATCTTTACACTCTTCAAAATCTACAAGATAACATACTTCAGCACCAAGTCTACGAACAAGTTCACGTCTTAATGCTAAACCAGGTTCATCCGTGTCTAACGCTAATATAATTTTTGTTTTATCTTCAAAATAATCTATACAATTATCTAAATAATCTAAGTTATTATGGCTAATTGTAGCACCATTAGGCACTGATATTGCATTTTTAACTCCAGACTCATGCAACGCTAACACATCCATTTCACCTTCAGTTATAATACAATTGTCATATCCTACAATACTATTTATATTATAAAATACTTTTTCAGCTCCTTTATATAATTTAAAGTTTTTTCTACCATCACGATACTTAATATTAATAAGTTGATCACCGATATGGTAATTAAACTGTATCGTATTCTCTTGCTTACCTGTTTGTGGCATATACTCAGAACCCTCACCGACCTTTAGGTCGATAAGAGTTTTTTCTGAGATACCTCTACTTTCAAACCACTGTGCTACTTTAGTACGAGGAATATTATAATTTTCAACATTATATGTTGGTCTTACATATTCCTTACTACTAGCACCCTTACGTTGATAAGTATGTAGTTGAAGAGTAGTGTTACAATTGTGGCAAGTACCGAGACCACGTTCCCAATCATAAGAACAGCATTTAGCTTTCTGATTTTTAGGTTTCCTATCGTGTGAGCATAACGGGCATATACCTTGCTTCTTACCCACTTCTAGGTTGTATTGATTGAACTGATCAATCAAAAATCCATTAATCTCCGTGTTTTCTACTTGCATTTAATTTAATTTAAAATGGTAAATCGTCTTCTACCTGTGGTGCAGCTTGTGGTTGCGGTGCTGCTGCCGCTGGTTGATCTAACTTAACTGGTTCTGGAAAAGTACCGTTGCTCCATACTACTTTAGAATTACCTAAGTATACTTTAGCAACTTTAGCCTCTCTTTCTTCTTTAGTTTGATCAACAACAACTGGACCATGATTGCCGAACTGATCGACTTCATCGTTAACAGTTATTGCTATCGGTAAGTACTTACCTTTTTTACCCACGATAATCTTATCTTTAGGTATCATATTAAGGTTTATACTCGTTTTAATAATTCCTGCCATATTAGTAATTGTTTAATTGGAAAAACATTTTTTGTAATTGCTCTTTTGTAGCGCCTGTAGTTCTTCTTAAGTTATCTACAGCTTTAACATGGGTTTGATTTTTATAGAAGTTATCTATTGAAGTTTCTAAACCTGTTACGTTACATACTTTTAATTGATTTTTTCTAGTTCTTGCCATTATTATAATGTTTTATTAATAAAATATTGTTTAGGATCAAAGTTTTTTTGTTTGTAGAATAGCTTGTATGCTTCTACTGCTCTTTGAACTTTATCTTGACCCTTTGCATAAAATTCAGGTGAGCAATCAAATATACCTAGTTGTTGAGTATTTTTATCTATTACGATAAAAATCATTTCATAACCAAATAATTTGCTATAAATATAAGCTTGACTATCGTAGTTATATTTAGATGCAGACCACTTAAACCTTGATATATCGGCTGTAGTCTTCAAATCAATAACTAACTTTTCATTATGGTTGACAATATCTGCCTTACCTTTCCACATCTCACCCTCAAGCTCTGTAATGGCTGGTACTTCGTATTCTGTATTGCTATCTCTAATTAATCCTTTACATACTTTATTATCAAGCATTATATCAGATAAATTTTCTATAGTATCTACTTCATGTTGTAGCAAACATAATTCACCACCAGACATCTCTTTGTATGCCTTAGTATTTCTAGTTGACGACTGTATAACTCGGTACTTCTTGAGTTTATCTGGTTCAAGTATAGCGGTATGAAAGTATCCGCCAACTAGAAAAGCAGGCCTAGGCTCGCTAGGCTTTCCTAAAGCTAAAGGATTTGTAAGTAAAGTACTGATGTCAGAATTACTAAGGTATTTCTTACCGAAAGGACCATAGTAATGCTCATCATCTCGTAACTTTTCAATTACATCTTCTTTTTTCATTAAAGTGTTTTAAGTGCCTTCTCTTGATCAGGCGTTAGTTGATACTTCTTTTTGATAGCATCTATTTTACCACCTGATTTAATATAGCTTTTAGCTTTAGTTATATCAGTAAGTTTGTCTTTACCGTGGTTATTAGTTGCATCACTGTCTTGAGTATCATCGATTAGGAATAAATTTCCTAATGCATATTTCTTCGCGTAACTCGAAGCACTACCAAACTGCTGAGGTGCTTGCATACCTTTTTGGTTTACATCAACACCAACAATAGATGTAGCGTGTATAGCATTGTCACCGTCAGTGATAGTAGCTGTTGATTTAATAATAGGCATAGGCCCATCAACAACTAGTTCTTCACTTATTGTAACTGTAACTCCTAACTTATTAAGAAAGGGTTTTGTTGCTTCGAGAATGTCTTCGGCTGAACGGAAGTAATATTTACCGAATGAGTTAAATCTACTCTTCTTCGATTTAAACTCTGTTTGAATTTGTGATAGTTTTTGGTATATGGTCATAGTATTATAATTACATGTTATTTGTTAAATTTACATACGTAACCTATAGATAATCAACCACTTGCGAGTGATCTACATTATCTACTAAGTTTTGTATTGCTTCCTTTTTTATCTCAGAAACACGTACATAAGCACTAGTTCCTGACAACCCGATTTTACCTGCTATTTTTTTAGCTGGTAGCTTATCACAGTTAATACCGTAGCTGTATCTTAACACCTCGTATTGTTTTTCGTTTAAATGTTTTTGCATTAAACTTAACAAGTAAGCGTTTAGTATATCCTTATTGTATTCATACGTTGGATCTTCTACTGATTCGGAAAAGGCTTCACCAGTTGTAGGGTTTTTATCATCTATACTTAAAAATACAGAGTTAAAAAACATTTCAACCATTAATCTGTCTTTACCGTTGTTGCTACGTATTTCGTTTATTTTATGTTCAGGTATTCTCATATTACCTCTGAACATATCTATTCTTCTTCTTATTGCTCCTTTTATTCTTTTACTGAAAAAACTTTTCAATGTCTTCTCAATATCATCTGTACTCTCAAGCACTGACCAGTCAAGTCTGTCCACAGCTTTTATCAAACCTTCACTACCTATTTGTATTAAATCCATTATAGTTAAAATACCAATAGCTTGTTGGCCGCTTGGAAATTTACGCGCTATGTTTTCTACTAAAGGTAAATACATTTTAATTACTTCTTCTCTATCAAAGTAATCCCACACATCACCTTTAGGCTTCATAGCTTTTACATCTTCTTTATACCTAACATAATTAGCTATATTATATTTCTTCATTGAGTCTTTGTTTTTCTTGTTTTAAATCAACACATAAGTGTCTTTGTATAGTTCGTACTGAACAATCTAATAAACCAGCTAATTTACCGTTAGTTATAGGTTTACCATAATCGTTTAAATAAAGCATCGTGTCATATATTTTTTCTTTATCAAGCTTTTGTCTACCTGACAATTGGCCTACAATCCTCATCTTTTCATCAAATGATAATCCACTGTAGTCTTTAAATATAATCTTACGTTTTCTATTTACTGGTGCATCACCACCTTGGTTAAGTACATCTTGTATCATGCTTTGTAGTATATTATTCTTGATAAAAAATGTTACAAAACCGTTTTCTTTATTAGCTATAAATTTAAACACAGATGTCATATCATCTTCAAGCGATATATAATCACCTTCAACACCATCAATATTTAAATAATACAACACAAGCATGTGCCACTTTAATGATTTATATGTAGTGATTTTGCTTGGTGTGTAAAATAAACGATAATACTCATGTGTGCCATTTGCGAAATACATATACCTCTCGTTATCAATATCAGGTATATCGGTTATAGGATCTCTTCTATAATTAACTCTCCTATCGTTTAACCACTGTATGTTTCTTTCGTGTGACATTAGGGTATTACTTATTTATTATTATTAGCTTTTGTCATGCGTTTGTTTTTAACAAACTTTTTAATTGTATCTTTGATACCAAATAAATTATACTTGGTCAAATGTTCATATAATTTTCTCTGTGCCATATAGTTTTTCTCTTGTTATTAACATTTCATTTTTTGCGGCTACTAAATATTTTTCGCCTTCATAGTAATTCCAATATGCTGTAATGCTACAACCTGGAACTTTGTATTGGTCTGGCATACATTGTGGAGGTTCCTCGAAAGTACCTGCTGGTATACCTGCTGGTGACCTTGATAATATGTCTTTGCATTTTGTAATAGTTAAATGTGTTTTATTATATCTTTTATTATATTCATCTCCTAATGCAACCATATGGTCATATAACCATATATATTGATCATGATTTTCTCTACACCAAATTGTAGACGGGTGATTATAATGAGCTTTTTTATAAGGTATATAATCAGAGTCTTGTGCTAACAGTTCAGTGTAATGATGATGCGCAGTACAAAGCATTTGGGCTGACTCTAAGATCATTTTAACTACATGCTTATTGTATTGTATCCGCGCGGCTTTAACTGGACATCTATGTAAATAAAATATATTCATTTATATCGTTTATGTTCTAATCTATTATAATGTTTGTCTAATAAGAGGTTTGCTACCTCTTCTGATATTAAATTGTCGTTGTATAGTTGCCATATTAATTTACTCATTTTCTTTAAAATTTAATTTATTACGCCACGTTAAATAATTTATAGTTAATTCTTCATGCGTTTTTATTTCTCTATTAGATATATAGTAACCGTCTTTATATTTTAAATTACAATTCTTATTATGATTCATTAAGTTTACCCACGTTAAATCTTGATTTTCTTTTAAAAATATATAACCATCTCTTTCATGGTATAATCTTTTTAATACATTTATAACGCTATTAGGTATTTCAATTCTTTTCATCTCATCAATACTAATGGGTATTGCTGAATCATTATTATAATAAAACAAAATAGTGTCAACAGGTATGTTACGCGCTGCAAATATACCTACACCGTGATGCTTAGAGCAAGATAAATATATATAATAATTATCTAACCAGTCTACTATTTTATTTATATTTATTTTACTCATAATTTCTAATACATTTAAATAGTGGGTGTCTGTATGAACCTGCTTGTGTTCGTTGGAAATAAGTAAAGGTAGCACGTTGACCAATATAATCGCCAATGTTATCGAGTATATTAGCTAAATCTTTGTAGTTGTAACCTTTGCCTGGAGGACAACCAAACTCATTACCGTCATCATCTTGCATAATAAACTTACCAAGAGTTCCTTCGCGCTTACCTTTACCTGTTTCATAACCAATGATAGTTGCTTCAGTATCGCTGAAGTCTTTAAATTTCATAAGATCATAAGATCTACCGTGCTTGTACTCACCATCTAGTCTAAGTATTGAGCCCTCATAACCTTTAGCCAAATAAGCATCATGATGCATATTAAGAGCTTCTTCATGCTTATATACTCTGTAAGCTTGTACATACTTTATATAGTCTGAATAAATATCAGAACAAGCTAGCTCGTGCATACGATCTCTATAGTTTGCTTTATCATTAGATATAAAATCATATACGTGATATTGTATAAGGTTTCTAGCATCTAATCTATCATCAGCTGTAGGTTTTTGTTTACGAACTAATGATATAATTTTTTCAAAATCATGTTTAAGCTCATGATTATATAACTCACCGTCAAGTATAATGTTAGGATTATCTTTGAAAAATGATATAAGTTCTAACTCAATATGAGCTAGATTTTTAAATTGTTTACCGGTACGAGAGAACGCACCATCTTTAGCAAATAGACAGCGGACACCATCTAGTTTAGGTTGGATATACACAGGTTTAGAGTAATCAACTCTTTTAATATCAAACTTGTGCGCTAACATTGGTTTTATCATAAATTGTTAAGTTTTTTAGTTATTATTTTAATTTTATTTTTTATTATTTTAGCTCTTTC
>Ga0181405_1000408_pt1 | contig 15194 bp, 18 predicted proteins | sample 28SPOviralmetaG_FD_130134 | JGI IMG/M metagenome (GOLD analysis project Ga0181405, IMG submission 130134) | Marine viral communities from the oligotrophic San Pedro Time Series (SPOT) site, San Pedro Channel, CA, USA - 28 SPOT_SRF_2011-11-29 | ecosystem: Environmental > Aquatic > Marine > Strait...
AGAGTTTGCTATGAGAGTAGCAATAGAAAACTCACCAGCTAAATTTACCCCAGGGTGTCCAGATTGTTGGGGTGCTGTTTATCGTAAAGGTGAGTATACTCAGGCTCATGACCATTGGCCTTGTCTTTGGAGCTGGACTTATTATGTAAATGTATCTGATAAATGTTCACCTTTAGTATTTCCTAATGCTGGTGGTGCTTTTGTAAGACCAAAGAATGGTCTATTCGTGTTATTTCCTGGTTGGGTAGTGCATGAAGTAAAGCCACAACAAAATGACCATGAGAGGGTGATGGTTGCAGGTAATCTCATTGCATTAGAACATGCCGGTAATTTTGGTAGTTGAGGGGTTGACATTCACTTAATTTATAAATATAGTTAAATATATGGAAGAATTGAGTAAAAATGCTAACATTTAAAGAATTTCTATTAGAAGACAAATCTGGTAAAAACTTACACCTAGAACATCTAGAAGATGAGATAATCAACTTTGGTGTCGGTGGCGCTAGAGGTGCTATTAATTTTCTTCAAGAATTAAGAAATATGTTATCAGGTAATTCATCTGGTGGTGTAAACATGACGGTAAAATGGGACGGTGCTCCTGCCATATTTACTGGTATTGACCCTGCCGATGGCAAATTCTTTGTTGCTAAAAAATCAGTATTTAATATCAATCCAAAACTATATAAGAGTAATAAAGAAATTGATGACGATGTATCTGGTGCATTAAATGAAAAGTTTAAAACTGCTTTTGCTGAACTTTCAAAATTAGGTATTAAGAATGTTCTTCAAGGTGATTTAATGTTTACCAATGATATTAATAAGGAGAAAATAGATGGAGAATCGTATCTTACTTTTCAGCCTAATACTATCGTTTATGCTACACCTGTTGATTCTGAATTGGGCAGACAAATCTCTAAAGCGAAAATTGGAATCGTCTTTCATACTACATACACAGGAAAATCATTACCAGAAATGAAAGCATCTTTTGGTGCAAATATAAGTTCACTTAAAAAACCTACGAGTGTTTGGATGGACGATGCGACATATAAAGATGTATCAGGTAAAGCAACATTTACAAAAAGTGAAACAGATGCAGTAACGGCAAAACTTTCACTTGCAGGTAGTATATTTAGAAGAATTAATGCAACCTTGTTAGAAAAGTTTATTAGACTACAAGGTGCAATGACAGGAAATTTGTCTGGTGCTAGTTTTAAAACTTACTTAAATACATTTGTAAGAAAAGGACTGGTCGTAAAAGATGTAAAAGGTGCAACTGTTGGATATTTAAAACATGTTGATAATCATTTTACAAAAATGAAAGACAAAGTAAAAACATCAGGAGCAAAAGGAAAGATTGAAAGAAATCAAAAAGAGTATCTTCGTGAATTTGCAAAGCACACAAGAAATTTAGAAAATGTCATTTCTTTTCAAAACTCTTTGGTGGCCGCAAAACAACTTATTGTTAATAAGTTAAATTCGGTTAAATCAATCGGCACATTTATTAAAACCGATAAAGGATATAAAGTTACAAATCCAGAAGGTTATGTTGCGATTGATAGTGGTGGAAGTGCAGTTAAACTTGTAGATAGAATGGAATTTAGTTACAATAATTTTACTGCAATAAAAAGTTGGGATAAGTAATGAAATCTTTTAAACAATACTTACCTATTATAGAAGAAAAAAAGATAGAAAATATTTTTAATAAAAATTTATCTGAGGCAACTTTAAGTAAAGGTGATATATCAAAAAGAGATAATTTTAGTATTCTTAAAGATATAATTGATACTCAAAAACCTGTAAAAACTAAAGATGGTGATACAACAATAACTTGGTTAGATAATAAATTTAAAGTCGCATATGATGATAATAATTTAGATTTAGCATTTCCTAGAAATACACCTGTTTTTAAAACATCTAATGGTAATCAAATACGATTAACTGATATAGAGAAAACAGAAGTCTTTGGTGGTGGAAAGGGTTCTGGTGCTGGTTCTTCAAGTACAACAATAGGTGAGTCTGCACAATGTGTATATTTACAAACTATTTGGAACAATCCTAAAACAGATTTTAATCAGACGGAATTGACTCAAGCATTTAGTCAAACAAAAACAAATGCAACTCTTGATTCAATTTTAAATTTATCAGAGGATTGGGTTCTATCATCTAAACTAATTGCTCAATTTTTATATAAAGTTTTACCAAAAAGAAATTATACTTTTCATAGGGGTTCAGATGATTTTGTAAAAGGTGTAATTGAGAAATCATTTAAAAATACAAATCAGACAGATTTTCCAGATATAAACAAATGGAATCCAGCAGATATTTGGATTGTAGATGAGTCAAAAATTAGTAGTTATGATTTTAAAGATATAATAGAATTACCATTTTATAATGAACTTTTATTGAAAGCATATGTGGCAAGAGATATTATAGGCGTCTCATTAAAAAAGACTAAAAAAGTAAAAATGTCTCAAAATAATTTCAAGAAACCATTTAAAGAGCCTAAGTTTACAAAAACAACTTTAGGTAAGAGAGATTTTTTTAAGTCTAAAGATGGTTATATATTTTTTAGTGAGGGCGAAATACAATTTAGAACATTTCCAGCATTTCAAGGTGAAATAATTGGTAAAGATGCGAAACACGGTAAAATAAGTGGTGATGCAGGTCCAAGAGGACCAATAGGTATTGTTATGAAAAAAGTTGGTGCAACTCCTATACCTGCAAGAAAAGATGTAACACAGATGATAAAGTCAGATAAAGATAAGTTTTTTAATTTATTCTATAATGAATATTTAAGAGCAGGTCAAAAAAATATCCCTTTAGAAAAATTTAAACAAAATTTTAGGGGAAAAGATAGTGGTTATTTAGAGTCAAAATATATAGTAACATTGATGTTTAATGAGTTAAAAGGAAGAGAACAGAAGTTTTTAAGTTTAGCGTTTAGATATGCTAAATCTATATCAGCAAACTCTTCTGTTCATTTAAAGGTATTCTAATGAAAACATTTAAACAATACACTAAAGAGGCACCAAGAATACCTAGAAAGAAAGGTCAACCTGCTGGTTCAGATTCACATTCTGATTTATATACTGATGAGAACCCAAAGGGTACAATACATGGTTTAGGATTTAAAGATGTAAAGACAGCGAAGGCAAGTGTAAGTAAAATTGAGGGAAGTGGTAAGACACATGCTCACAAAATACAGGCCGCTATTGCAATGGAACAAAGAGCACGAGTTATGGGTAAAACTGCTGAAGCAAATGTATATCGTGCCTATATTGATAAGATGAAAAAGAAAACTAAAGAGATGCAAAAAGAAAATGTATCACAAAGAGAGATAAATGATTTAGAAAAGTTTGCAGATAGAATACTTAAAAAGTATGGTGTTGATATAGAGTTTACAAAACATTTTGTAGACAGATTAAATGACCCTAGAAATACTCCAGAGATTAAAGTATCTGAATTACAAAAGTTTTTTAAAAAAATACAAAGAAATAAAGCAAAGAATATTATTAATAATCCTGATACAGAGGCAGTGTTAAAAGATATGTCAACAAATTTAAATCTACCTGTTGTTATTAAAACAAAAGGTAATGATTTTGAAGTTACAAATAAAACAGTTATGAGAAAACAGAATTTTAGCACACCTAATAAATTAATTAAATATGAAATTGCTAAAGGAGGAGGATAATGAAAAAATTTAGAAAACTGTTTGAGAAAACAGAGTCAGTAATATTTACATTTGGTAGATTTAATCCGCCAACGACAGGTCATGAAAAACTTTTAGATAAAGTTAAAAAGATTGCTGGTAGTGATGATTATTTTATCTATCCATCACATTCTCAAAATCCTAAAAAAGACCCATTGCCATTTTCAAGAAAAGTCGCATACATGAAAGATATGTTCCCACAACATAAAAGAAATATTACAACAAAAACTAATTTAAAAACAGTTTTAGATATCGCTGTTTACTTACATGATATGGGTTATAAAGAATTAAATATGGTTGTTGGTTCTGATAGAGTGATTGAATTTAAAAAACTATTAAACACTTATAATGGTCAAGAAAAAAGACATGGCTTTTATGAGTTTGATAGTATAGAAGTTTTTAGTGCTGGTGATAGGGACCCAGACTCTGAAGGTGTAACGGGTATGAGTGCATCTAAAATGAGAGCGGCGGCATCTAATAATAATTATGAAGAATTTAAAAAAGGTTTACCAAGAACATATAAAAATGGTGAAAAATTATTTAAAGATGTAAGAAAAGGTATGGGTCTTAGAGAATCATCAAAATATTCTAATGATGAGGTTGAAAGAGATTTGTATGTAAGAGGTGTCATATATCAGATTGGTGATTTAGTTGAAAATAAATTAGATGGTACTTCAGGTGAAGTTGTAAGAAGAGGACCTAATTATGTTCAATATACTGATGGTGAAAATTTTTATAAAGCATTTTTAAGTGCATTGCAAGAACAAAAACCTAAAAAGATTACAAAGGTAAAACAAGCAAAGGGTGATGTTGCAGATGTAAAAGGAACACAACCAGCAAAGTATTATTCAGATGATGCTGAAGGAGATAAAATGTCAAAATCAACTAAACTTGCTCGTGCAAGACATTTCGCAAAAGGTGGTTCTAGAGATAGTGCACCTGGGGATAAAGATGCAAAGACTAGACCTTCACAATACACTAAAAAGTTTAAACAGATGTATGGTGAACCAAAAAAAGAAGGCAATCTTGAAGAGATGCCTTATTATAGAAAGATTAGAGATAAAATACATCAAATGATACACCCTAAAGGTTATGAAAGAATTATGAAAATGTACATAGATAAAATAAAATCTGGTGTGGCACCAATGCAGGCTGCTGGTGAAATTGGTCAAGAAGTTCGTGGTGTAGAAGGAAGAGATGTAATTTATTATGTAAACGATTTAGTAAAAAAAGGTAAGTTACCAAAACAACTTGCCGCCTCAGTTGATGAAGATGGCCCATGTTGGAAAACACATAAACAAGTTGGTATGAAAATGAAGAATGGTAAAAAAGTACCAAACTGTGTGCCAAAAGAAGAAGTCGATATACAAGAAAAGATTACTGGTCTTGTCAATAAATCTAAACAAACAGGTGTGCCATATGGTATTCTAAAAAAGAGTTATGATAGAGGTATGGCGGCATGGAAAGGTGGTCACAGACCAGGTGCTAGTCAACAACAATGGGCATTTGCTAGAGTGAACTCTATGCTAACAGGTGGTAAAGCAGACCCAGATTTACAAAAACAAATAAAACAAGGTGGTTATAAAGATAAAAAGAAAAAAGAATCATATGAAATAGGAGCAGATTATGCTAGACACACTTTCGATGTTACACCAGGTCAGGATTATAAACAATCTATCAAACAGAAAGCAAATAAAACCAATATCAAAGATTGGTTTGAAAGAGAGTCCGTACGAGAGGAATATCAAAAGAAATATGAAGACTACTGGTGGACTGCACTCACGGAGACTTATGATAGAATGTTAGAAAAGATAGGAACTCAAGATGACAGCATTGATAAATATTTAGATGAGGGCAAAGCTGAATACCAAGGGCGTAAAGTTAATTTAAACAACCCCACAAAGAGTGATAATCCTAAGAAAAAATATATGGTTTATGTGAAAAATGATAAGGGCAATGTAGTAAAGGTACACTATGGTGACCCAAAGATGCAAATACAAAGGGATAATGACGCTGCTAGAAAAAGTTTTAGAGCAAGACACCAATGTGACACAAATCCTGGGCCAAAGTATAAAGCAAGATATTGGTCGTGTAAGTTTTGGGAAAAAGGTAAATCAGTAACAGATTTAATGAAAGGTTAAATATGACAAATTATAGAAAAAGTTTAACAGAGGCGTATCGAGAGGTTCAAGAAAGAGAACTGACGCCAAAAGAACTTAAAAGAAGAGAAGAGATTGCAAAAGATTTACCAATCAAAGACTTTGAAAAAAGATACGGTAAAGAAAAAGGTATGCAAGTTAAAATGGCAACTGCAACTAAAATGGCAAAAAAAGAATCTTTTGAACTTGATGAAGTATCAATGACGAATCCTCAGTCATTGTCATTAACAACACAAGATGCTCTTGTTGTAAGAGCAAAACAACTCTCACAAAAGAAACTTGGTTTAAAAGCAAGAATAGAGATTGCAAATAAAATTGAAATTAAATCACCATCTTTATTTAAATATTATCGTGAATTAGAAAAAAAAGGTATTAAAAAGGGGCCTGAAGTTAAGAAGTTTGATAAACAACTTATGTCTGCACTTGCAAAGAAGTTTGGACAAGATATTGCAAAGAAAACAGAGAAGGCACTAAAAGAAGAGATAGTCATTGATAAAGAACTTGAAACACTTTCAGAAAAGTTTACTAAAATAGACCCTAAAGTTGTTGATAAAGTTAAAACTATGTTGAAAGACCCTAAACAAAAAAGTTCATTAAAAATGATTATGAAACACATGATGCCTAAAGATGTTGTTAAAATGTTGCATAAAGAAGTTCCTGCAACAAAAGAATTATCTGAAGACGGACATACTGATGTCGCATCAGCAGTTAGAAGTTGTAAAACAATTACAGAAGATGCTAATGAAATTATGGGTAAATTAAACTCAATGAGTCCTGAGGACTCACTACCAAGTTGGTGGACAAATAAACTTGCAGTTGCATCAAATAGTATGAATAAGATGAGAGATTATATTTTAAATCCAATACAAGAAAATGTAATACAAGAAGCGCCTGGTGATTTAGAAGACATGAAAAAAGTGGTTGATGAATTAAAAAAAGCATCACAAATGCACTTAGGCCAATCAAAAAGAGTTCAAGCACACATCGGTATGATGGAAAAAGGAGAATAGCATGGGACATTACTTAAAATCAAAACCTGGTAGTATAGAAGAGGCGGTTTCGTCTGTTCAAAATCGACCATTTATTGAAGACAAAGAAGCATATCAGAAGTTTTTTAATGCAGCTTTAAAGAAGTTTAAAGTTAAATCACCTGGTGAATTAAAGTCTGATGAAGAAAAGAAAAAGTTCTTTAATTACATTGATAAAAACTATAAATCAGATGCAGAAAAGAAAGAGTCAAAAGAGTCAAAGACTTTAACTGGAAAGAAAATGTCTGAAATAGAAACAAACAAACTTCAAACTAAAGAATCTTTAGTGCCTTCAATGAAAAGAGCATTACTTAAAATTTGGGAAGATGGAGTTAAACTTAATGAAAAACCAGCAGATTTTATTAGACTTTCATTTAGAAGTACTGCTGATGTAAAGAAAGCAAAAAAATGGGTGGATCAAAACTTGCCAGGTGCTAACAAAGGTTTCACTGGTATAGATGTTAGTGGCAAAGACATTGAGTTTGAAGGTGTAGATGATGCTGAAGACCTTATGGCAAAACTCAAGAAGGCTAGATTTAGGTTCAAAGTGGATTTTAGAGAAGAAGTTGAACTTGATGAAAAAAAGTTTAAAGTAAATGGAAAAGTTGAATACAAGGGTGTTAGACCTATGGATGATTTTCAGGTTGTTGTAGATGCATCTAGTCCAGAAGATGCTGAGTCTAAAGCATTTGATGCCTTGGACGCTTCAAGAAAATCAAAAAAAATAGGTCCTGGTGGCGGTGGTTCTGTTGATAGTATTCATTCAGTAACAATGGATTCTACTAGTGATAAAGTAGATAAGGTGCCGTCTAAATTAACTTTTTAATACTTGACAAGTAGAGTAAGTATGATATAATGTAAATATAATAGAGAGAGGCAAAGTGAAAAATTTATATAATATATACGATTCTACAAAAATAATAGAACAGGATTTACCAACAATATTCTGTGACATGGACCAAGTATTAGTAAACTTTTTAAAGGGTTCAGAAGCAGTTTTAGGTAAACCTTTTAATGAGATTGATAAAGACAAAAGATGGCCAAAGATTGGTCAAAAGAAAGACTTTTGGGAAACTTTAGAATGGATGCCTGGTGGTAAAAGATTATGGAGTTTCGTGAACAAATACGATGCACATATATTATCTGCATATTCTAGTAAAGATAGTAATAGTATACCAGGTAAAACTAAATGGTTGAGAAGAAACGCTAAACTAACTCAGAAGAGTAGAATACATTTAGTTCAGCGTGCTGACAAACAAAAATTTGCAATGATAAACAATAAACCTAATGTTTTGATTGATGATTATGCTAAAAACATTAAAGAGTGGGAATCGAAAGGTGGAATCGGAATTGTACATACAAATACTGGTTCAACGCTGAGTAGTCTAAAGAAGTTAGGTTATAAATAATAGTAGATAAATACTATAAAGGAGAAAAACTATGGGTTTATGGGGAAATAGTACCACCGCTGAAAGCAGACCTAAGTTTCTTAAAGAAGATTCAAATGCAGTTGGAGCTGGAGGAGCAAGAGAAAATGCTATTGCAGTAAAGGCTGGTTGGGCACTTCAATCAGGAACTGCTGCTAGTGGAAATGATAACACTGCTGCTACACCAGAAGTATTGGTGTGTATTGGTGGATTATCAGATACTTTTACAAATGCAAGTGCATTATCAGTTGATTTTGCTGCTGGTGCTGTAGCAGACGCTGCTGATTTTGATATTACTGTAACTTTTGATGAAGCTGTTACTGTAACATCTGCAGCTGCAACAGCTAATAATACAATTACAAACAAAGCATACCTATTCTTAGATATGGTTGGCGGAACAGATATGGCATCAGATGATAATATCATGTGTCAATATCATTCAGGTTCTGGAACAAACCAACTTACATTTAGAGGTCGTGCTGCCACAAATGACAATGGTTTCATTGCATTGGGTAATAAGTTAATAAACTTTTCTGGAACTTCTGCTGCCGTTGATGGTGATAACCATTCTATTCTTAACTTTAGATTAAATGGCACAGACTCTGATGGTACAGATGCAAATGATAGAATTATTCTAAATGCAACTGCAGCTATCACTGCAAAGACAAATGGAACACTTACTGGTGCTGGTGATGCAACATCAACTTTAGTTGTAGATAACAATTCTGGAACTATTGCAACAGGTCAAGTTGTTCTTTTATCAACTGGCGCTAATCCGACATTTGAAGCAAATGTAAGAGATGGTTCTGACCAAACTGAATTTACTCAAGTAACTGTTACTGCTGTTGCAAGTCAAAATAGTGTTACAGTCGCACCAGGTATTACAGTTGGAAACAATGTCGATTTAATATTCGCACCTGATGGTAACGATGGTTTAACAGACGAGGCGATTGATTTAGAAATTGCTGGTGTTAACCCTGGAGTAGATAATGGTTCTGACCTTTTCACTTTAGCTAAAACAGGTGAAGATGACAATGATAATATTCTATTAGAATCTAGTTCATCTTCTGGTGGTTTTGACGGTGATACAGATGGTAGAATCGTACTTAATGCATCTGATGGTAGTTCTTCTGATGAACTAGGTGGTATTCAGTTACAAGACTTTAATTCTTCAAGAGCTGGATATACACAAGCAGGTACATCTTCAGGAAGTGCTACTGTATTGACTGGAGTAACTACTACATAATATAATTAAGGAGTGATTATGTCTTTAGAAATTGATAAGATTGAAATGAGAAAAAAAGAATTACAAGTTGAGCTCAAGAAAGTTGAAACTCAACTCGTAGAGGTACTTAGTAGTGTAGAACTTTTGAAACAAAAAAAGTTTTCAATTCTAGGTGCCATAACCCTTTGTGATGAATTTACGGTGAAGAATGATTCCGATAATAACGGAAGTAGCATTCCCCAGCAGATTGCTGGGGTTTAGACCATAAGGAGATTAATATGGCTGATAAAAAAATCACGGCACTGACAGACCTTTCAACAGGTATTGCAGCTGTCGACCTATTACATGTTGTTGATGACCCAACAGGTACACCGATTAATAAAAAGATTGCTGTATCAAATGTATTCAACTACATTCCAACTTTTATTGCAACTAACTCAACTGAAGCTTTAGCCTCAACTGATACTGCATTGTCTGTAAACACTGCATTTTCAACGGTTAACTCTTCAGGCGGCGCTACTGGTTTATCTTTAGCTGCTGGTAAAACTGGACAAATCAAGACTGTAATGTGTACTACTGCTGGTAACAACATCACTATTACACCTGCTGCTACTCTTGGTTCTGGTCAGACTGTTGTACTTGATGCTGTTGGTGAAACAGTAACACTTATGTACACAGGTACTGCTTGGGCTGCAATCGCAACTTCATCTTACGCTACAAACATTGCTACTGTAATTCAGTAATAATGTCTGATTTGAGAATGAAGGGTAAAGAGATGGGTGACCATCTCGATACCATGCTCAAAAAATATAAGAGAGGTGAGAAAATTGGTTTCACCGCTCTTGCAAGGCTAAAAGCACGAGGTTTGATTCCTCGTGCTGATGGCTCAACAAAAAAAGGCAAATTAGGAAAATCATAATGAAAAATTTTAAAAGTTTTTTAAATGAACAACACCCTGCAAATAATTTCTCAAAGCATGCTTCTGACTTTGATTTAATAGATATTGCAGATGATACGGTTGTTCGTAGATTAAATTCCTTTCTTGGCACTGTTACAAATATGGACTCTTTGATACCAGAACAATGTGTAGAGGTTTTGAGAAGAAGACTTGCAAATTTAGGTATACAGTTTCCAATGGCAGGTGCAGAAAGTTTTAACGAAGATTCAGGCGAAATAGTTTTACCACTAACTCAATATGGTGGTAGATTTGGTAAAGACATTGACACTCCACATAATGAATTTATTAATGATGATGGAATATCACATAAAGTTGAAGGTGGTCGTAAGATTACTTTTAAATATAATAAAGAAGAAAATGGAAAGTTCAAAGTATTTGCTGCTATAAGTTAGTAAGTATGTTTAAAGAAATAAGACCTGATAATGTTGTAATGTATGCAATGAAACATTATAATAATCCTCAAGGGGATAGTGAAAAAGAATTTCTTGATGATATGAAAAGATTCAAATATATTAAGAGATTATTAAGAAAATATCAGGACTCTAAAGAACTAAGAGAACGATTGATTTTAAATCATATCATCGTGCTAAACAATGTTTTCGGACCTGATGCAAGTTCAACACTTTTATTATTTAAGATTGAACAAGAATTATGGAGTTATTTGAAACCATTTATGCAATTATTAAATATCTTACCTGAGGGTGAACTAGAAGATATAAAGAATGATGATTACATAGAAGAGAAATTAAAGGTACTATAATGGGAAGAGCGATTGATTTATTTGTTACTTATAGATTTATTAAATTATTAGTAACACCTTTTGATAAGACAGAAGCATTTAAGTTAGGTATTATTGACGAAAACGGCAAAAGAAGTAAAATACCTGGGACTAATAAAGCCACATCTCTTAATACTATCGCAGAACGAAACGCCTACACTGTTCTTCACAAATTAGTATTCAACATAAAAAAGATTTTTGAAAAAGTTCCTGGTTTAAGAACAAAACTAGGTACTTATGCTGCTGCTTTATTTTTACTAAAAGATACATTTAGGGAATCAGTTGACCCTAAGATGTTTGAAAGAGAATTTTTAAATTATATAAAAGAAAACAATATTGAAATAGACGATACAATAAGTGAAGAAGTAGATTTAGAAGGTGAATTATTACCAAAAGGTGAATACGAATTAGTAAACGATATTGTTTTTGATGAAGAAGATGAAAACGCTTTACCTGCTATAGCAGGTGATAAATTAGAAACTTTTGAGGATACTGCCCCTATTGATACAGTTTTAGGAGTGCCAGTTTTCCCTATTATACATATAGAAACAAGGCAAAAGATTTTTGTTAGTTTAGATGATATTAAAAAAGTTTCATTAGAAGACGCCTTAGGAGAACTTTAATGGTCAAGAAATTTACAGAAGTAAGCCCATACACAGGTCGTGATATAGATGAGGGGCCGACTAATACGACAGGACCTTCTGTTGCTGGAACAGGTGATGATTCTTCGACAGTTGTTGTTAGAAAAAAGAAGAAGGAAACCCTATATGATGGAAGAACAAAACATGCAAAAAGATTTGTAGAACGAATCTTAAAGATGAGAGAAAAAAGAAAAGTTTCAGAAAGTAAGATGAGTGATTTACATGCAATGATAGCTGATGGTTCCTCTGCACAAGAAATTTCAAAAGAACTTAAAATACCTCTTAAAACTGTTAAAGAATTAATGAAAGGGTTCAAAGAAGAAGTTGAACTTGATGAAAAAGTAAAACAACTTAGACAATTAATTAATCCAAGTAAAGAAGCTATGGTTGTAAAAAATAATAAAGTTATCGTAGTTGATAAAAAAGATTTGAAACAATACACATCAAAAGGTTGGTCTCTTGCAGAAGAAGTTGAACTTGAAGAAATGAAAAAAGTAGAGATAAAACTTAATAGAGGAAATGTTGACAGAGATATACAAAAAATTGTAAACCATATAAATCTAATTAACAAAAAGAGTAGACCAAATCAGCGAATCAAAATAACACAGAATATGAGTGATGATTCAGTAACACTTGATGGTGGTAAAAATGTTGATATTGGTAGAGAAGTTGCTGATATAAAAAACTTCATAGGTTTTAAAAGTGCAAAAGTTGTAGAATCAGTAAATGAAGCAAATGAAGATGAAATAAAAAAACTTGAGAAAATGCTTAAAGATTTAGAAAAAGGTAAGAAAACGCCTGGCAAGGGATTTGCAAAAATAAAAATTAAACAGTTAATCGCAGACCTTAAAAGTGGTAAAATTAAAACAACAAAAAAAGAAGAACTTGATGAACAACCAGAACATGAAATCACAGTAGGTGATTATACGACTTCTCATTTTTATATGTGTGGTTCTGCACAAAAACTTATGAAGGCAAATAAAGATAAAGTTGGTGCAATAGAACTTACAAGATTACAAGATGAATTTTATAAACTTGAAAAAGATGTTATGGATGCTGGTGAAGCTTCAGAGTTGCAAAAACAACAAGCAAGAAAAAAATATAATCAGATTATGAATCAAGCTGCAGAAATCGGACTTGCAGATGATATGTCTGGTTATATGAAACAACATCTTGACTCTGTATTGAAAGGTGACCCAAAACCTGGGTTTGGTAGAACTGATGAGTCATTTGAAATAGATGAAGGTCTTATGGCTATTGGGCTTTTCTCTAGTAATCCAAGAGAAATAAACAAAGCAGGATTTGATTTAACTAAATTTATGAAAAAAAGACCACCTGCAAATATAAATGGTATGAAAAAGTTCTCTGACTTTGTACAAAAATATATTTCCGAAGATAGAATGGGTGATAGACTAGATATGATGGCAGGTAGATTTGACGACAGTTATAGTTTTGACCATGAAATGTTTTTAAAACTTGACCCTAGAGGTGTTGTTTTAGACACATTATTACAGTACGATAGAAATTTAGGTGCTTTATTAATGGCAAGAACTTTAATTGATTATGGTGTTCAAGTAGTTCAAATTAACATGGATAAAGCAAAACAAGGTATGTATAGTGTTCAAACTGGAAGAGCAAGTAGAAAAAGTATTCAAAGTGTAATTGATGGTATATATGGTACAATGGCATACAAAGGTATTAACTATGCACCTAAAACAGAGGTAAAAGAAATGAACTTTACAAAAAGTATATTAAAACAATCTAACGAATTTGCTAGAGAATATGAGCTTGTTGAAAACAATTTGAAAGTTTTACAAAATATTGTTAAAAACAAACAAAATATGAAAATGAAGTTTAAAGATAAACAAGCAAAAGTTGATTTATTTACTGCTTCTGCAATCATGAATGTATATAATGCAGTTAGACCAGACAATAAAAAGAAACTGGAAAAACTAATGAATGGTAAAATTGCAGACTTTTTGAAGCTACAAGCGTTTGCAATGAAACAGATAAAGTAAATAAGTTAAGGTCCATTCACATGGATATAAAGTGACTCATGGTACATGAGTTAAAAGTACATATTGATAACCATTAACAAAGGAGATTGATATGTTATTAACTAAAAAGTTAATTAGGTTCAATTCAGATTATATGATAGAGATTCCTAGACAAATGAAAGGTCTCTGGGATTTATCAGAAAATCGTTGGGGCTATAAAAAAGTAAAGAAATAATGATAATGTTCGGTAATTCATATCACAAAGTCTGTCAAAATTGTGGCAGAGCACACTCTGGTAGAATTACCGAACAATTTAGAGATGGTGATGGTAAAATTATTGAAATAGTAGTGTGTACAGAGGCAAGATACAATGAATAAAACATTTAAGAATTTAGTAAAAGAACTTGATGAAAGAAAAATCAAACCTATGTATCATCATGTACTAAAAGGTAAAGTTGTTGCAAGTGGTAGTGCATCAAATATGAGGAAGTTAGTAAAGAAAAATGGTAAAACAGTTGACAAAGGCCCAAATTCTAATTATGTTCTTAACTCACCTGGTGCAAAGATTGGAGATATAGAAGAATTAGGCGGTGCATATAGTTATGCATATATGGACCAGCATCCTGTTGTTGATTTAAATGCAGCTAAATTTAGTAATGATATGATTAATAAACTTAGAAAAGCATATGAACCATTAAAAGGTAAAAAGGTTAACCCAACACCTTTAATGAAAACATTTGATAAGATTGATAAAAATAAAGATGGTTTAATTCAATTATATAAAGCAGATATACCTTTCGTTAGTACAATGGCGATGTCAAGACTTATGTTAAAACATAACTATAAAGCATCTGATATAAACAAACTTGGAAAAATCACAAAATGATATTTGGTTATGCAAAAATGGCAATCACTATAATTATGGTTGTTGGTATCGGTGGGGCAGTCGCATATGTTTATAAACTTCGTGCAGATAATGCTGTTCTTAAAGCAAATAATGTGTTGTTAGAACAAAGTGTAGAATCACAAAAAGAAGTGATAGAACAACAAAAACAAGATTTTCAAACCATCATAGAAACGAATCAAAAACTTACAACATTATCAAATAACCTTCAAAAAGAATTAAATGATTTAGACAAAAGATTTACTAAAGGTGGTAGAGATTTTGGTAAGACTGCTATTGCTAAAGATAAAGCAATAGAAAGAATAATTAACAAAGCAAGTACAATGGCACTTAGATGTGTAGAAATATCATCTGGTGCACCATTAACA
>Ga0181405_1000409_pt1 | contig 15158 bp, 19 predicted proteins | sample 28SPOviralmetaG_FD_130134 | JGI IMG/M metagenome (GOLD analysis project Ga0181405, IMG submission 130134) | Marine viral communities from the oligotrophic San Pedro Time Series (SPOT) site, San Pedro Channel, CA, USA - 28 SPOT_SRF_2011-11-29 | ecosystem: Environmental > Aquatic > Marine > Strait...
GTTTGAAAACCCAATGCCTGCACTACGAAATGCGCCAGCAGTTGGGTCAGCAGAGAGCATAGCTTTGCCAATGTCCGAAGCCATATCGTAAAAAGTTGGTCGAGTAGACTGAGAAAAATATGGCGCAAGGCGCTGAGAGTATTTTTTATAGCTTGCGTCAAAGTCAAAAGGCTTTGGTTGCGCCGGAGCGGGAGTCACTGGAGCGAGCTTGCGCTTCATCTCATCAATCGCTTCCTGCTCTTTCGACGGCATACCGAACTGAGACCGTAGCGCATTCGTATCAACAGCCGCCGCCTGATCAACAACGGATTGAAGGTCATCGTCCATCGGAGCAATCCCGCCACCATTACTCAAGCTTTGAATCTGCTGCTCTAACTGCGCTCTTGATATAGCCATTACTGAGATTGCCCCGTGTTCAAGTAGCTAGATGGGTTATACATATTTCCCAAAGCACCCAATGAGGACAGCCCAGTGCCAAGGCCAGCTTGTGTTGCATTAGGCATACCCGTGAAGTTTGTCGTGAACTGTTGTGTGCCCGCTGGTGCCATGTTTACAAACGGCATCAACGCTTGGTACTGAGCCAGTGGCGCTTGCTGAGCCTGCAACAAGTCAGCACGTTGTGCGTCAAGCTCTCTTTGGCGCAAGTTTTGGGCAACATTACCCATGTTCATCATAGAAGCAGTGTCTATTCCCCCTGCTCGTTGCAATTGGTCACCAGCTTTCAAGCCAAACCCAGCGTAACCCATTTGCGCTCCGCCAATGCCTTGGCCAGCCCTAGCCGCTTGCCCACCGACCCTGCCGTAAGCGTCCTGTAAAGAACCAGCTATGCCCATGCCCTCTGCACCAGCAGATCGACGTGCTGCCGCATCCCTCGACCCATAATCAACGAGAGTAGAGCCAAGTCCTGTACCAGCGCCAAATCTAGTCTGAGCGGCGCGTGTAAGCCTGTCACCCATTCGCTCAGATGCGCCAAGTTGCTGCCCAGCAGTGGATTGAACTAGGTCGGTGTAACCCGTGCCTGCCGCATAGTCTTGTCCACGAAGTCCAGCCAAGCCAGACGCCGCAGATCGAGCGGCTTGTTTCTGCCTCTCATCCTCAGCAATAGCCGTCTGCTGGGCCTGTTGGAAGCCCTGTGAGCGCAAAGCGCCTACGCCTTTAGAAAGCCCTCGGCCCAAAGCCTCCGCTCTCTCAGAGGCGCTCAATCGCGCTCTGGAGCCAAAAGCTGACTCTCCGCCCCTTTGTATGTCTCCAGCAACCGCGCTGATGTCTTGCTGAGCAAGCCCTTCGGTTGCGTCTTGAATCATCTGCTGAACGACTTGATCTTCGTAAGGATTTTGCAACGACTGTGTTGCCGCACCCAAATCAAAATCGCCAGTTGTTCCACGGATTAAGTCTTCTGACTCGCCAAGACCTTGCCTAAGCCTTTGCGTCTCAGACCGCCCAAGCTTCCGCGCCCGCGCCAAGTCCAACCCAAAACGCTGCGTGTCTTTGACCCCTTCGCGGGAGATATCTTTGAGGTCGCCGCGCAACCTTTCTTCCGCAGCGATGGCTCGCCCACGGCCCTGTTGAGTCGCCCCCATCGCGTCAAGCATTGCCTTATCTCTTTGGTCTAAACCAAATCGAGCAGCGTCCTCTATCGCCTCTAAGCCTTTGCGCGAAGAAGCGGCCTCGTCAGTAAATCCTTGTCGCATCGTATCGATGCCCGTTTGATACCTTCCCATCGCATCGGAGATGAATGGCTGTTGCACTCCGATGTTTTCTCGCGCCATTTCCATTGCACGAATTTGATCTGGAGAGAGACCCGCGATCTTGGTAGGCACAACAATCGGACGGCCTTCTTCGTCGAAGAAAGTTCTTTCAGCCGCTCGAAAAGCGCCGGGGATAAAACCGGGCTGCTCTTCTGTGCCAAAGAGCAGCATCCGTGTATATGGATCCATACCTTGTTCGACGCGCGTAACGCTTTCTGCTATCGCCGCGTCACCGCCCTCTTGGAAGCGTTTTACTCTGGCCAGTTGACCGGGTGTCAATATGCTCATGCTGCGGCCCTCTTTGACTTCGGTTTATCTGCATACTCGGCAAACAAATCCATCATCTCATACATCAGCTCAGTGCCTTTTTCCCGACCCTCTGAGCCATTTGGTGTAAGGGTAATAATGCCACCGTCACCCTTGTTCATATCAAAAGCTCCAGCTCCGCGCACCGCTCGTCCAGTCATGACGAACTCACCGTCTGACAGCATGGCTGGAATATCATCGCTGGTTTCTGTACCCGGCCCGTTAATTTTGCCGTCCATTTCCACGAAGTCCTTCACCGCCACATCTCCGCCTTTAGCAAACGCCATGACTGGGCCTCCGTAAGCGGCGCTCATGACGGGCTGGGCGGAGGGTTTTGGGGTTGGCCTACCGCCGCTTAACAAAGGCATGTTGGGGCCGCTAGGGTATTGCATCGTGGTCATAGAGTTCAAAGGTACGCCTTTGTAATCTTTTGCCTCGTCATATGCCATTTTTCCGAGAAACGCCGACAAAGCTAAGGGGCCGAGCTGTTTCACGATGTCGCTACCAAAGAATTGCGAGAGCGAGCTTAGAATGCCTCCTTTACCAGATCCAGCAGCTTGTTCTGCCGCCTGAGCGACTTGACCAGCCGAGGCGACTGGGCCTGCTTGTCCAGACTTTATGAAGGCGGTCAAGATGTCATCTGCTGTGCCACCCGCGTTTGATGCCTCAATGCTGCTCAGCGTGGTTGCATAAGTTGGATTAGTCTTTAGTGTCGCCAAAACCTGCTCTGGCTCATATACCCCCCGCTCCATAACATTCACGACAGATTGCGGCAAGCCAAGGGACTTACCAAGGGCATCAGCGCCCATGAGCGTTCCCGTTGTCATGACATCACCAGCAGAGCGGCCCATGCCTTTGATAATCGTGGATATCTCATCTTCACCCAGACCTTGCGCTCGCAATCCAGAAACCAAATCTGGATCGGCTTGGCCGACAGTGTGAGTGCCAAAAACGTCTTTTCTGACATTGGTAAACAAGTTTCCGGGCGTATCACCCTCGAAGACATAATCACCAAGGCTGCTGATGCCTTTGCCGACATTGCCAAAAAAGCCTACGTTATCTTTGCCCTTAACGAAAAACTCCGTCACATCTCCGACGGTATCAGCTATGTTAGTGCCAAGGCTTGCGATCCCTTTCCCAACATTGCCGAAAAACCCAACTCCATCTTGACCCTTTGTCACGAACTCTTTGATGCCACTGAGAGAGCCAATGCCTTTTCCTGCCTGACCAGCAGCATCACTGCCCGGTAGAGGAGAAAACACGGTTGCAAGCATCAAAGGGTTTGCTCGACCTTTCGCAACATCATAAATCGTTGACGCTTTGGCTATGAGTGCGGCAGGAATTTGCCAAGGGCCGGGAATAAACTGAGCGACTTGCGCTATCGGCTTAACTACCTTCTTGACTACTTTCTTGACGCTTTTCCACGTCTTTTTGAACCAACCAAACTCTTCCAGTCCAGTGATTGGGTTTAGGCTCGCAATACCTGCGCCTACAACCGACGCTTGCGGATCCATATCAAGTTCTAAAAGCCGCCTTTCAACCGCAGCCTCAAACTCTGGGTCATCCATCGATTCAGGCGGAAGAACGATCTCGCCGGGCCTGACGTGAGCTAGAGTCACGTCACCGCCCCGACCAGCTTCAGAGAGCTGTAAAGCAAGATCAGCCATAGGCGCTTGCGACCCCACCTCTGAAGCTTCGATTAAGCCGTCAATGTATTGCCTTTCGCCCTCGTCTTCGGCCCCAGCTCGCGCCATCATGAGATCGTTGATCGCGCCTTCCAGACTTTGCCTTTCACGGTCTGGCGGGACTAGCGCCTCGTCCGTCACCATTGATGCTTCTGCGCCTTCAAGGTCTTCAACCAAATCAAGCTCAAAATTGGAAAACGGCCCCGGCTTGTCTACCCCGCCGCCCTCTGCGTATTGCTCAACACCCGTTGGCATCTCGCCACCAATTAAGCTTTGAATCCGACTCTGTAGCATTGCATCCATTATGGCGTACTCACTGTAACGACCCCAATACCAGAGGTAATTGTTTGGCCAGTTGGGTGGGTTTGATGGCTGTAAAGGTCTCTAAACTTCGTGCCGTCAAACGCTTGATGTATTTGGTTCGTAGTATTGAAGATTATACTACCCGTTGCAAATTGAAGCTCGCTTATCTCAGCGGCGTTAAAATGCGGCGAAATGGTGAAATCAACCGATCCAAGGTTCAACTCTAGTATGCGAATCAGTCGGTTAAATGTGTCTGAGTCAACAGAATCGCCCTGTGAAAAAGGTAATCTGGTCTGAAGAAGCCTGCTCATGCACGTTTGCCGCTAGGCTGGATGTCGATTCTTGTAGAACCAAGTCTCCATTTATAACCCTTCTGATCAGCAGCCGTGTTGTCATCGTCGCTCTCAAACCGAAACGCTACCTGCCTTGCCCTCGTGCGTACATTGCTAAACGTGGTTGTTGGCGTAACTTGCGTGGTTGAATCAGTTACTAGGCTCTGGCCGGGATAATCCCTGCTCTTGAGTACAATGTTCATCGCAGGATCTGCGCTCACGCCAGACTCAGTGACAAACTTCATATCAGGGATAATCTGCTTTATGAAAGTGAACGAATCCCCAGACGATATGTCCAAGTCGGCGCTTTCAATAAACACGCCAGTCATCGCGTCTTCGTAGTCATCAAAGCCATTTTCGTGCTCGAATACGCATTGCTGAGAGCTGCTGGTTGCAGTGGCATACGGTAGATCCTCTATGCCTGCATCAAGCCATGCGTAACGAATCAAGCTTCCCACTGACCAGTGGTTTTCTTCATAGTTGTAAATGACGTATCGGCTGATCTCGCCAGTGCCGTCTGCAAGACTTGGATAGAAGAACCATATCTCGCTGAACTCTGTGTTCACACCCATGTGGCACTTGAACGCCTGCGATAAGTCTAAGTCTTCAAAGACGTACTCTTGCACGGTGCAGGGCAGACGCTTGACTGAGCCGCTGTAGAAATAAAACCCTGTCTTGCTGGCATAAAACACACCGTTTGGTGCGTTCACGGCAGACTTGGGCGACAACAGGCCAGAACCCTCGTTGATCAAGTTGATCGCAAAGGTAAGCGGTGGCCCGATAAAGTTCATGCTGTAGAGGCTGGTGTCGGTAAAAATCAGGATCTCTTGACGAGACTTGATGCCGCCGACAATGAAAGAGCCAGAGGATAGCCGTAAAGAGCCTGCTGTGTTGGTAGCTCTTGGCTCAAAGTCCAAATCATTTTCTTGATCCGAAAAGGCTACAAGCATCGGGTCAACCAGACCAGTCCTGCTGCCGCCAGAGATCGGGTCTGCGCCAAGAACAACCAAATGGCGGTCTGTTTCTGACGTGATCACCTGAAGCGCCACAGTCGGCACTAGATTGGCACCACTAACGCCGGAAAGCTCAAGCGCCCTAACACTGGTTCCGTTGTTTTCCACCCAACGATAGATACCCGCGCCGCGAGGGTTAATAATCAGGTTCTCGCCATAGTTGTCATGCGCCCATAGACGTAGCTGGTTTACTGAGCTGATGGATGATGCGGAGCCAAAGCCACCAGAACTCCAAGTGCCGACGCCCCAGCCAGAGGATTTGACGAAAGTGTCTAGCCCTACATTGATTTGATAGGCACCAACCACGCTTGAACCGCCATTTCCGCTGTCAGATGCGTTAGCTGTGACTGTCGCTCCAGACGTGTCTTTCGCGGTTATCTCGTAGGTGTTTGTGCCAGTAACTAGAGATATTTGATATTCCTGATTCAAAACATCCGCTGTCACGTTACCGCCAAGGCTGACCGCTCCGCTGAACGTCACGAAGTCGCTGGTCACTGCGCCGTGAGAAGCGTCTGTCACCGTGATCGTTGAAGAGCCGTTAGCAGCGGCAAATGTGACATCGCCAGCCGAAGTCGTTACCCTGATTGGGGTGATGTCGTAGTAAGCATTACCCTCTTCGATGTAATACTTAAACGTCGAGCCGATACCAAGGTATCGAACACCGCCAAGGCTTATCCAAGAGTGAAGTGCTCTTCCCGTACCAAGGTAATAATTGGTGCCGAGCTTTTTCCAGCCACCTACTTTTTCGACACGACCCTTTCTAAATCTTATGAGGTTACCGTCTACCCAGCCGCCTTTGGCCGAATAATCAGTGCCCTCTTTGTCGATGCCCGGTTGAAAATCTAGTGTTTGTAGCGGCATGGGCCATTACGCCAACCGAATGATCGCGCCAGTAGCCGTGGGGCTTGGGAAGACGATAGTAAAATCGCCAGCCGTACTGGTTTTGTCACCACCGAAATCAATTACTGCACACGCCTTATCAGACTGAGTGTCGTTATAAATCATGCAGCCGCGAGCTGTGACAGTAGCCGTACCAAATGTAAGGTCGGCAAAGTCGCACACCGCAGTCGTGCCAGAAGTCGTTGGAGTTACTGATGTAACCGTAGCGCCGCCAGACGTGTAGTTAGTGCCGCTGGCTTGTCCTGTCGTGGTGAATGCTGTAGTAGCAGCGCCAAGGGTCGCGCTAGACGTGTAAAGCGCAAGCTTGAAAGCGTTGCCACTGGTAGCTGTAAAGTTATGAGTCCCAACCAAAAGCTCTTGCTTGAAGCTGGTAGGAATTGCGGAAGTGATGGCCATATCAAAGCTCCTTGATTATTTTTGCCATGTCTTCATGCCCCTGAGACGCAAGTAGACCACGAATCGTAACTCGGTCAGAAGCTATAGCGTTTTTCATCCCCATCAATATTAAAGTATAAACTTGATTGCGGAAAGCCTCAGCTTGCAAACGAATGTGCGGCTCAGCCTCTTCCGATATACCTAAAATCTTCTTTGTTGTCTCTTTTGCCCAAAATTCTACATCATGGCCACGGTTATCGGTTGTCGAAACCATCACCTGACCCATCTGAAAAACACCCTGTGACATGACTACCCCTTATACGGTTCTGGCGAGGACGGCAGCTCTACCGTCTCTAGTTTGTGCTTCTTAACCATCTGCGCCAGCTCTGAGCGGTTGCAGACTACCCACTCACCCTCTGGGTTTGGCATTGCTATTTTCGGGTTAGGCAGGCGATGGTAGCCATACAGTCTGTCTTGCATATCGACGTTCTGATCTAGCAACGAAGACCTTGGGCTTACGCCAACCTTGATGCCAATGGCAATCATCTTGCATATCCAGAACTCAAGGCAGGCTCTACCTGCCTCTGCGAAGTGCAAGTTGTTTTTGTAGCTGAAGTCCATGCCAAACAGATCGACTTCGCCCACTTTGTTCCACGCAGCAAAGGCTAAGGCATAAGCCACAGTAGTATTCATGTAAGCGCAGCGTTGGTCTTTGATGACCTCTTCAAGCGGGTATTCGACCAAGGCTGGTACGCGCTCGTCTAGTTCGCAGCTATAAATCGGTTTATCAAACGTGGGTAGCAGCTTACGCATCACCTCGGTTTGATTGCCTGCATCTTCGGTGTCAAGGAAGCGGCTGGCAGGATCGAGCATAAACACGCGATCACAGTCAAAAACCGACAAGGCTGAGTTAATCAACCAAACCTCGTCCCATTCAACGCTGTTTTCTTTTCCGATTACATAATCGATCTGAGAGGCTCCCAGACCGATAATTGCTATTTTCTTGCCTTCCAGTTCTTTGATTGGTTCCAATTAGGTTACCCCTGTACGCAATAAGTCATATCGATACTCGTCTCGCGTTCCACGGCCTTCGCTCAGATTCTTCATCCGAGAGACGCCTTCCTTGAACCGAGCCTCGAAGTTGGCTATCACGTCAGGAGCTTCTTTTAAGAACACAGCAGCCTCTACCAAGGTGCCGTAAAGCAAGGGATCAGGGTGATCCGTAGACAGGATTGTCGTACCTGAGTCCGCGCCAATCGTCAAAGACGCTGGCTTAAACAGGTAGTGCAACTCTGCGGTATAACCAGAATCTGGTACAGGCGACAGCTCAAAGGCTGTTTCGTCAAACAATGAGTAATACTTGGGCCTGCCAGTCGTTGTCGTGGTAGGGCTGTATTCCTTAATGAATGATGGATGCTTGAAATCCAAATAGTGGTACTTGTTGTTGCTATCAATAACCGCCAATGAAAACGGAGCAAAGTAGTCGCTTGGTGTAGCCAAGAAACGATTGCTTGCCGTCAACGTACCCTGCACGTTCTTTCGCTGCTCTGGTAGCTGAACCATCTTAAATATGCGGCTCTCAGCTTCTTTGATGAACGTATTCAGGTTGTTGTTGAACGTAGTCTCATTGACCTGCAAGTAATCTTGCACAGTCGATTTTAGCGTTGCCAATGTGAAGCTCATGACGTTGTTACCTCCACGGTGCCAACACTACAGGTTATTCCAAAAGTTTGCAAAGTTGTACCCAAAATACCATTTCCAACATTTGTGTAAACGGTGAAAAAGTTGTTGTCGTTGCCGTCCGCCGCTTGATCAGGGCGCGTGATCTGCAATGCCTGCGGATCAACAGGGAATGGCTTTGGCATGAGTTGAGGATGCTTTGGCGACCACTGATCTGGGCCTACCAATAAACCATCCCACGTCATCTTCATGTCTTTTAGGCGATAGCGAAAGCCCGTGATGTCACAGATGCCGTAAGCACGTTTGTTGGATGCGTAAGCCATTACGCTATGTTGTACCCACGAAGATCGGGGGCCACTCTAAAGGAAGCTCGGTCTTCGTCTTGGCTCAAGGCTCGCTGAAACTCTTCTTCGTAAATTTGCTTCAGCATCGACACCTTTTCAGGCGCTTTTTTCAATGCTATGTAATAAGCCAGCCCCGCTGCCAAGCAAGGGTAAAATCGGAAAGGCACTTGTAGCGTGTTAGCCCCAGCATCCGCGTCATCCATACGGCTCAACACGTTAAGATATAAATCGTATTTGGATGTCTGGTCTGGTGCAGGCCAAACCGTGATGGTCGGGCTAATCTGCTTGTCTACGAAATACTGGTTAGGCTTCCCCGTGCTTGTTTTGGTAGAAAGATTGGCGTACTCGGATCGAGACATTCGAGATAGCGGCACGTCTGTTGATACACCGCCTAAAGTCTCACGAATAAACACGTCCAAAACGTCAATTGTCGCGGTTGGATTTGTTGCGTCAACCGTGTACGAGGTCGTGTCTTTGACCATCGCCAACGTCTTTTGGTTGATCGTCCACTGATTCAAGCCGCGATTTGCCCACTCTGCAAGCATCAGGTTGAGGGATCGATTGGCCGTCTTTAGGTCATACCCCGTGCGAAGTTCTAAGCCGCAACGCTCAAACGCCTCTTCAACGTAGTCGGCTACGTCTAACTCAAAGTCTTTACTTCCGCTTACCGCCATCTTTTTTACCTGCGTATAGGTTGTCGAAAACCTGATTTACGTCAAGAGTGTAGTCTAAATCGCTTTTGCTGTAATGGATATGCTGGCTTGGTCTGAAGTCTGGAGCGCCCTCGCCCGTCTCGAACCACGCTGGGTGCGTCACTCTTACTCTATTATTTGGCAAAGCCACAATATTTCCAGTCCACTTGCCAGCATCTAAAAGCTCCATAACATGGCTCTGCTTGTGCTGCGCTGGATCATCCGCTATTTCATTCTCGGTGTAATCAACGGTGAAATAATACTTTGCGGGATAGAACTCGCCATCAATCTTGGCAAGCCAAGGGCACGGTGTTGCGCGGTCTAAGACATAAACAGAGTGGTCATGAGAAGAACAGTCCCAAGGCTGCGCCGCCCAAACAGGCATAGGTTCAGGCCACTCATCAAAGGGCGTGTCGGCAACCAACGCCGTAATGGGCATCCGCGCCCACATAGCCCCGCCGTGTACGTTTGGTTCTTCGTCATCGTCGTAAGTTTCAGCGCCTGTAAATATGACCTGAAAGCTCAAGCACCTTGTCGGCATTGTGGTCACGGCGATAACCATAGCGTGTAAAAACTCGCCGTGGTATCGCTCATGGTTGACCGTGTACTCTCTTCTAACCCACGCCTTAAAGTGTGGGATATTGCTTTGAAGATAGGCCACTAGCTGCGGCCATATAGACCACTGTTCTTGCTAGAAGGCTTTCTCATGCCGCCCTTAGCTGCTCCGCCTTTAGACATACCTTTAGATTTCATGGCACCGCCTTTGGCGTAGCCCTTAGTCTTCATGGCACCACCTTTAGCCATACCTTTGGATTTCATGGCTGATCCGCCCTTCTTCATGCCGCCGGGCATCATCATATTTTTTTTGCCGCCCATTGCGCCGCCTTTCGTACCCATCTTGCTCTTCATAATCTCGCCTCCGTCTTTAGCGAAAGTTGCGACATTGGTAGGCTTTCCACCAACACCCTGTTTCTTTGACCGCTTGCGGCTAACCGCTGAAGCAATCTGCTTTTTGCTCATGTTAGCGGCTTTGTCTGCGGGTACGCACTTAGGGTAACCGCGATCAGAATCGCTGGCACTCTTACGCCCACACTTTTCAAAGCCGCCGCCCTCTTTGGGCGCTGAGATGTCAACCCAGTTGCCACCTTTGCCCTTACCAAACCATTTCTTGAGTCCGCTTCTGGGCTTAGCCACGAGGTACTCTCGTTTTCTTTTGCTTGCTTGGCATAATAGCACCACAACCACGGCCTTGAACCATTACAGTTCCGCCCCCGTTCATGTTCTTTGCCATGCTCTTGGCGATTGCAGTGCCGCGCTTGCGCTCGTAACCGCTTAGCTTACCGTCATTGTTAAGATCGCTTTTCTTCGGGTCGAGAGTCACCTCACCGCCTGTAGCGCCTTTGTATTCTCCGCCCATTCGCTTGTACTCCTGTACCATCCAACCGTTGGCGTATGCGCTTGGGTAAACGTCAAACTTGGCCTTTGCCTTCGCCTTTGCCTTTTTGTAAAGAGAAGGGTTCGCTACGTTCTTTGGTACATCACTAGCCATTACGCCCCCACATTCAGATTGATTCCTGATATATCAAACCCAAATTGGTTATCTGGCTGGGTCTGCACAGGCTGCGGATTCTTGAAAGCGTTTGAGCCGGGGTTTGTGCTACGCACATAATCGCTTGGATCATACTGTTCGTAGTTCCTACTTGCGCCGGTAAGGTCGAAACCTGCCGCCTCTGAAGCCGAAGGGCCAAAATCACCGCCGTAAGCACCACCCTCACCTTCGAACACGGGAGTATCCTCAGCTTGGAACGGTGTAGTGGAAGCTTCAGTTTGCTGCTCCTGACTTGCCAATTGTGCCAAAATGTCATCTGTTATTTGTTTTCGCAAAGCTTCAACATCCACTTCTCCTGAACCAGCCTCTCGCAAAGCATTTATTTCAGCTTGAATGGGGTCGAGTGCTGCCGTTAAATCAGATTGGCCCAATCCTGTTTCTTGTAGAGACTGTATCTGCTGAGACAACTCTGCTCGCTCCCCAGCAGCCGCGTCAATTTGTCCTTGAAATTGTTCCGCACCCAGATTCACTCTCGACAATTGTTCTTGTATAGAGTCAATTGGCAAAGAGTCCAAATTGTCTCTCACTTGACCTATTGACGCTTCCAGTCCCGAAATGAGCTTAGAAATTTCACCTCGCAAAAGTTCGTTACCTTCGGTAACACCCGAGTCCACGGTGTCATAAATTCCTTCAAGCTTAGCATTTAGGTCATCGATTTCTGATTGTGCCGAAAGGCTCCCCTGAACAGCTCCGTCTATTTCTTGCAGCTCAGAGTTCAAGGTGACTATTCGGTCTTTTAGCTCTCCAATGGCGGAGGTTTGAGCCTCGCTTACCAGCTTGTCGCCTTCAGATATCTGCCTTGCGAGCGCGGCCCTTTCGTCTAGCCCTGCCTTACGCAAATCAATAGTTTCGGCATCAATCCCTCGCCTCAACTCTTGTATTCTATTTTCAAGAGACCCGCTCAAAGCAGACCTTTCGGCTCGCGCCACGTCACTAGAAGAAGCTAACTCTTTCTCCAAAAGACTTCTCAGGGCGTTTATTTCTTCTTGTCTTGCCGCCTCTGAAGTTGCATCCTGTTGTCGAAGCCCCTCCAACTCTTGTTCAAAACGGTTTGCCATCGTGTCCGCTGAATCTGGCATCACGGCTTCAAGAGTTCTCATTGTCGGCGCTTCTGGCGCTTCTCTAGCGCCACGGTCATAAACCGGCCTCTGCATGAGGTAATCATCTAGCGCGTTATAAGGCGATGCTGCGTTGTTATACTCGTCTATTGCAGCCTGCAAGTCGTTAGAAGCCATCTATATCACCAATTTTTACAAGACCAATACGAAGCTGCGAACACGTCTTTCTTCTTCTGAACCGCATCGCAGTTGTGGCGAGCGCGAAAGTTGCGCCGACGCTCTGGGCTGTCGCGCTTGATCTCCATATTCGGATCACCGTAGCGCACAATCTTTACCTGATCGCCCTTTTTGGCTAGAACCGCAAACTTCTTGTTTTCGCCGGGCGTTCTTTTTTGCTTGTTATAGCCGGGGAAAGACTCGCCTCTATAGACGAGTCTGCCCGACTTAGTTCGCGTTACATCGCTTGTATCAGCCATTAGCCGTAAGTCTTCAACACTTCAACGATCACAGTATAGGTGTCGCTGCTGCTTGCGCCAATCGTCGTAAACTTTACGTCACCCGTCTTTCCGCTTCCAGCATTGTTGGGGATGCCAGAAAAGTCTGAGTAATCGTGAAAGCCATTCGAGTCAGGCGAAAGCCCAATGATCAACGTGTCTGAAGTGGCGTCGTTAAGCAACTCAACGCCCATGCCGACGCACTGCCACCAAATCTTGGCGACAGCCACTTCTGTGCAAGCTTTTCCTGCGCTGTTCGCAGTCAACGCGCTTACGTCGATCTTTGTTATAGCAGACTCACCCGTACCATCGCTGATATTGGTGAATTTGAGGACGGCTTTGCGCTCGCCGTCCTGAATGGTTTGGCTTGTTACTGCATCTGCCATTGCCTATCTCCTATTTTGTGGATTAAGCGTCAGCGAAAGGCGTAACAATCGTTCCTGAACCAAGCAACAAAGTGTTATGAACGAGGTAGCTGGCAGTGTCGATTGCCGTTACCTGAATGACGCTTCCGACCAAACCGCCTTTGGTTGAGCCGTTGAAAGTCATCACGTCATTTGCTGCGGCTGGGAAGAAAGCTTTTTTAGTGCTGTCATCTACAGCAACCATAGCTGCGCCTTTGAACTTGTCAGTGCCATCGGTGAGGATGTCCAAGTCAGTTGCAGCGGTCTCAATGTAGAAGAAAAAAGACGCACCAATGTTGTTGTCTTGGTTAGGCGACGTGGGATCTGTGGGGGTGCTGGAGACAATTGATGGCAAAGTAAACTTGCCGTCTGCGTCGTTGAGCAGAATGATCTTGCCAGCATGAGCCGCCACGGTCAGCGTGGTGTCTGCGGACAGACTGACGCTGCTATTTACGCCTGCGGTGATGAAGCCGCCCAGCGATCTGACTGGGCCTGAAAATGTTGTCTGTGACATGGTATTACCTCTTACGAAAGGATTCGCCCCAGAGTCTTCGTAACGTCTGCTGAGCCAGTCGCCGGGGCTGGATTTATCTCAGATCCTCAGTGTATGCCAACGACCCGCCAAAAAAAAGTTCAATTATTTGCACTTTTGCGTGTATACATAGTTGCACATAGACACGGGATCTGTATAATTAGGGCCATAACAACGGAGAATGATGATATGACTAACGACATCAACATTGGCGACAAGGTACGCAGCTTTGATTTCCCAACGCACCGCGACATCGACGCGCCAGACGCCTGCTTCATCGAAGGCATCGTAGAAGGCTTCACCAAAGTAGAGGGCTGCATGAGATTTGACATCAAAGCAACGCGGGTAGTCTTCGATGGTGTCGAGAGAGACTTTGAAGAAGGCGAGCGCGCCTTTCCACCGCTGAACGGTACGCCAACGAACATGGGCCGCATCACTGACGGTGTGGTCAAGGTCGAGAAGCCTAACCCAGCTAACCGGATTGCGGACATGGATGTGAGCAACCTGACCGAAGATCAGCTTGACGCAATTCGCACTCTGGCTTTGGCAGCAGAAGAGCATTTCGACAGGCTGGGTGCAGCCAGCGAGTTTGCTCCGAAGGCGGATCGCGCAAACAGGGCTTCGATACAGGCTTTCATACTAATTGGCCGCATACGGAAAGAGAAAGAAAACAGAACGGAGGCCGCGTAAGCGGCACAAAAAAAGGGGGCTTATGCCCCCTTTCTTTTGCTTGGTATCTACGCGCCTTGTGAGCCGTAGATGCCGCGCCAGTCACTAAAGCCGAAGCTATAACGCTCACGGGCCTTGTAACGGATGTTACCAGTCGTAAAGTCTGGCTCCATCGTGGTTTCCATGCCTGTTCGCTGGAACATCTTCAAGCCTTCGCCAGAGTCAGTAACACTGGTTAGCAAGAAGAACGCATCAGGGTCAGTCAGGTAATGGTTTACCGTGTAACCACCGGGCAATACACCCGTGTTGCGTACAGCGTTGATGTCGTTGTCGGCAGTACCAGAACGCAAAGTTGAGTTCAGGATACGGTCAGCAACAAACGTCAACTGAGGCGGAACAACCAGCTTGGTGGCTTGAACAGAGATCGTTAGACCTTTGTCATCGGTAAATGTGCTGATATCAATCAACGCATCTTCCAAAGACGTTTCGTTCAAGTCAGCCATTGAAGCCGCACGGTTTGCAGCAGTGCCGCCACCCGCTAGAGGGTGTGCCGTGTTGATCAATGTAACGCCGTCACCGCCAGTGAAGTTTGCGTCAAACGCATTGTTCAGTACGTCAGCGCCTTTTACTTCCTTGGTGTTAGCCATAGATCGGGCCAAAGCCTTCACATATCGCTTGCCCAGTGAGTCGTAAAGGTTGTCCTCTACGGCCTCATCGGTCAAAGCGAAAGCCAACGCAACGGTGTCGTGCGTGTAACGAGCGGTATAAGACTCAGAAGCGTTGTCGAATTGTACGCCTTGGCCTTCAGTTTTGGTCGGTGCTCCACCGAAACCAGTGATCAAAACCTCTTCTTCAAAGGCTCGCTGTGAGTCTTCAATAGCAAAGATTTCCTCGTACTCGCGGTCATAACTGTCGTAAGACATGCCGAAAAGCGAGTTCAGACCCGGCTCTAGCTCTTTAGCTAGTTGTGCTCTTGAAATAGCCATTGTCTAGCCTCCTATTTAAGCTAAGCCA
>Ga0181405_1000417_pt1 | contig 14976 bp, 31 predicted proteins | sample 28SPOviralmetaG_FD_130134 | JGI IMG/M metagenome (GOLD analysis project Ga0181405, IMG submission 130134) | Marine viral communities from the oligotrophic San Pedro Time Series (SPOT) site, San Pedro Channel, CA, USA - 28 SPOT_SRF_2011-11-29 | ecosystem: Environmental > Aquatic > Marine > Strait...
ACAGCAAGTCCACCCCCTCGTAATTTCTTGTTTGACCTTCGAGTCTAGCGGCAAGGTTGACGGCATCTCCAATAACGGAATAGTCAAATCTAACTTCTGATCCCATGTTTCCGACGATGCACTCACCGGTGTTGACACCAATGCCAACATTGATAGGAGGAAGATTGAGAGGTTTAAGTTCTTCATTGAGTTTCCTGGTCGCTTCTATAATTTCTATAGATGTTTTTATAGCCATATCGGCATGGTTTTCACAAGGGAGAGGTGCATTCCAAAATGCCATGATGCAATCGCCCATGTACTTGTCAACAGTTCCATTGTTATTTAGTATGATCTTAGTCTGTAGGTCTAAGAACTTGTTTACTAATTCTACTAGACCTTCAGGGTCATCATTGTTCTTATAATGTTCTGATATGGGAGTGAATCCACATATGTCCATGAACATAAAACTCATCTCTCTTCTCTCTCCACCTAGCTTTAAAAGTGATGGATCATCTTGTAACATCTTAACCATGTCGGGAGATAAATAAGTTCCGAACTGCTTACGTATTTGCTCTTTTTGTTTAAATGTAGTATAATACTTATTAAAAGAACTTTGACCAAAAACTAATATTGAGATCAAGAAAAACAGTGAAACGTCTAGGAAGACAAGCTCAGAGCTCCACAAATAGTAGCTTGCTCCGAGACCGCCGCCTATTAGAAGAATCGAAACTAACGCCGCCAGAATTGTGGGAAGTGTATAGACCACTAGAAGAATTCCTAAAGACCCGATCAACAGAAGACCGAGAGAGGCTACTGCACTCCAGTCGGGTTCGGTTATTTGAATACCTGACTTTAAGGTGTGAATCAGATGTCCTTGAACTTCGTGGGGATACACTCCTCCCTTTGGGGTTGGTACTGGATTAGTAAATCCTTCAGCTGTAATTCCTAATATATAAATCTTACCTTCTGTCTTCTCATTAGGTAAATCTAAAATACTTATTTGTTTAAATTTATTCCAGAATGCAATATTTAATTCTGCATAGCTGTTTGTAGTAATTGGTGGTTGCCTACCTATACGAACCCACTCGACTCCATTGGAGCCTACTTTCATTTGGTAGCTTGGTTCTCCGGCAAACACTCTGGTAGTGTCGAGTGCCAATGATGGATACTGTGTCCCGTTGGCTCGAATGACAAGTGGTGCTTTACGCACAACTCCGGTGGGTTGGTCGGGTAGAGCCACAGTAGCGCCAACACCAAAAGCCCAGTTAGAAAGATTACTGATAGGATAAAGAAGTCCTTTAAACGAGTAGAGTGATTCATGATTTTGATCTCCTAATGTCGCAACACCCACAAAGGTTCCTACACCATCTGACAGTTGATTGGTTGGAGCAGAAGATAATACTACTGCCTTATTTGCTAATGCTTGAGCAAGATCTTTATCTTTACCAAATCTATCTGGTTCAGAATACAGTACATTGAGTACGTATAGATTGTTTGCTGGTGCACTTGATATATATTTAGCTATTGAGTCTCTTGGCCATGGATACTGGCCTTCTCTCTGTATTGCTCTTTCATCTATATTGACTAATACAATATCATCTACGCTTACTTCCTCTACTGTAGAATGTAATGTGTCATAGTAAAGATATCCAAGAGACTTAATTGGATCTGGTTGAGTTATTTGTAAGTATACACCTAATAATATAATGGGTAATACGGACCACCACTTTGTCATTATTGACCTTGTTGAACGTCTACGCTGCAACCACCTATTGTTATACAATCAACACTTAGGTTGTATGTCTGAGCTGTAGTTCCTAATTGTTTTAAAATTAAATCTGTTCCATATAAACCATCTAAGGTTATGTTTGCACTGTGCGATGTGTTGTTACCTTTCTGGCGAATGAATACATCATTATAGCTATTGTAGATTGTTAAGTCAATGTTCTTAACACCGCTGCTCTGTTGTTTTATTTTTATTTCATTATAATCACCAGCTAGGTGTAAGTCGAAGTTATGACCATCAAGAGCATTGGTTTGATTTGTTTGTTGAACTGCTAACTGATTATAGTTTCCGTACATAGTGATATCTATTTCATGTCCACCGCCTTCATAGTCATCATAATACCAACCAAGGTCAGTGTCAGATTCAAGAACGTCCCATGCAGCGCCTTGAGCTAGTTTCATTTCATTACCAGTACCAGTTATTTCGTCAAAGGTAATTTTATTAGGAAGTGTGGTAGAGCTTGTATTGACTTGAACTAAGTACATGCCTAAACTTGTTGCTGATATAAATGAGTTGTTATCAAACATTTTAATCTCATTATCATATCCTATTTGATCCACTCCTATTTGAAATGTATCTCCTGTTTGCTCTATTGTGATTTCATTGTCTGCAAAACACATTGCAGGCAATAGCAACATAGCTGATATAAACATCCACTCTTTCATTATATTATTTATCCACCTTGACTAATCACTACGATTATGTCTTCCCCGCTATTTAATAGAATCGATCCTTCATATCCTTCTACTGAGGTATCGATTCTCGCAGACGCACCAATGTCAAAGGCGAGTCTAATTGATCCATTTACATTACGATAAAAAATTACATCTCCGTCTTGTTCAAAAATATTATACTGTGAATCTTTGTTAAACCCGACTTCAGCGTTCTTCAATGTAAACTGACCACCTCCTTGTTGTGATTGTACGTCTGCGAGACTTTTTGTAGTCCTTACTAATGCTTCCACAACGTCTAATAGATCCACGAGGAAATCAACGTCAAGGAAGTCTACATCTAATTCTGTAAATTCTAATTCATCTTTTGCTAAGTAGTCTGTTTCTAAATCATTGAACTCCAAAAAGTCAACATCTAGTAACCCACTGTCAGCCTCCATGTCATCGTTGTACTCCTCCTGTAAGGCAGTCTTTACCTCAGCTGGTGGATTGACAATGAACATGTTATTAATCATGCTAGAGGTGATGTTAGCGAGTTGTACGGGCGCTATTGGAGCCGAGTCTAAACTTGACACCATAGTGGCCGCGTACGCCTCATCTAGTACAACAGTCCCTCCTAAATTTGATACTTCTATAACACCTGAAGGATTGCCTTCATCATCAGGCAATAGTATAACTAATGATCTACCTAACTCATCTATAGTAGTCGTGAAGTCTGTTCCTCTAACTGTTATAGAGGCTGTTGGTGTTTGTATGTCTATGTTATTTTTATTGACCATGCCGAGTCTACCAGAAGCAAATCTAGCAGTGCCAAGAGCCATAGTTATGGCCATTTTACTTTTACTTGGATCGGGGTCATAGTATACATTATCAATGTACACTTTAGTATTTTCTGTAAGCGATAATTCAGCTTTATCTTTAAACTCAATAAGCATTCTACCATCTTTGGTAATAGCTGTGTCGTTAAGTTCTACTGTTGGGATTGACGAAGATGTTACTGCGAGTTCGTCGCCCGCTTCTCGTTCGAGTTTAGAGTCGCCTTTAAACTCTATAATATCTCCAATGGGTTCAGCCGAAACTAAACCCATGAAGAAAACCAGACTAGCTGTCGTTAGCTGAATCTTTTTGATTGATTTGAATAGTTGCATTATCTGAATCAATGTCTAAAGTAATGATACCATTACAAGTACTAACACCTGTTGCACATGTACCACTAATTTGATTTATATCAATATCAGCTGATGAGCCAACGTGCGTGAGATTAATCTCATGCTCGGCTCCATCCTTCTGCATTGTATTGATGTTGTTTGAATCTCCGGTTATATCGAAATTCCAAACTGCATCGTCTACGTCTATATCAACGTCAAATATATTACTGCTGCCTATAACAGTTAAGTCAAAATCCAATCTTTCTGCTGATGCTGCGAATCCCTGATCAAGATCCATTGTGTTAGAGTCGCCAGTTATGTCTACATCAAATGTAGAGTCATCTGAAGATCCTGAGTCCCCAATGTTCCAGTCCCAAACATTACTATCACCTGTCCATAATAAATTGTAAGTTGAGCTATCGGCAGTTAATGTACCGAATAGTAGGTTTTCATTTCCGATCTGATCAATATTGAAAGTCAAGGATGAACCAGTAATAGGGCTGGGTGCTGAAGAACTTGAAAAGTTGTTCAATCCAATCTTGTTACCGTATCCGTACTGATCAATGTATAGTGTTAAAGTATCACCATCTTGAGCAATATTGATTTCGTTATCGTCAGTCGCTTGTGCAAAAGCTGAAGGTATTGAGAATAATAATACTAGGCCTAGAATAAATTTATTCATCTTCTTCCTCTTTTATTGAGTGCCTTTCGTTATTCCCATCAACTTGATGAGGATGTCTATGGCCCTCTGTTATTGTCCAGAAGTCACGATCGTGACCCTGGTATATGAGTTCAAGTACGGCAGCCTCAATAGCTGTTCGTACCGCATATGTCACACTCTCATTATTACCCACTCCATCTTCATACTCAAGCAATGTAGTGTCGTTATCTACAAACTTAAATATGTCTCCGGCTCCTCCGTAACTAAGAATCGTCTTCTTAGATTGGACATTCAATAATACTTCACCTGTTAGAACACTTACAGCTCTTATAGAAACGGTAACAACATCTTGTTGATATCTATTACTCTTTCCAATCCCAAGAAGTCTTGCGCCTCGTCCTCCTGTTTGAATGTTAGTGTCATAACCAATTATACCACCCTCTATTATCATTCCTGCAAATAGAAGTGGACCAACCGTTTGAGCTTCGACTCCTAATTTCTTAGCAGCCTCTTCTCTTGTTCCTCTTATGATCTGTCTTTCTCTGACAAGGTTATCAAGTCCTTGTCTTTCTACTACTCTAAACCAGGTACCTCCACCTGCTGTCTTTAAAGCATCTATTAGTAATTCAACTCCACCTTGAGTTGTAGCTGTACTAAATGATTGAGCATTTTGTACGTCTTTTCTCTGACCAGTCTTATCTGCAAATGAATATACAGCAACAACGGGCTTAGATTTGGCAGGTGGTAAGTCTAGTAATTGTTTGTATGAAGGAAGTCTTATAGCCTCTGCTTCTTCAACACATATGTAATGTTTTCTAGTTGTGTTCTCAATAATATATTTTGTAGCGTTCTTAGATGCAGATAATGCATCTGATACTTCTTCGTATTCAAACTCTCTACATTCTTGTGGTTGTTTTGACCACACAGGAGTAGCTGATTCGTTCATCCATCCTAGAGCTAATAATAGAACTAACAACCCTTCCATTAGCCATCTCCGTCGCCAGTTCCATCACTATCTTGTGAGAAGAATCCTGTACCTACTGGAATTTCAATAACTGTCTCTGATCCAAATTCATCTACAACTGTAAGTCTAATAAAGTCTGGGGTTCCTTCTACGCCAGGAACTAATTCCCAGGTTACAATAGATCCCTCTAATGTAAAGGATCCAAATGTTGCTGCTCCGTCATTAGAGAACATACTGTCTACTAATTGTTTAGCAAATTGTGAATAGATTCTTGACTCTAAGTTTCTCATGAACTTAGCAAGAGTAGTGTTTTCAGCTTCTCTGTCAGCAGCTTTCCTTGCAGCCTCTATGGCATCTTTGATTGCTTTGTTCCTTGAGAATTCCTGATTCTCAATTGTCAAATAATGCGCCCCAGTTCCTATGCCACTAAAGCTAGGATTCTTAAACTTAAATGTTTCGTCAGCATTAGCTGCAAATGCAAGTAAACAAATTGCAACAACTACTGTACCAAATACTATTCTTTTAATCATTGTTCTTCCTCTTCTTCTCATTCTCTTTATACTCTAATACAGTATCTACCTTTTGTTGTAGTCTGATTAGATCTTGATCTAACATCCTTGTCTGATCAATCACTCTTATGAGTGCCATATGCATTGTACCTATTTCTGGGAGCAACTTTGTTTGTACAAATTTCCAAATGTACCATATGAAATATCCCATACCAATTGACATGATAACAGGTAATCCAAATTCGTCAATCAGTTTTACAATGTCAAATTCCATATCAGTCTCTTCTAACGTCTAGCTTCCCATCCTCTATAAAGTTTTCTGCTCGAGCTACTCTTTCAATATCAGGTCTTAGTTCTAAAGCACTACTAACCAAAGTATCTATTTTAATCATTTCGTTAGACATAGTTCTTGCTCTGTTTTCCAGACTCTTACAGAACATGGTGAGGGTTTTGATTTCATCGACCACGCCGTCTAACATTTGTTTTAGTACGATGAATATAAAGATGCCTAGTACTACCGTGGTGGCAATACTAGTACCCAAGTCACGTACTAATTCAAAAACATCCATGTCTTTATTTATATTACTGAGTGTTTATTTCGTGGATATGAAGGATTAATTCATATGTATCTTCAAACAATTCTATTGTATTGTCTGTTAATGTATACGGTACACCTGCTTCTAATACCTTAACTTGTCCATTACTAATTCGAGCAGGTGATGGAGTAATAGGAATGATATAATTTCTACCAGTACCTCTTTTTGAAATTACCATCTTAGTGCCTTCTGGTTTAACTCTCATAAAAGAGTGCCAGTTAGAATAAGCATCATAGCCATTTCTCTTTGGTGGATAGTATGAAAAGCATACTGCATTTTTAGGATTGACATGCTTTTGTATAAAGGGAGAGTTGACAACAGCCTTATTGAATACACCGTGAACACAATTGTTATCATCCATGACGCCAGCAATTTTAGCTGATGTAATATGATCAGCAGTTGGTGCTTCGGTTAATTGTTTTACTATAACAGAAAAGTTGTCTCCTATCTCTAAGATGTCCCCTATCTTATCATTAGGTCCGAGACCCCACAGGCCCCAGTGACTTCCTTTCTCGTTCCATATACTAAATCTTCCCCAGTTAGAAAGCATTCCTGGAAACCCTTGAACTGCTTGTCCGCCAACTAACCAGTCAGACATATTCATGTTAATGAATTTATTAAAATCGTTTTTTCTTTCTGGACCAAATGGAATGGTTACCTGAGAGGTACCTCCATTTTGAAAACGTCTTGACCAAGTCATCTTGGAAAGGTTGTCATAATTAGCTACATTGTTTTTGCTACCGACAACTGGACCTGGAACAAAGAGCTCTCTCGTTGAATCGTTTGGATATTTTTCTGCTATAGATTGTATCCCCTTGAATTTATAAAATTGTGTATTCATTATATCTCTCTCTCAGGATTATCGTCCAGGTGTCTTGTGCCCGTTAGGACGCCACTAAGATGTTGTCCACTTGAGTAGTCAGAATTCTTGGTTCTCATTAAAGCAAATTGAGGATCGAAGTTAGGAATATGATCATATTCGTTAACGCCCTCTGGTCGACGTAAAGCCATCTCTAGAAGTTGTGCGTGGTTAGAAGGTATTGTCTCTTCTTCAGTCTTTATTACAATCATAAGAGACTTGCTGAATGACTCATCTGGGTGATAAGTTGCCTCTACTACAAATGCAGTACTATTAATACTGTATGCAGGAGACACTTCTATTGGTTCTATATTATACATACCCTTATTTATAACGAAGGGCTGACTCCACTTAGCGATAATAGAAATATAGAAAAGAGGACGGCGAGTTCAACGCCGTCCCTGTATTTTCTTAACCTATCCACGAATTGATAATGGTTTAGGATTTTTTGGACAATTGCTTTTAAAGATATAGTTAGACGCTTGTCTAGCTTCTTTAACTGAGAGTTTTCCGTTCTTGTTTCGATCAGCTCTATCAAAAAAGAATGTAGTTGCTTTATAATTACATCCAGCAGCTAGTAGTTCTGATTGAGTTATAACTTCATCAAGATTTAAGTCAAACTTTCTCATTCTCCAATCGTCAGCAAACGAATCGCTAGCGAATAAAAATAATGTAGTCAATGCAAATAGTTTTTTCATTTTTTCTCCTTTTAATTAAAAAGAGAACCCAAAAGTCCTAAAATAGGTAACTATTAAAAACAAATACGCCAAGCATCATTCCAAATACAGCAAGCTGAACTAGTGTAGGAATTACTACAAAGAGGACGAGTGGATCAAACTCCCCTTTGCTAAAGTAATCGGATGCACGCCATTCTTCGACCTCTTGTGGAGTAGAGTCTGGCGATTTGTTTAGTAATAATTCTAATTGTGTGGTCATCAAATTCCTTGTGATGAAAAGTACACAATTAACAATGGGACAAGTATCGGACCGAATAAGGCAGCTGTCACTTCTAATATTTCAATACCGGCGGTAGGTCCGCTTTCTCTGATATTGTCAATTCCTTCGCCCACGATCTTCACTGCCCGAAGCACAGTAGTGGTCATGGTTTCTCCTAAAATAAACTATATTAAATTCTTATGTTCTATTATAAGAATCGTTGATATTTATTATAATTGATTACGCGACAAAAGTCAACAGTTTAATTCAAAAAGTATCATACTAGTATCATACTTTTACTTTATATAGAACACACTTATCATGAGTAATCTTTTCAGTTATTGGATGCGTGATTGCATACTCAACTGAATCAACTTCTTCTAAATTATCAAACTGTTCTACTGCTGCTCTCACTTGAACTCTTTTTGCAACAGCGTCTTCATCAGTTGCAATATTGTCTACTGCAAGATATTTGATTCCTAAATCAATACAGTTCTGTATATCATTATAAGCATCTAGGTAGGTATGAGATCCATCAATGAATGCATAATCAAATTCTGTATCATCAACCAAGTCTAATACCCATTTGGAACTTCTATTATGAAATGTAAATCTGTCTTTGAATACTAGATGTAATAAGCCTACTGCAGGAGTTTTTCCAAATAGCTTTTTGTGATTTTTTATAAAAGAGTCTTCTGCATATACTGCACTGTGAATCTCCCAGGTCTGTGGATCAAAAGAAACTAAATTTGCTTTTGGATTAATAGCAAGTTGCACTGCAGCACTGCCACCCAAGTTAGTACCAAACTCTAAAATGTTTTTAGGTTTAACTAATTTTGAAACCCTTTTAAAGAAATCTATAATATCTTTTGTTAGTGGCAAATGTCCATGAGTGCTTCCTCTAAGCTCATGCATGTTATGCCAAATATCTAATTCTTTCATACTGTATTACTCCATCTGTACCAGTCAGGCTTTTGAGCTATTCGCTCTTCTAATCTTTGCCTAACAATTAATTGTTCGTTCAACGATGGCTCCCAATCAAGGTACAGTTCATCAGGCCATTGTTCTCTTTTAAATTTTCTTTCCGGATCAGGATTCATCCCTCTCCTCTTCATTTCATCTATCAACTCAAGATATCTTTTATGTAGGTATTTACCTTTATTATAAAAGAACTTTACGTGTCCAGTGTTTAAAGTAAATGTTTCTGGTAGCGAACTCAATGTTTTATCACAATTTTTAGACTTGAGAGTTCTTTGTAGAGCACTCCCTACCATAAACATTTCTCTATACTCAGCTACCAAATGTTGGTCAGCTAATTCTTTTGTTGGTACTATATTAATTCTAGTCATCGCCAAGCAGGTCCATTATACCATAATACTAATGATTGTCTTATACCACTTTTTAACTCTGTAACTCTATGATTTGCAAAAGAAGGAAACACAATCATGTCGCCCCTATTTCTACTAGCTGTCCAAACAGGCTTGATGCCTTTCTCATCCTGAGGCAGTCTAACCTGTAAGTCACATCCTTCATAATCATCTGTATCACTCAATTGTAAAGAACAAGATAACTTTCTCTGTCTAGTATCAAATGTTCCTAAACATTGTTTGTGGTCTTCGTGCCATACGAAGTGATCACCAACATTATCATATATTGCTAATTGAAAGTCAACATCATCATCAAATAATTTTACACCAGTATCAGCAGCATAATTATCTAAAGCCATTACTAGCCTTTCTCCATATGGTATGTCATATAAATTTCTGCTAAACTTAATGTGACCTTTTCTGACATCTTCATTTTTATAATCATTAACTTCTATTTTGTCACCGGGTGCAGATTGCTTTATACCAATCGTTGTAGCTTCAAGTCGTTCCTTATCTTTAAAGAATTCTAAAAGCTCATCACACTCTTCGGTGGTCAGTAAGTTTTGAAATATCCATATCCCATTATTAAGGACTTGTATATTAGGTTCCATTTCTCTCGTACGCATCTATTAATGTGTCACCACTAAGCTCAGCACCAAAGTATACTGTAGATCCATCTTGACATGTTCTCTTTACAACGCCGTTATTATAATGTAAGTCTGTAACCATCTTTCCATCAGATGTATCTTGAGGTCTATTGTCATACCACATAGAGTTTAAACTATGTGCATGTATTTGATTAACTTCTTTTGCCCATTCTTCAGCAGCTAATATCTTAGCTTGGTTCTTTACTATCTCGCTATATTCAGTCATTTGTATTCCTATCTCTTAGCCAGTCTCTATAAGGAACTGGATTTTTAGTTGCATGTAGATACTTTTGGTATTCTTCTTTACTCTCTTTTGATTTAGTCATTGTATCAACCCATCCTGAAGATGACTCTTGCCATGCCTCAGAATTTTCTGTCACTTGTAATTATCTCCCATTACAGTATATAATTTTACTTGTAGTTTACCTGATACAACTCTCCTTGACCAGACCTTTTCTATTGAAGGAAATATTATTAGTGATCCCTTTTCATTTAGATCATGCGGATAGTTGTTTTCTTCATTACCGATTACCTGTCCAAAGTTATCTGTTCGTATAGGCTCGTCCCAATTCTCAAACTCTAGCTCTCCGCCTTGAATGTAATCTCTATCACTAATTATAAACAATGCAGTAATCTTAGATACACTTTGTTTTGTAAACAAGTTATTAGTATGAGGGTAGTGTCTAGCAAAGCCTAGCTGATCTGGTTCTTCAACAGTAATAACATTACCAGAAAGTTTATTGTCTATGTTGAGGTTGAGGGTCGACGAATTGAATTTGATTATTTGATCTAATACTTTATTGTCTAAGTCTTGATCGTCAGGGTTTGCAAAGTTTGGTATACATTTATGATAAAACATTATCTATATCTCTGTACTTGTCTTCTTCGCATCTCCATTCGTTCAGCCTTGAACTTGTCGTTCTTCTTGGTGCGCTTAAGAGCTTGGTTTTTTTGATTACGTTTAACATTTGGCTTTTCGTAATACTCAAGTTCACGTACGCGCTTAACTATACCAGCGCGCTCGCATTGGTTTTTAAATCGACGTAACATTTTGTCGAAAGGTTCTACTTTATACTTCTGGGTTATTTTCGGCATTATATATAATTATATCACAAAGTGTGTTTAAAGTCAACTACTCAATTATGCTCATGTACTCGCCAGCTAGCTGAGCTGTTCTTCCTCTATTGAAATCTATTTCCCATCCAACATAATTAACGTTGCTTAGCTTAGCTGCTATCACTCCACTACCAGATCCTGCAAATGGATCTAGAACATAATCATTTTGATTACAATGAGTCTTGTAGATGTAGTGTAGTAATGAGATTTGGTTCACTCCATATGTCTCTTCAATAATTGGCTTGGTGTATTTGTGACTGTTAAGGTTTCCTATCATGACAGTATTAAGTCCATCGTGTGGATATAATCTTTTAGGTACATGAGTGAATAAAGCATAGTCTGAAGGAGCTACTACCCATCCATCGTCAAATATCTGACCTGGATCTATTACTCCAGCTACTGCAGTATTATCTCCAACTGGATTCTCATTATACTGAATACTATTTTCTGCTAACCAGTTTTGGTATTCTCTTGATTCTAAAATACCTTGATGAACTCCTAGTCTAAAATTACTTGTGGTATAGTCGTCTCTAGTAGCTGGCATAGGGAACTCGTCTCCACCTTGAGACACTCCTTTAACTCCAGTCCAGTTAGACCAGCTTACTGTATAGTCGCTTCCTACTTTTCTAATAGTTCTAACATATGCCCAGTCATCTTGTCTGGTCCATAGATGTTTATTTGTTCTTCTGTTTCTGTAAAGTGGTTTGTATACTGTGAACTCAGAACCAGGTACTGCTTCCCAGTCGCTTTGGTTATTAAACCATTCATTGAATCGTGCAAGTGCATCACCAGTAACACTTAGTGTTGCTGTACCAGTATCTTTTAGATTATTTTTAATTAAATGAATAACACTACTAACGCAATCTCTCACTTGACCCTCGCCACCTGATCCAGTCCATCTATTTGCAAACGATGGGATGTCTGTAATGATTCTGTCTATCTGAGTACCAGCATCAGCTAGTGTTGCATGCTTGCCTAATGTGTCTGCTAATGTTACAGTTGTTATCAAAGCCATAGTTACTGTCCTGCTAAGGTTACGGTTAGTGTTCTTAATAAAAATAAAAGTCCGAAGCTATTTAGTAAAATCAAAGCCCTGTCCTGCCAAATAAAACTAACTAATAACCAACCAGTAATTCCTATTACTGATAAAACCAAATCATATGTTTGTAATCCTTCAACGCCACGAATAGACATAGCAGCTAAAACAAATACACTACTACACCATTTTAAATACCAATCGATTGTATACTTGGGAGTAGCAGATTTGAATATCCGCTTACTGTTCTCTAGTTCTTCTTTACTAAACTTTTGATCCGACATCGAATACTCCTAGGACATAATTCTCAGCACAGTTCTCTGCAAATGTTTCGCTATGATTATGAACAGGTCTCTTCTCAACCATGTGTTCAAACTCATAAAGCTCAACAGCTAAACCGCCCTTCTCTTTTATAACAGTAGCAGATCTGCTAGCTGTTTCTTTGTGTCCATGATACTCGCTTAGGATCATTTTATTATCTTCACTCATCTTTTAAACTTATCTCTATTGTTCTAGTTTCTAATTTACCTCTCACCGGTACACCATTATCATACAACTGATCAAACATTCCAGCCGCACCTAATTTAATACCAAAGTGTCTACCGACATACCATCCATGTAAGAATGCTAATGGTAGAATGATTAATATCCACTCCATATTATTTTCCTATATGTTCTACGTCACTCTTAGGAATGACTTGATAAGCACCTTTGTTATACGCAGGCGCTATAGTATATTTAGATGACTCTTGTACACGCATTAGCTTTTCCTTGTATGCTTTGAGTGCAGCCTTGGCATCGTGAGAGCCAAGTGTCATAGTGGCACTCTTATATACTTTGGTAGCGCGTCCCGGATTCGAACCGAGGTTGCATGGATGAAAACCATGTGTCCTGACCTGACTAGACGAACGCGCCTTAGTTAAAGCGTTGGTCTTTCTTTTACGACCATGTATATCATATCTAATAGAACCAGAGAAATCTAACATAATTCAACCACGTCCCCATTAGCACGATCAAGCGTCGCCAACGCGCCAGCTATAAACTCTACATCATACCCAAGGTCTACATCATAATGACGAAGCTCAGATAACCCCTGCTCGGTCCACCTAGTACAATTAGGATCAAGACCCTTACGTTTACTGAGGTTAACCCTTAGGTCATTGAGCTTCGCATAGCCGAGCTTCATTATGTTCTTATGCATACGAAGGTTTACATATCTCATACTATACTTAGAAGCCATGAGTAATACACTCGTAAGCTGTAGGACAATCAACAATACCGCAATCGCATACACCCTCTACTTGAGGCTCGGGTGCAAGTTCTTGAGGAGTTAAACAACCATAATGATCTAGATTAGCTAAGTCCTCTGCAGTAAGCTGAGTGTGATTCATAGTAAAAAACGTGTTAGTCATACTTACCTCCTATCCATTAGGTCTGAAACATCATCGCTGATATCTTTAATAACTACTGCTTGTGATCTAACTAACATAGTCATCTCATCTAATAGCTTAGTCTGCATCGTAACAATATCACTGAGATCTTTAATAGCCTCGTGATGTTTAGATACTAGCTTTAGCGTCTGGTCTGCAATACTTGTCATAATATACTCCTTATCTTATATGTAAACTATTATACTATCTTGTCGATTAGAAGTCAACAGGTATCTAACAACTTTTGAAACGTAAAATTTTTGTACGGGATTTTTTTGAGACAAGTGCGGGCCACTTTTGATCCCGTTTTTTGTGTGCGGCATTTCTATATTCCAAACGCATATAAAAAAAGGGAGGCCATATAGACCTCCCCGCCAGGGCCTGGGAGTTATGTCAGTCCTGGTACATCGTCATAGAACTCATTATTGATAGTACAGAACTCTACATCACTACTGTGTAGTCTTAGTACTAGCTTAGCTACATGAGGTTCTTGTTCTATTAGGTTATATACTAAGTCTTCCTTCATAGCATCAAATGGTCTATAAGCTCCTGGTAAACTTCTATCGTGGTTGATGAAGTTGATTAGTCTCTGTCTAGCATCTCCGAAATAACTCATATGTATACTCCTCCTACATTCTCTCTAGCATACCAGTCTTCACCAGTAGTAGTACCAGTACCACCACACTCACAACAGTCTTCCATTAGGTCATCTTCTTGTGGTCCATCTAAGTCATATCCATTACCTAGACATTCAGGACATTCTATATTTGTTTCTTCTATTGTCATAATAACTCCTAATAGTTCCAGAATAATTTGTTCATGTTAGTTTCATATAGCTCACCTTCTAATAGCTTACCTATATCATTAACAATAAATTGTTGTAGTGAATTCTCGATTCCTACAGTTTGAAATTTAGTCTTAAATTCTTTCATCTCATCAGTACATAAAAGTACTTCTCTAGTAACACCATCTAATTCTAATTTTAAAATCTTTCTCATATTAATAACTCCTTTTACTTAATATACAACTATTATCTTCTATTGTTGATTTAAAGTCAACTATACAAAATAACTAATAATACTTAACCCAACCATTATCACAAAATACAAACCAATAATACCAAAAAATATTCCATAATATCCTTTTAACAATAACTCAATTAAATCCATTACTTCTCCTCCATATAAATTTTAACAACATCTTCTTCACCAAAACTTATCTCACAAAAACACTTCTCAGTAATTCCACCAAATTCCATTTCCATAAATTCA
>Ga0181405_1000420_pt1 | contig 14964 bp, 26 predicted proteins | sample 28SPOviralmetaG_FD_130134 | JGI IMG/M metagenome (GOLD analysis project Ga0181405, IMG submission 130134) | Marine viral communities from the oligotrophic San Pedro Time Series (SPOT) site, San Pedro Channel, CA, USA - 28 SPOT_SRF_2011-11-29 | ecosystem: Environmental > Aquatic > Marine > Strait...
AAGTCGGCCAGTGTAAGTAGGGTCTAATCTATCCTCTACTACGCCAACAAACCAGAGAAAACCATTTAACCCTAAAATTTTATTGTTCATACTTTTTTATTTTTACCGATATATGTTTGCTTTTAATTCACTCACTATACTTCATTTAAACCTATTTAATATGGCCGTACGCAACCAGTGATAACCACTATGTATAATGACTATCCCTTGTCCAATATAGAAACAGGCAGTCGCCAGACTGACTTTAGCTTCTTGTCCTTTGTAGAACCTGTAATACTTCTCTGTATAATATACTTCTATCAAAGCTGTTGAGAGGTTGCCATATGTGTGTTTAATGTTGTCTATTATATTTCTCATTGTCTTATTTACTTGCCTTTCAGGTGGTTATCTGTTATATTGTAGACCATTCTCTCGGTTGCTTGAAGATGGCCGTGTCCTAAGCGCTCGGAAGCGTCGGAAACTCTCGGATTCTCTGTATCTCTCTGAGGAGTTAAGATCATTTAAAAACTCCATCACCCTCTGTATTTTCTAAAAGAGCGTCATCTAGGTCATACTTTAGAATATTAATTGCTTCTGCATTTTCTCTTGTATCTAATGTATTAATGTTTTCTTGTGGGTAACCAGTATGTACTGAATCCTTAACTATGTCTATGACCATTTCGTGTCTATCTTCACCTGTTGTAATCTTATGTCTTATAGATTTAATAAGGTAACGTCCACTCATATATGGGTCTAGGTCTAACGGATTGTCAACTCCAGACGGTTCGTAACTTGGCATTTCAAATGCTACTAGGTCACCTACGGATATACCTGTAAACCCTGGTACAGTAATTGTTAATGACATGGTCTCAAACGCCAGTCTTTGTGATAATCTTTTTGGCAAGTTTACTTCGTGTGGTACTCTTTCTATGTCTGTGTGTACATTTTCTGTTGTTGATACCATGTATTGTGTGCCTTGTGGAAACTGACTAAAAAACTTGTTGTCTTTATAATTAAATAATGGCATAATACTTTTGTTATCTTGTAGTCCACCTTTACCATCATGCTCTGTATGAAACGAATTGCTATATGTTTCGGCATAATCAAAATCAACCTCACTAAAGGTCTTATTGTAATTGTCATGTGTAATTACACGAGCATTATATACACCGTTTCTTAAATTTTTTAATGTGTTAAACTGTTCATTAATTTGAAATTTTACTACAGTTTGCATTTCTTTAACTACATCTCTATTACCACGACTATCTCTTATATTGGCAGGCTTTGGTGTGTATTTTGCCTGTACTGGTCTTGCTACACCATTTGAGATTGCTAACATTGATTCAATAGATTGAAAATGATACCCTATGGCAGTTTCATAAAACATCATACCAGCATTGGTAAATATTTTACTTTGAGCATTTTTACTAAACTCATCTATTACTTCAAAGGGTCTTATTTTTGGTGATGTGTACTTACGAATACCTGCTGTTTCTTCTACGATCATTGTCTTTTTAGATTTTAATTCGTTTCTAAACACTGATAATACATTGTTGTCATATGTGTCGGTAAATGCTCGTTCTACCTTTACTTGTTCGTTTTGTATCATCTCTGCTGAACAAAAGTGTAGTTTATACATTTGAGTTCTAGGAGATACACCTGTTCTATCGGCAATCTTGTAGATAAACATAGGGTGACCTGTGTCAAATGTAAAGTCGTAACCTCTACTTGTGCCAGGTGTAAACATCTTAAATTCTATTCGTTCAAAACCAGTTAAGGGTAAATGACCTACTACATTTTGAGCGTCTGTTAATATTACTGTGCCTGATAGGTTTTTCTGATCAAGTCCTTCATAGATGTTGACCTCTGATACTAATGATCTTATTGAAATTCTTTTTGGATTACTGCCATCAGCAGCCTGAAAAGAAACTAACTCTATGTCCGATAGAACATAATCGCCAGCTTTTTCTAGTTGTGCGGTATCAATTTCACTATACATATCATTCTATTTTCTTACAAGTCTTTCAAATTCTTCAACAAAAAGACCAAGGAATTGTGGTTGTAATAATTTGATTGTTCTTCTTTCATCTTGTAGTCTTTGTTCATATTCATAATTAGATACAGATTGAGCACCAACAGCGTCGGAATTAACTTGTACCTTGTGTGTATAATCATCTGGTCCATTACCTGTTTGTCTACCACTTGATTGTGTTACCTCATAATGGTGTACACTATCTGGATTAACATACTTGTCTTTTACATATGCTTCAAAGTCTTGCTCTGACAATGGCCAGTCATAGTAAGCGTCTGTCATATCATTGGTCATCAATATAATCCAATGTAACTCTGTATCACCAAAGTGTTTAAATGCCGTGTGTTCAGGTCTTTCACCATTTGGTACATCATATGTAGAGTATAGACTTGCCTCATCTCTGATTTTAGACCTTACTTTGACTCTTCTCATTAAGTCTGTAACTAGTTTGACCTGACCATTACCTTTAATGTCATAGTAACCTTTTGGAAATTTAGAAAAGTATGCCATTAAAATCCTTCAGCTATTCTTTCTTTAGTCATTATTTCTGTTTCTTTAAATGTTAAATTCATTGTTGCCAAAACAGGAGCAGCGCCACCATTATCTGCCTTAAATGTAGAAAATACTCCTTCTGGAGCAAAGTCTATGTTCATGTTTGCCAATACACACCGACTAATTCTTGGTATATATGTGTTAATATTTTCTCTGTACATATATGTGATTTGAAACTCACTTGGTACATTAAAGAAACCTTTTGTATCACCCTTGTATTCAGGATGCATATGAAACTTAAATAGATTTATTATCTTGTGCATTTGGTCTTTTTCCTGAGCATTCTTAGGAGCAAACTCAAACGGAAATTCAAACTCTCTAAAGTTTACTTTACTAAACACCATCTCTTGTTGAGGGTTTACTGCTTGACCTTTTGCCTTATCATAAGCTGCTTGAGCATTTTCAAAACCTGGTATTAAACTAGCAGCGCCAAATATACCTGATCTTGCTAACATTTTAACAGCGTCAGCACCACCACCTTTGATGGCCGCCATGGCACTATCAAAGTCCTTAATACCACTTAATGTGTCGCCTAATAAACCAGCAACACCTGTGTCAACACCATCATAAGCGGCACCATAGCCAAACTTTAGAGCAGCACCTGGTGTGTATAGTATTATACTGTCTGACAAAAATGTATGTGTTGGTGTTTTCTGATTTAGACCAGACTTAACACCTTGTAATCTTGTTGCTTGTGGATTGGCAAACGAATTTTGTTTCTTAATTTTAGTTACGGCATTTTGGTATGAAGTAGTTTCGCCCACATACGAACCACCAAAGTCTGCCTGTGGTATTACTCTAACATTTGCTTGTTTATCAGTTTTAAATTTTGATGACTTGTGCATCACTACATCAAAAATAATATAATGACCCTCACCTAAATTAGATGTTTCTTGTGGATAATACACCGTACCATACTGATACGGATTCTCTTTCATGTGAGCTGTTGGATCAATGTTTTCTATCTCTAATGGTGACTTGTTAAGCAATTTAGCAGCCAACTTTTTCTTTTGACCACCGTTAGCCATTATATTATTGGCAAAACTTGATATGCTACTGCCTATCATGTTACCAACCTGTTGCTTTAATATGTTTGAAACCTTACTTGTAAAACTCATCTAAATACCTTTGTAATAGTAATATTTATAATGAAAAAAAGACAATCATATAAAGGTATTTACAGACCTACCAACCCTAAGAAATATGCTGGCGACCCTACTAGAATTGTATATCGTTCTAATTGGGAGCGTAAGTTTATGGTATATTGTGACAGAAACCAAGATATAATCTATTGGGCAAGTGAAGAATTGGCGATACCATATATCAATCCTATTGATAGAAAGAAACACCGTTACTTTCCTGACTTTATCATAAAGACTGCCAAAGGCAAGCGTTATATGATAGAGATAAAACCAGCTGCTCAAACTAAGAAACCTAGACCTAAAACAAAGAAGACAAAGGCATTTATGAGAGAGAGTTTAGAATATATCAAAAATGTTGCTAAATGGCAAGCCGCTGATGTATATTGTAACGACAATAGTATGGAGTTTAAAATCTTTACTGAAAAAGAATTAGGTATCTACTAGGCAATAGCCGTATTATTCATATTCAACAATGTATTATCGGAGTTCTTATTGTCCGTGTGAATATAGTTTTGTGTTTGACCACTACTAGATGAATTTGATTGATTAGTATTGTTTTGTATTACAACAGACGATTGATTTGCTTTTGCTGTCAAATCAGCAGACGCTGTGTTGACATTTTTTCTATCATCAACATTCATTGAAGCTTGACTATAATCAACTCTACCTGCTTCTATATCTTCTAGTGAAAACTTTTTATCAGGCAATATCTTTTCAGTAGGTTGTTTTAAATCTTCTAACTGTTTCTTTTCTTCGTTAGTGACATCACCCTCATTCATAAGGGCAGTCGCCTCTCTATTTTCTTTTGCTTTTAATTCTTGCTCTGCTTTAGTATTTTCTTTATCTTTACTTGTTTCGAGTAAACCTATATCAGCACCAAATACACCTAATACTTTGTTAAGTAATTTAATAACACCATTAATCATATTAATAAAGAAATCTTTTATCATAACAAATGTATCTTTAAAGAAATCAAATATCTTACCTGGTATTTTCATTATGGCAGACGCCACATCACCAATCTTATCTCTAAATTTATACATTAGTAATAATACACCAGCGATAGCAAGACCAATTAATACTTTAGCAGAACCAAAGAATTTAGCAACTGCTTTTACACCACCAGCAAACTTCTTTAATGATTTAGTAAGACCACCATCAGCAAAGAAACTAAAAACATCTGTCACACTATTAGCAATATCTCTTACTGACATCAAAGCGTCACCAACAGCAGCAAACGGCGCCACTAATTCCTGTAAGAAAGTTGATGAAGCACCTCTTTCTCTCTGACCACCTGTATCCACACCTAATGAATCTTTTTTCTCTTGTAAGTCTTTTTCTATTCTAACAATTTTTTCTTGGTCAGCTAATATTAACTCGTTATCTCTTAATGAAGCTGTTTCTTGCTTCATAATAACCGCTTTACGTTTTGCTGCCTCTTTTTCTTCTTTTAATAATAATTTTTCAGTTTGAATTATCTCTTTTTTTCTCGTTTCAATTTCTTTCTTCGTAAGTATGGCTGTTTGTATTACCTGCTTACCATTATCTTCCATTAATCTAGTTTCAGAAGCTATATTTTCGGCTCTCAACTGTTCTACTTCTTTTGCTGATGTATCTTTTTGTGTTCTTAATTCTTTTATTCTGTCACCTAGACCTTTGTTGAAGTCTGATACATTTATGCCTAACTTTTCTATGATTTTTTCTGCTTTATCAAAAGCAGCCATGAATCTTTTTTCACTACCACTTTCTGCCGATTCAACCATATTAGTAGTCATTTGCCTTTGTACTGTCGGTGCTATGATTGTTTTTTTACCAGCACCTACGGTCTTCATAGTTTCACTAGTGATGATCTTTGCTAATGCTCTAAAATCTGAAACTTCTATTGCCATTATTTTTTACTCTTACTTGTTCCTGTGTATAGACCAAACCAGGCAGCGCCAGCACCAACTACGATACTAATTAACCCACTTTGTTCCATTGTTGGAGCGCCTAAGTTCATATACCATATTACACATTTGTATAATAACACAATGTAAACTGTTAAGAACAATCTTGGAAATATTCTCCAAGCGTCAACAGCTCTCGCCATGTGTATTAATTTAGCATATGGGTTAGGTCCCATGTCTTTAACGGATGTATCTACTTCTAAATCTACTTTTACTTTTTTAGTAATTTCTTTTATATCAGCAGGTACAACAATTTTATCTTCTATTTCACTCATTACTTTAATGCCTCTCTTTGTCTTCTCTCGTTTTCTTGTTTTATCCAATTAGTTAGCATAGAAACATATACATCACGCTCCCATGGCATACAATCTTCAATCTCACTCAACGAATATTTATGATGTTGTATCAGTGCAAAATTAGTTTCGAAATAGGCCTCTAGGCTGTTATGGGAGAGGCTGATTCGAAAAAATCTGCTAGTCCTGATAGAACAACAGTGTTTTCAACTTTCGTTGTTGGATTAATAACTTTCATTTCATGTCTTAATCTAGGCATAGTATCAAAAAACTTTTTAATGTTTAAGAAAGAATCTTGTGATAAGTTCTCAAAAAACTCTTTAATCTCATCTGGTGTACTATCTTTACCTGGATATACCTTGTCACCCTCAAATATGTGATCAACACATTTAGATAGAACCTCAAATACTTCTTCTATCGTAGCGTTATCCATACTTGTCTTGCCAGACTTTAGTACATTCAGTGTTGGGTATTTTAGTACAACACCAAGATTTCTTGCTTCATCAACAATAACCTTATTTGTGTGGTCGTCATCTACTTCCACATTAATTTTTGTTAAGTCTACCTCAACGTCAGCGTATGTTTTCTTGTCATCTGGACACAATACTTTAAATTTAGAAATCTCACCTACTGACTTAGCTCTTATCTGTAAAAAGATATATTCTAAATCAAATGTTGGTAGTTCTTCTACTTTTAGTGTGTTAAATGTACAAGTGTCAACTATCTGTCTTGTAGCTTCATAAATCTCAGTTTCTTTCTGAGATTCCATAGCCATCAATAATATCTTTTCTTCTTTTACTAGAAATGGTCTATATTTGACTTTTGTATCTTGTGATGGTAAAGTCAATTCATATGTCGGTGTATTTACCTTTGGTAATGCCATAATATCTCCTTATTATATTTTCAGTGGCGGTACTTTAAATGGTGGGAACACTCTACCACCAGTTATCGGACCTATTGGTACTCGTCTTCTAATATCATTCAATACATCACGGCCGGCACGTCTTAATTCAGGAGGTAGTTTACTAAACAAACCACCAAATAGACCACCATATTTTACCGTTGGTACATTAAATTCTTTTTGTCCCATTAATGCTACATTATCTACTTCATCTATAAAGTAATTTACCCAATATCTAAATGTAAATGTAACATCAAATGTTTGTACATTATTTACATCATGTGAATACTGTACAGCACCTATTGTTTTAGGATAACAATCAAATAGTTTTACAGCGTAAGTTACATCATCTCTTTCGTTTTGACTAGCATAATTACCTAGTTGTAAAATATTGATTGGTGAAACATAGTCGTTGTAGTAATTGTAATTGAAAGATGTTGTACTCAAAGCGGCCTTTTGCCATAATTCAAAGTAACTTCTTTCTCTTAAAAACTTATCAGCATAAAATGTTGCTGTTATATCTGCTGATTTAAAATCATAGGCAATTTTTCTAGCAGGGCCATTGTGTCTAATTTCTTTCATAGTTACATCTCTTTCAGGCATTGTTATTGCTGAACAAAATGCTTGTACTCGTTTACCATTAGCTAAATGTGCTGACTTTAAATCTTGTGTGAGAGCAAAACCTCTGTTCTCATCTGTAATTTCTTGTGAGTAAACAACTTCATTGTCACTGGCGCCTTGTAAAGCGTCACCAACACCATTTGGTAAATTAAATTCAACATAGTATCTTGCCTTTCTAGCAAAACCCTCTGCTTCATTTATAAATGCCTGTATTCTACCCATTGTAGAATCTGGATTACCACCTGCTCTTTGCTTTAATCTAGTATCGCCTTGTACATTGTCTAGTGACCTATCTCTAGGAATACCTATACGAACATCAAAACCACCAAATCTTTTGCCGCCTCTTAAAATTGCCATTAAATCATACTCCTACTGTCTGCCCATACTCTAGTTACACCAGCCTTTTTAAATTGTTGTACTGGTAAATATACTGCCATAGCAGCTTCATCAAAATCTATTCTTAAAAATTGTGATCTTACTTTACTATACAAATATTTTTTAATAGTTGGTTTTGCTATTGCTATATTTTTGATACCATCATAAGAGGCCTCAATTTTAGTTTTAGCACTAAAATCACCTGTAGAAAACTTTTGCATTCTTTCTAATAATCTAAATCTTAACAAATAAGGCAAGTAGTGAAAGTTCATACCCATAAAACCACCTTTAAATGGTTCTAAAGGTAAGACTAGCGGAAATGCATCATAGTAAGGTAATGTTTTCTTAAACTTAGGGTCATAGAAGAACATATTTAATCTTCCAACACTTGGTCTACCAATTAACTTACCTTGATTCATCAACTTTCTGGCTGTAAATTTATCAGATATTGATTGAACATTCGTTCTATACCAATTTGCTGACTTTTTTACACCACCTTGTTTATCTACTAGCGGGTCCAGAATACTTGCCATAACTATATTTATACGCCTAATATACAAAAAGAGGTAGCGATTTCTCGCTACCCCTTAAAGCTTTCAGTTTAGAGAGAGATAGATTACTCTTCCTCAGCTAATTTACTAAAGTATGACAAAGTATCATCTTCGCCATTATCAGTAGCTGTTGAAGAAGCAACAACTGTTTCGCTTTTCACTGGTCTCGTAGCTTGAGGCGGGAGGTTTGCATTTTCTACGGTACTAGCGTTTCTATCGCCTGTAATTACCCTATTCAGTTTCTCTTTGAGTTCATCATAGGTTTTAAAATTACTAAGGTCTAAGAAAGGTTTTAGAGCGTGTTGTTTAGACCAAACTTCTTTGATCTTGTCATCACTTTCAGCAAGTGGTGATACACCCTCAAACTCGGATTTATCATAGTTCCAATAACCATCAACTTTTCTAATTTTTAGTTTAAAGTTAGCACCTTTCCAAAAATCAAATGGGTTGATTGGACTTTCATCTTCAAAAGCCGGTTGCATTGACTCTGTGATCTTGTCAAATATCTTTTTACCAAACTTGAATAAGAATACTTTACCCTCATTCTCTGGATGTTTTGGATCAGATACAATCATAATGTTAGAGTAGTAAGATAATTTTCTTTTTCTCTTTCTAGCAATATCTTTATCACTGTCTAAACCAGTATTCCATAATCTACTGTTCTCCTCTGACACAGGATCTTTTTGACCTAGTGTTGTTAGAGAGTTCTCAATAAACCAGCCACCTTTGTCTTGGAAGGCATGTGACCATATTCTCTGCCAAGGTAAGTCTTCACCCTCAACAGCAGGTAGAAATCTAAGAACAGCATAGCCATTACCAGTTTTGTCTAACTCTGGTTTCCAAAATCTATCGTCTTGGTATTTGTTTTTATTTGATTGATCTTCTGGAGCAAGGTTTTGCTCTAGTGCTTTTGTTAACTTGTCAAAATTGCTTGACGAGCTTTTTAATGTTTCGAAATCCATATTATTCTCCTTGTATGTGTATTCGTATATTGTATTTGTATTGTCTGTTTAATCGACATGTTTATTTATAAGACTTTCTCGTTGTTTTACCCACTTTTTTAAGCCTGCCTTTTTAGTATCTTCGTCCCAGCATTCTTTAGGTAGAGACCTTGTCTTTCTAAATTTTTTGTACTTTTCACACCAACTTATTATAGCGTCTAAAGTTTTATAAACTAAACTATCAAACATATGTCTAATATAACACACTACGCTGTAAAAGTCAATGCTCATTTGATTTTAAATTTCTTTTGGAAGTCTGCCATATTCATATACTCCAGATTGGTTACAGTACCGTCCCACTCTAATGGTGGAGAGTTCACAGCATTTGGTGTATTCAAGTCTGGATTGACCTTTATAAACTTTACTCTCTGGTTTTTGTTCTTACCATTGAAGTCCCAAAATGTCTGTTTCCATTGTGTCACCCAATTGACACTAGGTGTTGGTGTACTTTTTGCCAAAGCATAATTAGGTGTGCCTTTGTACATATTGTTTAATAGATTAGTATGGCTATTTAAATCGTGGCCTACCAAATATACTTCTTCAGGTTGTTCTCTTGTACAAGCAATATAGGCTGATGTAGGACCACATGCCCAGCCATGGTCTTTTGTTTCATGTAGTATATCATTTATACAATTAGACTTGTCGTTGTCTTTACACCATGATACTTTAATTGTTTTCTGTTGTATGTGTTTTCTTTGATGAGATTTATCTTTTTTAATTATGGTTACCATACCTGCCACATTTGAGCCATGTAGTACAAATTCATTTGTTTCAGGTGTTCTCTCATTTTCATAAAATACACCCTCTGATCTTGCTAACTCTACGTCTTCAGGATTGGCACCTCCACTCATTATATTTTCATATAATTCAGCAGGTACTTTTGACCAGTTTCTAAAGTAACATTGATTTTCATAAGCATATCCACTATGATAGATTTCATGCATTATACCCATGTCAACTGCCGTCAATACATCTGGTGTAAAATCTCTATACAAGGCATTACAACCATATATTTTGCCATGTGGTTTTAATTGTATTAAGTCTAAACTTTTTCTACTTTCACCATTACCTATACAAAATACTCGGTTCATACAAATACATCTTTCATTGTCAATTTACATTCTGTAGTATTAAAGTTTATAAAAGGTCTTAACTTGGTAAGCGTAGATGAGATTTTAGGCCATACAACCTTCTCGGTAATCTCTTTAGAAAAATTCTTGCTAAACGATAAGAAGTGGTCAAACACGATAGCGGTCTGTAGCGAGAGTTTTTTTTGAATAAGTAATCGTAAAAATCTAGGATGTTGTCCGCTATGGCATATGAAACCATCATCAAAAGAAATATTACGAGAAGTAAAGTCATTACAGATAGATACACAATCGTTTCTGAAATGGTAACCAAAGGCTTCTTTCCGTTTCTTATAATCCAAATAAACATCTTTACCATCTCTTTGTAACAAATTACCAATCCATCCCTTGCTATCTGAAGCAAAGTTAGCAACAAAGAAATCAAGTATATCATTTTGTCCATATTGTTTACTTAACTTATGAAAGAAATATCTATCGTTTCTTTTTGTAAATGTTTCAAGTTTACAGTTAACCTTTCCTTCGTATCTGACATAATCGTAAGTCTTGGTTGTGAAGTGTAACTTAACTCCCAAATATACTTTAAATACATCATATCCTCCATACATAATTATATAGGCAATTGACCACACTTCGGATATTTAAGCATTCTTAAATTTGTAGCTTCTAATTTGATTTTCTCTTTTAGAGATTTTGATATTAATGGTTTTGCTGTTGCTGGGTCAATTTCAAGTTCTTCACAATATAATATTACAGCGTCCATGTATGAACACTTTTTTTCTTTGACCATGTTTTCTATTTTTAAACTAAATTCTTTACTATTCATTTTCACTTTCTATATATGAGGTGGTTACTACCGCTAGATTTCACCACCTCTGTTATAACATTACCAATATAACACAATTGGCCTAATTTGTCAATGTTTTAAGTGTTAGTACCTTTTAATAAATTTTTATTCATTATCATATCAAATGTTTGAAATATCATACACTTGTATGGATCGGATGGTGATTCTGCTACTGCTAATGTTTGGCGTTTGTCGTTTATGTAGTATGTTATAGCGAATACTATTTCGCCATCTTCTTTAGCGCCTTCTTTACCAAAACTTACATTGATAGCAGTAAAGCCTTTGTCTTCTATATACTTATCTACTACTATTGGTAACCCACACATCATTGGCATTGATAAACCAAATAAGTCATACTCTTCCATATCAGCATAACTGATTGTAGCCCAAAGCAGTGATAATATGATTATGATTGATTTCATAGTCCCTCTTGTAAGGTTGGGACTATTTTACCTCAACCTTATCTTTGTTTAGTTTCTCGTAATATTTATAAAAACCATCAATCGCTTTTATAAGCTCTTTCTCATAGTCTTTACGTTCTTTGACAAATATTTGTGATGTACCGTCTTCACTAGCTAACATAATTACTATTTGTTCAATAGGGGTACCAAATGTTTCTTCATACATTATGGCATAGGCCGAACATTGCATAAAGTAATTGTCAATCCAGCTTTCTTGTCGCTCCTTGTTGGCCGTCTTAAAATCTATTACAGATAGTTTACCATTGTACTCAGCAACACAATCTACTTGACCAGCAATTGTTAGTTTGTGACTAAACATAATTGCCTCTAGCAAGTGTATGTTGTCAATTTGATCTACATATGGTTTTAACAGTTTAAATAAACCTAGTGGTAACACGTCACGGATAGATGGTGTTTCGTTCTTAATATATTGTTCTACTAAAGTATGAGTTGCTTTACCTCTCCTTGAGGCTCTACCCATTTCCCATTGAGCAACCTTTTCACCAATACTATCTCGCCACTTTTGTAGGCCTTCTTTTTTAAGAATACCAAGTACAGTGGTTACAGATGGATAATGTTTACCATCTACATCATAAAATCTAAAACCATCGATTCTTTTACCTTTGGTTTTAGGCAGTTTTGATTTATCTAAATCAACAAAATTAAATTTTCTAGTCATAATATCTCCAATATATCATCATTTAACATAAAAGTCAAGCCTAGGTAGACCTGTATAATGTCATGTGGTCTTTTATCTTCTCGGGATCGTTTCTTAACTCTTCCCTATCTTCTTTTCAGCTAGGTTCATAAGACTCATAACAAGTCTTATTACTTTCACTCTTGTAAGCTCTTAATATCTGCTTACGGTTTTCACCATCTGACCTATACGAGCAGTGTACCCACCCGGAATTAGGTTCATCTAAATTGTGAAATTCCAATATCATCTGGTCAAAATCACAGTTCTCACTGATCCATTTTACCAACTCAGCGTTGCTCAATCCAAACACCTCGAAATCGGCCGCCTGGCCTTTGGCATGTTGTGAATTTTTGCTTGAGCCTATGGCTTCACACAACTCAGGACTACGGTACCCACTTGATATAGTTACCACTTTACCATAATGATCTCGGACTTTTTGTAAAACATTTACACAAAGTTCTTTTAGAGCATTCATATGGTCTTCGCTAGGGTTATTACTAATCCCTTTACGAACAGCTGTCTGTGAAGCTGTCATCTCTTTTAAAGAGAAGTTATTGCTTAGTTTCATTTAATCTTTCCTTTGCTTGTAATTTAAGTTTCTTTGCCTCTTTTAATAAAGACCAGGAAACACTACCTCTATCTATGTTACGTTTCTGTTCTAATATTTCAACTTCTCTTTTCATTTCTTTATGTTGTTCTTTTATGTTCATATTATCCCCTTGTAAGTTTTAATATTTTCTCTATCTGTCCTTTTATAATTGGTCCTCTATTTGGCCAATGTATATATGGTTCGTCACTTTTACTTAAATTGTATAAAAACGGAAGTACAATCTTTTCAATATCTTTAAATCTTTTCTTTGTGCTCTCGTCTGTTTCTGTTTTTGTTACTGTATCTTTATCAGCAACAATTTGCATAATCTCATTCATCATGCTTTTAATATCTTTAACATCACCTTTTACTTTTGATATTTCTAATTTACTGTCTTCAACTATCTTCGGGTCAACACTTGGTTTATCCTCTGGTGTTGATGATACTGGCGTCATACCCCAATCATCATCAAGGTCAAATCCTCTCATAAAATCTGGTATATCGTCTGCCATTACTTCTTCCTTTTCCTATGTTTTGCTAGTACAGCTTCAGTTTTAGATTGTTTTATAGTTTTTCTACTGTACCTATCAGCTAAGGCACTTTTAGGGTGGGCCTCAGCAATTCTGCTTAAGTTCTCTTTCCATCCACCGTCTTGTTTAATACTACCTACACCACTTACTATATTTAGGCCTGTAATTCTCTGTACAATGTGTGGATTCTTATCCTTGTACTCTTCCATTTCAGCAATTGACATCATTTCGTCAAACTCTTTTTTGGTCTTCTTATTGTAAAATGTATAGATTGGCATTATAGATTTGTTATAGCTTCTAACTTATCTTTTGCCTCTGCTAGTTTAGCAGTTTTCTTTTCTGCTGTATCTACATAATCAATATGTTCAGCAACACCAATTGGTTGTGCTAAGAAAGTTCTTAAATCAGCCTCTGCTACAGCAACATCACCTCTTAGTTTAATTATTAATGCTTCTTTAATCATTTGTTTTATCTCCTCTTAATCCGTCCCATAACATTTTTTTTTCATCAAATGTAAAAGGTCGTATCATATTTAGACTTGCTTCTTTACGTTCTTTTGTTTGTCTTTTAGATTCTTCTAAACTTAACTTTTCCATTTCTTCATAATCCATAATTATTTCTTTCTAGTAAAACTGCCTTTACCTTTTTTAGGTTTAACAACTTTAGATTTAAACTTTGGTGTTCTCACCTCTTTAGCAACAGGATTAGTTTTGAATATACGATCAAAGTTTTCTCTATATATTTCATTAGATACTCTACTCTTACCATCATATTTAAAAGCCATATTATTTTTTATAACCGTAACCTTTTTTTCTATCACCATACAACTTTTGCCATGACCAACTCGTCAATGCTGTAGAATAATGATTGATTGTCATTAATATAAATTTAATCATTTCTCTAATATACCTTGTATGTCAGTTTCAGGCATTAAGAAGTAATCTTTGCCTTCTACTTTTATCTCTTTACCAGCAAAAGCGGCAAACTTAACTTCATCACCAACTTTCACTGTCATGTTATCTCTAACACCGTTTGAATATTTTTTACCTTTTCCAACAGCTACAACTGTACCTTGTTGTGGTCTTTCTCTAGTGGTCATTATAATACCACCTTTTGTTTTTTCTTCCTTCTCATCTCCATAATCAATGAGAACATTATCACCCAATGGTTTAAACTCTATTGTCATTATCAACTCCTTCTTTGTACCAATCTGGCATTTTTGCTGGACTTTTCCAAGTAGCAAATCTTCTTTTTTCTATTATGTAATATTTACGATAACTAGCAACACTATCACCTGGTACCTTACAGTGTTCAGGCATGGCAGGTTTAGGGTCCGTAGCAATCACATTATATTTAGCGTTC
>Ga0181405_1000421_pt1 | contig 14931 bp, 9 predicted proteins | sample 28SPOviralmetaG_FD_130134 | JGI IMG/M metagenome (GOLD analysis project Ga0181405, IMG submission 130134) | Marine viral communities from the oligotrophic San Pedro Time Series (SPOT) site, San Pedro Channel, CA, USA - 28 SPOT_SRF_2011-11-29 | ecosystem: Environmental > Aquatic > Marine > Strait...
AAAAAAATTATGGCAAACGAATTTAGTAGAAAAGAATCCGCATTAGATTATCAGATATACCAGGGTAGGGAAAATACCCAGGTAAACTGGAATCAAATGTCAAGAGGTATTAATGAAACTTTCAATAAAATAGCTGAAGACAGAGAGGCTCGAAAGAAAGAGATTGATGACGAAACAGATGCGGTATTAAATCAACTTGAAAAGGCAGATGCCTATAACTCTAAAACTTTAGGAGATCAAGTCAATATGCTTGCAACTCAAATGAGAGAGCAGGTTACCACACTAAATGGTATTGTTAAAAGAGGAGGTATGAAGCCTGCTGAATTTTTGCAATTTATACAAAAAGCAAAAGATAATATTGCTAACTGGGGTATCGCGTCTAAAGATTGGGATGCTTCATTTGTTAAAGCCACAGAAAGACAGCAGCTTGGTGAAGATGGTGTTAAAATTGCTTCTGCAACTGAAACATTTATAAAGGATGAATTACAATCTTTTGGTAATTTAAATAATGTAGTTCCTTGGGTGTCGCCAAAAGGAAATGTGTATAGCGTTAGGATGATTGATGACGGAAACGGTAATCAAATTATGCCCGACTATGATACTCACCCTGAAAACTACCTTCCTTATAGCTCAATAAATAACAAAATAAATTATGAAGACAATGGCAATAAGTATGATGTTAAAACATTGGTGGCTAATAATGTAGATGATATAGGTACTTTTATAACTTCCTACATAGAAGACTACACGCTGTTAGAAGGCGGTGGAGCTGTAGTGACCACAGAGGGGGCAAGACAAATGAACTCTATTCTTAAAGATGAGAATGGAGAAGCTTATCAAGCTTTTGATACTCTAAGAGAAAGCATAGTAGACAGCATTGTTCTTACTGACGGCCTAGGGGCTGTTGGAGATAGTCAAATTCCAAATGTTGCAAATATTATAGAGCAACATGGTATTAAAGGTAAGGACGGAAATCTATATAAGTTTGCTCAAAGTGAAGAGCAGTTTAGACAGCTTTACCCAAACTCTTCTATCGATAATTTTATAAAAGTAGATGTTGGCACGACACCGCCCACTTACACATATACTGAAGACATGATAGAGGCAGCAAGAGATTATGTTAGATTACAAGTTGAATCTCAAGTTGGATATAAACGAGAAAAAGCAGGATTTAAAACTGGACAACAAGAAAACGCAAGCTCTGCTGCGCAAACAGAAAAACTTGATATTATCGGTGGAGAAGCTGGTCAAATAGCGGATATACTTACAGCAGACCAAGCTAACGCTACTGCTATTATGCAAACACTTATAAGTGATCTTAACACTGACGTTGAGGGTGGTGCAGCTGGCAGAATTACTAATTTCGATATACAGCCAACCACTATAGATATATTTAGAGACGGGATGCCGCCAGTGTCTATTGAGCGTGCAGCTCAATCTACTCAAGATGTTAATCAAGATGGCGTTGTAGATAGTAAAGATAAAGATCCAGTTAGTCTACTAAATGAAATAACAAGTCTTTATAAAACATTAACTGGAAAAGACGCCACTAGAGTTCAGATAGAAAAAGCTTTAGAGCAACAAGGATATGATTTAGATGTATTGAAAAAAAGCGGTATTGTTGTAAGCGGAAAAGGAACTCAAGAAGCAATTAGTGCAGACTACACAGATAGTACTAAAATAGATGCAGAGGGGAAAACTCTATTTGACCTTGTTAAAGATGAGCTTGGAGGCGGTGGCCCTGGTAGCGAAACAGGCCTTGGAGGAATATTTACAACAGATACTACAGACAGAAATCAGCTTGCCACTATATTCCGTAAGGCAATGAAGAAAAGTTTAAAAACAAACCTTGCTAAGCTATTCCCTGACGAAAAAGTAAAAATGACTTTGATATCTGATGAGAAAGCAGATGCTGCGGTATTAGAATATGTAAAAGATAGACTTCCATCTGGTGCTACATCAGAACAGATAGCGGCTGAAACAAATCGTTTATTCCCTAATAGAGATGGTGATGATGAAGTTATTATGATTAGAATTGCAGGTAAAAATACTATTTTCCAATTAGACAATGACAATTACACAAATAGTGATGTAACTAATGAAATAGCTAGAATATTAAATGAGGCAGCTAACAGAGTTAACACAGTTAGAGCGTCAAGTGGTAGATTAAGTGCAATGGAAATTAGAGCTGCCAACCCTCGAAGAGAAGGTGAATCCAGACAGGAATATAATCAAAGAATGAAAAAGTTGTTTACTGACCAAAATAATTAAATAAATATATGTTTGAATTAGAAGACTTATATGACTATGCTATAGATGGAGCATTTAAAAGTTTAGAGGAGTTTTTAGAGATGGCTCCAACTCTAGGTTATGACGGGCTGTTTGATTATTTAGAAGAAGGAACTTTTAAAGATGTAGCTGAGCTAGAAGCGTCAAATGTTTTAGGCTTAAAAAAAAAAGAGGAAGAATTACCTGGCACTTCTCCAACGGAAGATACGGATGCAGATACTACAATACCTCCGGTGGAGGATGGATCCTTGGATACTTCACCAGTCGAAACTCCTGACCCTTCATTAAACCAACCCCCTCCTGTTACACCAAACATAGAAGAGGATGTGGAAGTGGTAGAAGGTGTTGATGACCCAAACGAAATAGAGATTTTTGACACTGAGTTGTACCGATCTGGCACAGATGAGGCAATAAACGAAGCTGAAGAATTTAATATTCCACAGATAGAAGACGAAACATGGCTTGAAGAAAGCTGGTTAGGTCAAGCTTTGGATTGGGCGTTTGATGACAAGCCTATTTTGGGCGTTCTTAGTGCTGATTTTTGGGGAGATATGTATCGTGCTATTGGCAATGGATTTACCAAAGGACAATCAGTAGATGATGCTATTGCTTTGTACGCCAAGGGCAAAAACATAACCGATGCAGAACTACAAGAATACATAGCGGCCGTAAAAAAATCTGAGGGTGTTGTGCAGTCAGATGAAATGAAAAGTTTTCAAAAAATATATGAGCAAAATGGTGGTGGATTTTTAGGATTTATGCTAGGCTTCGGCGCAAATTTATCTATTGCTCCAGAATTATTAATTGATTCTTTTTCATCTATGCTTAATCCTGCGTCAGCTGCGGCTGCCGGGGTAGGAGCATCGACAGGTGCAGCGGCAGGTGCTACTCTAACAGCCGTATCGGGGCCAGGTGCTTTATTTGGCGCAGGCGCAGGAGCGGTTGGTGGCGCATTTGGTGGTGCATCTTTAGCGTTAGAGTTCGGTATGTCTTATACTGAATTTATGAAAGAAGAAGTTGAGGCGAAAGGAGGTAAGTTTGATGCAGAAGGTATAAGACTGGTTCTTGAAGACCCAGAGGCATTACAGAGAATAAGAAACAAGGCGGCAACCAGAGGTCTTGCTATAGGTATGATTGACGCAGTAACAGCTGGTGTTGCAGGTAAAATAGTAGGTACTACTGGTAAAGCAATAGCCAAAGGAACTGCTAAACAGTTAGCTAAAGCTGGTAAAGGAGCTGTAACTAAAAACGCTGTTCAAAAAGGAATTGCAGTTGCAGCCAGATACGGAAAAAGAATAGCTCCAGTAGCCAGTGGTTTAGGTGTTGAGATTGGTGGGGGTAGCCTTGGTGAGGCAACCGCAAGACTTTTAGCTGGGCAGGAAATGGATATTGCTGAGATAGGTTTAGAGGGGTTTGCTGGCGCTGGTTCAGCTCCAATAACTTTGGCGCGTGGTGCATTTATTACACCACAGTACAGACTTGGTAAAGACTTTGTAACTAAGGATTATATATTAGCAACCATAGGAACAGCAACTCCTGACCAGATTGCTAAAATGGATATAGATATAACTAATGATCCAGACTTAAAGGCAGTTGTTACTGATATAAAAGCAGAGTCTCAATTTGCTTTAGAGATAGAAAAAACCTACCCTATGATACCACAGGGCGAGGCTAAAAGTGAAATAATTAAACTACAAATAGAAAGAAGTAAATTACCAGATAGTGCGTCTGAAACAACAAAGCTTAGAAAAAGACAGATAGACCAAAGGATATCTGAAATTGTAGACGACTATAGTCAAGTCATGACGGAGGAGGTTACGGTAGAGCAGGACGGAAATACTTTTAACGAAGTTATTACTGTAACAAAAGGTGATGCTAAAAAAGAACTCGCTAACAATGGTATTGAAGACCCTACTCAACGTCAAATAAGTGATATGCAAAAAGCTCTCATGGATAGAGAAAAATCCAGAGATAGATCAGCAGAAACAGCTTTAGCAGAAGCTGAGGCACAGGCACAAGCTGAAGCATCAGTAACTAACCAGGAGGTACTAGATAGAATAGATAAAGACACATATACAGACCAAGAGTTTGAGAATGTAAAAAAATTATTAATTAAAGAGAAAAAAGATGCCATTCAAAAGTCAAGCACAGAGAGCTTGGATGTACAAGAATCTACCCAAGATGGCGAAGGAGTGGGAGAAGGTAACATCCAGCAAGAAGCTGCCGAAACGGGTAGCCAAGAAGTTGAAACCCAAGAGGCAGTTCAAGCTACCGAGGAGGCGGAAACGCAAGTAGATAAAAAAGCTAGAATAGATGCAGCTCCAAAAATATTTGGTAAAACCCATACTGATAAAAAACTACCTTATGGTAAAGCTGTTATCTCTGACATAACAAGTCCAGACTCTAAGGGTGTACAAACGGCTAAATATAATAATCCACAGACAGGCGAGTTAGATGTTATTATAAGTAGCAGTGGCGATTCCGCTAATTTTGTTGGCTTCACAAGAGTTTACGAAAACGGTAAACCCACAAATCAGTTTACCGCTAAAATGGAGTCTACCGGAGATGCTTTCAAGAACATGATTACTGAGGCGGAAAACGCCCTACCAGACGGAGCAGAAGTAATAGAGGTAACCACTATATCTATAGGTGGTTTAAAAACATATAATAAGTCTAAAACCTTGAGTGAAAAGGTAGATGCTGATGGTAATGTTGTTACAAAAACAACAAAGTATAGCGATGCAACGCAACAATCTGTAAAAGAGAAGGGTAACGAAGCGGCTTTTAGTGCTTTTCAAACGGACGACAAAGCTAAGGCTGAAGCTGAGGTTGATAAAATAAAAAAAGCATATCCAGGGATTGACGTTAAAATAAAAAGGCGAGGATCTAAAAGGGGTAAAAAAACTTACACTATAGATTTAGAGTTGCCAGTTTTAGTTAAAACTCCAACAACTCCTAAAAGTTTTCAAACCATACCTCCATCTCAACGTAAGGGAGGGCCTCAAGTATTTAGAGTTCCTGGCAGTAGAACTGTAGATGTTCAGCTAAATGAAGACGGAACTGTACAAGCTATTAACAGAAAAACAGGTAGACCCTTAAAAAAAATACCGAAGAAGGTTGAGAAGTTTATTTTAAAAACAGTAATAGATGTAAACGATGGTAAGCCGGCTGATTTACAGGGTTTAACAAACGAAAGCGAGGTTAATCAACGAATAATAGAAACTTCCGAGAACGCCAAAGAGGTAGCGGACGCTATAACTCGTGTTAAAACTGAAGAGCAAACACAATTAGAATCTAGAGATGTAGAGTTTGGATTAGAAGGCTTAATATCTAGAGATAAAAAAAGTGCATCCCCTGTTGTAAAGTTTACTCCAGAAAGCTGGAAACGAGTAACCGGGTTGTCGCCTAGAGAAAGTGGTGTTTCAAGTATATGGATAGCATCTAAAGAAAGAGGAGGAGTGAGTCTAGAAGATGGGTATTTATCTTATATTGCTGACCCCGATCAGATTGATGTAGATGTAGAAATTACTCCTGACCAGGTGGTAGAGTTTATTAAGCAAAATCCTAACAGAGATGCCATGAATGCTCTAAAGCTAGACGCAGAATCAAACACATTAATTGGTTTAAGAGAAAAATTTACACAGCTGACAGGAATGCCAGCAACTGAAGCTAATATAAGTTTAGTAAATAAAATTGACCCAAACAGATCACCTAATGTAGATGTTCAAAAACAATCTCAAACTCAACTTCAGAAACAAGCTTCAGAGCCTGGTGTATTTGGTAAAAAAAGAGGCCCCTCGGCTAAACGAATTACCCAAGGCAAAAAGAAAAAAACAAGCCTAATTATAGATTCTGATGGATTAAAAACACAGATAAAACTAGAGGCTAAGGCAGCAAGGGAATCTGAAAATGCTTACAAAGCTGCTCAAAAAAGTTTGTTAGATAAAATTACAGGTCTGAAGTCTAGAGGTATTATTAAATCTTCTCAAGCACTAGCAATGTCAAATAGAATTTTAAGAACTGATTTTTCTAAAGATTCGCAAGTTGATAGCACAGTAGAATATGTTACTAAAGTAATGAATGACGCTACTATAAATACTAAGTTGGTTAGAATTAAAAACGCTATTAAGAATAAAAGAGGTCGAGGTGTTAAATATAATATTAAAAAGGGAAAATTTGGAGCTAACAATGATGCTTTAGTAAATACTCTTATAGCTTTAGCAAATACAGAGCTAAGTAATATTCCACTAAACAAACTGGATGCAGCTGTGCAGCTTCTTGAATTTTATGGTAAACCAGGGAAACTAGAGTTTACAAACATAGGTCGTGATACTGAAGTAGGCTTAGATATTTTAAATTCTATAGATGAATCTTTAAAGTTAGGCACAGAAATTAACATAAAAGATAAAAAAGCGAAAGACAAAAAGCCTAGAAAAACTAAGGAGTATGATGTTACAAAAGCCATAAAAGAAATTAAAAGCAAGAAGCCTGACTTAAGTAAGCTTAATGATGATAATGATATAGAAATAGCCAAGCAGTTTGCTAAAATCACAAAGGAAGACATAGGCGCTCTAATTCAAGAAAAAGATGGTGTGTTTGATTATTCTAAACTTGAAACTCTTAGAGTGGTTATGCAAAACTTAACTCAGGGTGTAGTAAATGTAGACACAAACAACATATTAAATGACATTTTAAGTACCAGAGATTCTAAGCCAGTTACAAGCGTGATGAAAAAAGTAACTAAAAATGGTATTTTAAAACACTTTAAAAACATAAGCTCATCAATAAAGATAGCTCTAACAAATTCTCGTTCTGGTAAAAATTTAATTTTAGATAAAATAAGATCATCAGTAGCCACAAGTGTCGATAACGCTTTTGGAAACTTAAACAGCACCACTATTTATGATAACACTTTTGGAAGACTGGCTAAAACATTTGAAAGCTACAATGTGTTTGTTGGTAAAATGAGAGCAAAGTCAGATTCAGCAAGAGCATTATTAGAAAAAGACGGCGTAAATAAAGTTAGAAAAATTTTAGGAGGCAGAAATACGGATAATAAAGTTGTAAAAAAAGGATATAAACTCAGGCTTATACAACTAACAAGGGAGTATTTAAATAATATGGTGGATGGAGAAGCTAATCCTAAAGCCCCTAATCCAGTAGAATTTATTGAGGCCACTCTTAAAGATATAAATAGTAAAAAAGGTACGGGCAGACTAACAGCTTTAGATGGAAAAATAATTCAAGAATTATCTGACCAGTTTACAGTAGATGGAGAAATCAGTTTAGATAAACTAGAAAAAAGTTTAACTAAAAACGAAAAGGCTGCTTTAAACATATTAGACACTGAAAACGCTAAGTTAGCGCCCTTGTCTAAATTTACTTCAGCCGTTTTGAGGGGTAATAGAGTTGAGCTTTATAACTCATACTCTCACCGAGTAGTTTTAATGTCAGACATTCAACAGACAAATGACTTAAACACAAGAGGTGAACAATATTCTCAAGCATCTACTAAAGGTGGGGCTAACCAAGCTAGAACATCAGGAGCAAAGCCTATAAGTTTTGACCCTTTTTATTCATTAGAAAAGGGGGCGTCAGGTGTAGCTTTAGATTATTTTATGACCAACGAGGTTAGAAGGGTCAAGAAAACAATTAACAAGGTCACTGCTGAAATACAGGCAGACCCTAATAGTACTGACGCACAGAAAGCAGCGGTATCAGCTTTAGATAAATCAGTTTCTGAAATCTTAGAAGTCACATTTGGAGAGACACAAAGAGATGGAAGTTTTTTAGGTTCGATAGGTAATAAAGTAAAAAGAATTGCGTATCAAGCCATCCTTGGTTCAGTTACAAGAATGGTGTCGGAGATTCAGTCAAATATGTCAATGATTATAGCTGACCCTAAAGCCGCCATGACAGGATTTACGAAATTTGGAAAATTATCTTTTTTAAGTAGAAAAGAAGGAACTGACATACTTAATAATTTAGGCTCTAGAATGACAACACGACTTTTTGAAACAAGAAGTTTGTCTTCTCGTTTTGCAGATGTAACCGGGTTTTTACAGAGTACACCTTCAGACGGAACTGCTCGTAGCCATGTCGCTAACATAATGCAAGTGATATTAAGAATGGGGGTTAAACAAACCGCAGCTGTTGTAGATAAAATAGCATCAACAATTATATCTTCTCCAGATAAATCATTAAGTATACCAATGTGGTATGGTAAGTTTGCTACAACATTTGAGGCTGAAACAGGCATCAAGCTAACTTCTAAAGATCTTAAAGATATAGGGAGAGGTGAGAGTAAATACTTAGGGGATAAATATAAAGCTGCCGTAGAAAAAGCAACTAAAAAAGCTGACCAGACCGCTACCATGATAGGTACATCAAAAAATCCTTTTGATAGTGTAATTAAAAATCAGTATCGAACAACAGGTAAAGGCGGCGGAGGCGCGGTTAATGCTTACAGGGCTGCTAATAAATTTATGGCAAACTTTAGTTTATTTGAGTATGCCACCGCAAGAATGGCTGTAGGAGCTTTACAAAGAAAAGGAGAAATAAGTCGAACTCAAGCTTTAGGTATTTTAGCAGGTGTAGGTATGCGTATGACTATGTATCCTATTCTGTATACAGTATTAAGTCAAGCATTTGATCAAGAACTATTTGGTGTTGATGATGAATCCGAGGATGAGTCTGATATTGAAGATATTATAACACGACAAGTCGTAGGTACTATGCTTAGTCTTATGACTAGAAAAAGTATGGGTAATATTCCTAATTTAGTTCCATCTATGTTGATAGAGCAGTTTAATGAAAAAGCATTGGATGGTTTAAGAGAGGGAGATTATGACGCTTATAAGCACTCAATAGTATATAACCAGCTAAGTTTAGATCAAATAGAAGATAAAGGCCTTACTAAGACGGCGGTAGGAGTTTTAGCTGGGCCGTTTGGGCCGATAATAAAAACTTTGGAACGAATGACTAGTCTGGGTTTTAGGTCGATTAATAATGCAACAAAAGAAAGTAGAGAGAAAAATAAAGAAGAATTAACCAACAGAATGGTATTGGAGCTTTTAGGTAATTCCGGTTTAGTACCTTTTTATAAAGACATAAGACGAGCTGTTGTTAAAGACTTCTTCGCAGATGATGTTAAAAATAGAAAAAGATCAAAAAGAGAAAAAGAGAGAAGAGAATATTTAGAGTATCTAAAAACAGAAGACCCCTCTGAATACAGAAGAGAGCTGAGAGAACAAGCAAACGATTCTTTTGAAGATGAATACTTTGAAGAAGATGACTTTGACCCAAGTGAATACTAATGAATAGTTTTAACCAACATAAATGTATGATGAACAGTTATAAGATATTAACTGGGAAAGAGACTTTCCATCAAATGCTCGATAGGGATGAGGAGGTTCACTTTGTTTTTAATCCAACAATTCCAGTTGTGCCTATGGAAGACGGGGTTTATGATTATGTTAGGGAGTATTTTGAAAAATTAGAAGACTACAGCAAGTGTGCTGAAATTCATTGGGCAAAATGCAAGGCCCTTCACTTAATTTAAATCCATCATGCAGTTTATAGCTGTATGCCCACCTATAACTACACCACAAGCTATAGCTTGTTTTTTAAAGTTGCGAGCGTAAGCTGCTGCATAACTTTTAGCATCAACGCCGCAGCCAATCTGCATTCCAAAAACTCGAAACTTTTTACCCACAAACCAATGAACGTATGACTCAGTATGAGTATGCCCACATACACTAGACATCATATTGTTTTTTGCCTTAGTCTTTGCTTGACCACCTTCTCCATGCTCGTAAAGAACATTGTCGTAAACTATGGTTTCAATCCAATTCCACTTAGGTGTACCCAACACATCATTATAAGACTTAATCCAAGCTGAAGGCACACCACCGGTCATAGCCTTCCTTGCAGCCATACGGTCATGATTTCCGATTAAAACATCTGCTACCGGGAAAGCTCTGTACCATTTTTTTACAAACTTTTTAGCTAGCTTAAGCTCATTCCCCGCCGAAAGCCCAGACGGATCTGGCTCATGGTATGAAAATGCGTGATTATCTAAAATGTCTCCAATGTAAATTACTTGATTACAATTAAACTTAGCGTAAACTTCCTGGCAATGTTCTAGGTATCCCTCTAAAGTAAAAGGAGCGTGAAGATCTCCTATTACGAGTATCCTTCGCTCCTTTTTATTTAAATTCTCAAACGCTTTGCGCTTGTTACCTGATAGCCTTGGTCTTATTTCGTCAAAATTATACTTCATCTGTTAATGCGTAAATTAACTCATTAAGTATGGATATAATATTTGTGGCTTTTATTTTTGCTTCTTCATGGTCTCTTTCCATGAGGTCTTCGTAGAGTTCGTTAGTGAGGTCGTGCATTTCATCGGCAACATAAGTTATGTGCTTTATAGCTTGAATGTCGTTCGGTGAAATTTTAGAAGCCATTAATCCATTGAGCGTAATAGTATTGTCATTGTCATAAATATACTAAAAAAAATCATATAAAAAAATTTTTTTTCTCGAACCCTATGTTTCTGCTAAGGTTTAAGCTAATATAAAGCTCTTCTAAAGGTGTTAATTCGTGCTGAGGGTACACGATATTGTTTTTAAATTTTAAAACCTTCTCAACGCCGTTATCACTAAATAAAAAATAAACATCAGGATCAGCTAGGCTGGGTGCTAAGCAAAAATTATAATAAGAAACTTGGTCGATATGATAATTCCTTATGCATTGCGTTACATAGGTTTCGCTACAATCTGCCAACAGAGCAATTTGCTCATAAGCAATTTCTGGGTTTTCAGTATACAGTTTTAATATTTTTCTTCTTCTTGTCGCTTTTAACATTTTGTTTTATGTATAAATTTAAATTAATTAAATCAAGGTACTCATTTATTGTGATTAAACATATGTCTGATAGAATTAAAAACGAACCTCTTTCTTTTATTATTTCTAAGGCGAATGGCACAGACTCATTATTGTGCTTAACTATTCCACCTATAACATGTGTAGTATGAATTGTTGGTTTTATATCTATAACATGTTTGTCTATATAATTTGATATTATTAATGACAACTCAAAATCCATATCATCTAAAGCCTCCAGGTATTCGTCAGCCACATCATATCCATTATCCTTTATATACTTCGGTTTGAAATCCATATTTTTTTAACTCTTTTATCCTGTACTTTTGAAGCTCTGAAAGCTTACCTCCTGGTTTTTTTATTTCTGAAAACAAAACATTACAATTTTTAGGCAAAGCAATTAAATCGGGTATACCATTTTTATTTGTTAGCTTGAGCTTTATAACATAGTAACCCTCTAACTCCAGCTCCTTGATTCTTTTGTTCTGTATTTGTTGTTCTGTCATATTAAAATTTATGAAGGTTGTATCGGCTGAGAAAATATCCAGACCCATGACCTAAATTTTTAATATTTTTTTTATTAATGAGTTCTTCTTTAGTCGCCCATCCAATAAACTCAATTTTATTTTTATCCACATAAGCTAATACATATATATCAATATCTTGATTAGCTTTCAATGTAGATAATAAGTTACCATACCTATGGCTGGTAGATTTTATATCATACCTACTTCCGTTTTTTGTTACTCCATCAGCACTACCACTTCTAGGGGATAAACCAAAGTCAGGAAATAAATTATTTTGTTTAGCAAACGCATACTCAGCCTTGAACCCCTGAATATCTGCGCTTACCCCATCATGGTCTCCTATTTTTGCATCCCTCACATTGTTTTGCCTGGCTATACTTGATCTAAGTTCTCCAATATACTCGCAAAGCTCTACCTCTTTCGGGTCTAATTCTACTACCATAATATTTTATAAAGTTAATAAATCTCTTTTAAAATGTTTTAATGTATAATCTTTCTTTTTGGTAACAGCTTTATAAATTTCGCTTTCAATACCACCCCTTGCAAACACCCAATACACATCACTTTCTGTTCTCTCTTTGGTAGTCATTCTATCTCTAGACTGCCAATAGCTGGTTGCTGAAAAATCTATATTGTAATACACTAAGCAGTCAGCATCCTTTAGTGATATTCCCTCTCTACCACTAACAATTTGTAGTGCTATACTTTTATTTGAGTTACAAAATTCTTCAAGTGTGTTACAAAGTTGTGTTCCATAAACTTCTTTCAACGCATTGTATTCTTCTTTAAATTTATAAAATATTCCTATTTTTTTATGCTTAAATTTTTTATAAATATACTCTGCCTTAGAGTAGTCTAGCACCATTGATTCACCCGACTCAAACTTTACTGTACCTGAATACATTTGGTGAAGCTTCATCATAAGTTTTACGGGAGTGTCTGCTAAAATTATATTTGGGTTGCCTTCAACCACCAAATGTTTTTTTAATTTATTAGTTAACTTATAAGTTAGCTCAGACATTTCAACTACAAGGGTGTGTTCTTTTGTTTTTATTTTAAACCCAGCCTCTTTTTGGGTGTAAGAAATTGTGTGAGGTTTCATTTGGTCTATAATAGAGTCTAAGCCTTGACTATAATCATTTATAAGAAGGCTATTAATTTTACGTTGCTTTATGTTTACAAATTTTTTAGCAAACTTATAAAATGTTTTATACTCCGAGAAAGGATTTTTGTTTAATACAGAAACTTGATGATACATTTGAGAATAAGATTCTGGCGTAGGTGTGCCAGACAAAAAAATTACATAAGGATTGTTCTCAGATATTAAAGACTTGACCGTTTTTGATCTTTTGTTTCTTTTGGGAAACGCCCCTAGGCCATGAGCCTCATCACACACAACCATATCCCATCCCCTTGGGTCTACCTTATGTAGGGATTCATAATTTATAGTCGTAAGATTATATGATGGGTTTAATAGTTTGTAGTCGTCTTGAACACTACTAATTGCTTTTTTTTTGGTAATAAACAAGAGGTTCTGAACCGGCAGAAGCATACTAACACCCAAGCTCGTAAGCGTCTTTCCGGTTCTAACCTCCATCGCAAGATAAACAAATTTATCTTTTTTCAACAGAGGCAATGCTTTATTTATTATTTCTTTTTGATATTCCCTAAACTGCATTAAAATTCAAGTGAGCCGTTTGTTTCTAATTCGTGTTTATTTCTAAATCTCACCCATCTTCCTCCAGCATCACGCCCTTCTTCGGGGTTACAATTATATTTGTATACCGAGTATGCAACCAGCCATTTATAATATCTTGTTCTTGATACGGTAAATTTTGACTTAGGCGCAAAGTCAGGATTGTCATCGCAAAAGTCTAAATACAAATCGTTTTTATAAATTTTACCACCTGGCTTTAGTTTCTCGTTTTGTCCGCCTTCGCCAATCAATCCGCTCCACTCTAAAAACTCGTGGCAAGTTTCTGCCGAAAGTTGTCTGATTCGTAAGTTTACAAATTCACTTTTAATCAAACCAAACTTCATATACATTTGTAGGCACTCTATCATATAGTTGTCAAACCTACACCACTCTAAGTCATCCCACTCTCCAAACATAAGTTTGCCAAATTCTTTCAAAGGTGTAAAGTCCTTAGTATAGAACTGTGTTAATTCTAACTCCCACTTTCTTCTTTCAAATGATGAGCCTTTACCTTTTATGGCATAATTTGTGGTTATAGTTACTTTAGGGCTTTTACTAAATGGTATCTTGATTGCATCTTTATTTTTCTTTTCTAAAGTTAATCCCTCAGTTACTACACTAAATAATCTTTCAAAGTCAAAATGTTTTTTTACATCATCAAAACATAATATTTGTGTATCCGCAGATACCAGCTGGTATGCAAAACTCTTTTCAAAATTAAATGACTTGCCATCTATGACAACTAATTTTTTCATATGAGATAGAGCGTTCATAAACAAACCTTTGCCCGTCCCTCCCTCTGGATTATCTGATATTACTTCATCATTGAGTATTGTAGCTGGACAATATGATAAATTTTTCCAAGCGTGTAATAGATAGCCAATAGTAGAACGCATAGAATTTGTTCTGCTTTCTATTTTTCCGCAAATGTTTGAAACAAATTGCTTATAATCGCAATCTCCACTATCACAACTACTAAACTCTCTGTCTATTACATGATCTTTCCATACATAACCACCTAAATCTAAGTAATCAATTTTCACAACCTCATCGTGTGTTACCTTAACGGCACAATTTTTATAATATAAATAGGCGCTAGATTTGGTGTCTTCAATAAAGTACACTGCGATTGATGATAAAAGTGTTAAAAACTCCTCTCTGAAATACCTAGTATGTTCAGCAAAATAATTGTAAACACTTAAGTCGTCTATTTCTAAAAGATAGTTTAAAATAAAATCTTTTATTTCCTTTTCAGAAGTATGGTCAATAAGGTTGTTAGTTACTTTTACAAACACATAATTTTTACTTCCTTCAGGATTAAATTTGTAGAATCCGTTTTCTTCTAAAAACTGTTTAAATAAAATATGTACAATTTTTATTACACCTTTATCGTTCTTAGTCCAAAATTGATTGTTGGCATTCTCTTCATCTAAACGAGCCAATACATTGTCAACTGTGCTGACCTCAATATCTGACTCGACTAATTGAGATCTAATTTCTTTTTTTGGTACGCCTCGTTTTAATTTAATCTTTATG
>Ga0181405_1000432_pt1 | contig 14661 bp, 22 predicted proteins | sample 28SPOviralmetaG_FD_130134 | JGI IMG/M metagenome (GOLD analysis project Ga0181405, IMG submission 130134) | Marine viral communities from the oligotrophic San Pedro Time Series (SPOT) site, San Pedro Channel, CA, USA - 28 SPOT_SRF_2011-11-29 | ecosystem: Environmental > Aquatic > Marine > Strait...
ATATTTTTTAAGACGTTGGGACACACTGATACTAGTGTTTGCTTTTGTGTTACAGACACAGATACAAGGTGCAGTAATTAGGCTGTGGCACATATATTCTGATTGGTTCCCTCACAGTCATCAATTTTACCTACAATAGTACCATAACAAAATAAATACCTTTGTAGCGCCACACAGTTGACGCCGGTCGTAAAAAGACGCTTGAGCAGTTTATATGCCAATATCTATTTGCTCTTTACTGGTAACAGAACGCCTGACCGTACGTGAGATCCTCACTAACAATCCAACACAGACAGAGTAAGATAATACGATAACTAACTCCTATTTTTATTGTCTTGCTCTGTTCTTTATGTTGACAAATAATATGGTATAATGTACAATTACTTTAAATTGATTATAATCAAAAAAGTAAATTAACTATGAGGAAAAACTACATGAAAAAACTAATCATTGCAATGATTATCATGCTAGGATCTTTTGGTGTAGCAAATGCTAAAACTATTGATTACCTAGTAACTGGGACGCCGGGTGGTACAGCATACGATAACGCAGAACTTTTCATCCCTATCTTAGAAAAAGAGACAGGATACAAGTTCAAAAAAATTATCGTTGACAGTACTGTAGGTGCAACCATCTATTTAAAAACTAGTAAGAACCCAAGTATATGGATCCAAAACTCTTTGGAGCATGAAACACCGGGCAACGGATTACAAGCAAGTGAAGACTCTTGGATCGGTACTGGATGGGGCAGAGCGATGGCTTTCTGTTCTAATGAAGGTTTACAAGAAGCAGTAGCAAAACTGAAAGCAGGCAAGAGACTTACTTTTGCAGTGTCTAACAGTTATGGACAACACTTGATTGATCCGCTTGTGACTGTAACAGGAACTCCTATGAAGTTCGTACCTTACGGATCTTCAGGCAAAAGTCTAAAAGGCTTTGTAGCAGGCGATACTGATATGTTATTCACCAATATGCCAAAAGCAGTTAGTGGTGTTAAGAAGAACGGTATCTCTTGTTGGGCAAACACTGGTCCTACTAAAATCTTAGATATGGAACCAATGGCTGAACTATTTCCGGACTACAAGTACAACGACATTCAAACATTTACTTACTTGGACTCTGCTAACATGAGCAAATCCGATATTGCTAAATTGAGAATGAAATGGAAGAATGTATTAAAGTCTGAAGCAGTATCAAAACACATTGAGAAAAAGAAACTTTTCCATCCATCTGTATACGGTGACTTGTCACCAAAAGAATGGACCGCTATCTTAGATAAAGCGGGTAAGAGTTGGGTAGGAAAGTAATAACCTAAACTTTGTGAAGTGGCCTCCGGGCCACTTCCTTTAAAGGAAAAATTATGACAGTATTAATATGTGGTGCAAATGGATCTATTGGAAGTTTTATAGCCAAGGAAGAAGCAAAGAATCACAAAGTAGTCGGCACTTATAGAAAGCACGACGACCATGCAAAAGAACTAGAAAAGAATTCTAATATAACTTTAATACAAAAAAATATGTTCGAGGGTACCGATATGAAAGATGTCGTGGATCAAGCCAGAGAACAAGGACCGATTACAAAAGTATATTGGTTGGTTGGAGAAAGTTGGAACATCGGGTGGGACAAACTTAAACTCGAAGACTTTCAACACGCAATCAAGATGTGTGCTGAACCATTAGCAAGTTTAATCATAGAATGCAAACCTGAACTATCAGATGAAAACAATCTAATGCGTTGGGCAAGTATATCAGGGATAAGCAGTTTGATATACGCAGGAGGACCAAACAAACCAGCGACAGGTGGAGCCAAACACATGGCCGAATTTTATTTCAGAAGTGCGAGTGCATTTTGGACATGGAAGAAAAATCTCTTCAACAATGTTATACTAGGCAATTCAAAACGTACGAAAAACTTGTACGTCGGCTACCACGGAGATGCATTAAAAGAAATATACAAGAACGATATACCACTAGGTACAGGTACTGAATCAGAAAACGTAGCAAACGTGTTGCTATGGTTAAACAGCGATACAAACAAGTTCATGACAGGACAGGATATCATATTCGATGGAGGAGAGACCATAAGGACAAGAGACAACGTCAAAGACACTCCAATGAAAGATCATCCTAAGTATTACTAATGAGGATTGCTGTCACAGGCACAACATCAGGAATAGGCAAGTCCACAAAAGAGTTGCTGACCAGTAAAGGTCATCAAGTATTTGAAATAAACAGGCCCGAATGGGATCATCATGATCTGGATAAGTTGCAAACAATAGATCTCAAAGGATATGATGTATTGATATGTAATGCGGGACACGACAGAGGACATCATAAGTTTTTGACTGCCCCTTATAAGGACTGGATTAATGTTATGAAAGTCAATCAACTTGCTCCTATGATACTAACGCAACAGTTTACAAAACATAATCCATCTGGTACTATAATCTATATGACAACGCATCATGACATAGGGTCAACAAGTTCCGGAGCATACCATACCGCGAAGGCAGGATTAAAATTTTTAATAGAACAAATGAGGCAGGAAAACAAAAATTATAGATTTGTAGATTTCTCTCTAGGAAGAATTAAAACTGATATGCGTAAGAACTGGAACATAGAGTTATCTAAAGAACAAGCCACATGGGCCAAACACATTGAGCCACATGATGTTGCTGTACAAGTAGAACACGTAATCAATAACGAACACGTTACTGACATTTACGTAAAACACATCAAAAGATAAAATTGGTAGTCCCTAGGAGAATTGAACTCCTGTTTGCGGTATGAAAAACCGCTGTCCTAACCACTAGACGAAGGGACCAAAAGGTATGTTACCAAAAACACCAAAAACACCAATCATACCAAAGTAGGTAATTAGGCTCTTGAGTTGTGGTGCCCCCAGATGGACTTGAACCACCAACCTACTGATTACAAATCAGTTGCTCTACCAGTTGAGCCATGGGGGCGTTTGTTTAATTATATTATACTAGAAACACCTAATAGTCTACCGTTTAAACTGCATATAAGCGTCATACAGTGGTGGTAAAAGTCAACATGGAGTAACTGTACTCCAGTGAGTAATATACGCACTTAACTGCTGTTTTGACGCCAATTGTAGAAGTGTATAAGTTGTGCCATTTCGCTAGTAATCCTATTGAATCTGTTCAGTACGTACTCCATTGCTAGTATTTCTTTAAGCATTGGCCAATTACCTTTCCAGTAGTGTTTCATCTCAATTAGAGAGTTCTGACAGTATTGTTTTACTTCTGTGTTAGGATGGTAAAAAGAATTATCACCTTGTGTTGTTTTTACCTTACTTGCTAAATCTTTGTTTGTCCATCCTTCAATTATGTTACGCCAGTGTGTGCATTCCATTAGTTCGTGCATTAACTCTAGAGTAAGATTGTCATAATTGATACTCTCAAATTTTTTATACCAGTCATAGTTGAAGAGTATTGCCTCCCAACACGGCGCCTGCTCGAGTATATGTTTCCACGGCCTGTAACCCATTGACAATGTCATCCTAGGCAGACTGTTATCAAAAAAATTGTGTTCCATCATGCCTTGTGCATCTACTGGTTTCCTACCATCATGATATCTTGTTTGTACCAATAAATCAAACATACCGGACTGTGAGAAAGTATCTGTGTGAATAAATTTTTTATAGTTGTCCCAATCAAGTGATGCATAGGCATGGCCTATGCCCTTAGGGATATGTAACATCGTGAGGTTGGAACCATTGCCACTCATTGCTATCTTACCATCACAATATTCTTTCAAGTAGTTGTCATATCCGGCGCAATTATCATCAAAGCATTTAGGGTTTCTAGTAAAGTCTCTAGTCATGTATCTCATCATACGTTCGTGTTTTGTTACTACTGTGCTGTCCATTGTATTGGTCTTGACGCCTAGTTTTTTCCATTCTTCGTTAATTCGTGCTGACTGTATCTCTGTGTGTTCACTTCCGTATGGTAAGTCTATTAGATTTAACACTTCAAAGTCTATTTTATTTTTGTACAGCCAAGCACCCATCACTGTGCAATCTATACCACCCGAATTGAGTAGCACAAACGGTCCTGAGAACTTTTCAAGACAGGCAGTCATATGTGAATTTAAATCTTTTTGGAAATCGTTGACATACTCTGTTATGTCTATGTCTTTAGTGTTTTCAGAAGTTACTGTACATTCTATTGCTAATCTATCTGTTATAGAAGTTTTTGCATTCCATTGTGTTTGTCCTCTTGACACTTGATCTATTATCATAGTGAACGAAGGACTTTTAACATTAAAGGTCTTGTCAGTTTTTGTATTGAAGTTTTTTAATTCTGCACACGCCTCGCCTATAGATATTGGATTACCGTCGAGGTAATGCTGAAACGGATATCTATCTAGATCGTATTTCATTTTTATACAAAGTATTTTGTAACAGCGTCTTTGACCATTTCAACTTCACCATCTGTGAATTGTGCTGACAACGGTAAACTGAATCCGTGTTTTCTAGCATGATCAGTGTTGGGTCTGGGTAATGCTGTTCCGTATATGTCATTCCAATTATCTGGATAAGTGTTCCTACAATCAATGTTCATTGTGTTACAGTATTGTACAAAGTGATGCATATCATCTATTTCACCTCCAAACCTGTACCACGAACTCTGAGAATGTTGGTTAGGAACATAGATGCTTATAGGTAGATCTTTAAATTCGTCTATCCAATACTTTGCTATCTTGTCTCTTCTGTTTTGAAATTCTTCCCAATGGCGTATTGTTACCCAAAGTTGTCCTGCAAGTATGTCTGCACAGTGTCCGTTGATCCCTAATCCTTCGTGGGGGAAATATCTATACTCATCAACCTTGCCCTGGTTGATTGCTATGTTAAGTTTTTTATCGATTGCTGGGTCGTCAGTCCCAATGGCTCCTATATGACTGTGTACTCCAAAATGTTTCTGTAGGCCAAATGCGAACACAGATATATCACCAAAAGATCCTGCAGGCTTCCCTTTGTAAGTTGCCCCAAAACTTTGCGATGTATCACATATAACATTGCCTTGCCAATTCTCTGCTAGACTATCATGGTCCACTGGATGGCCCCACCAGTCAACTGCATAAACACAATCAACACTCTTGTCAATCTGTGTGAAGTCCATAGTTGTATCACTTGGAATGATATCATTGAACACAGGGTTACCTGTCATCTTGAATGGACTGATGCAGGCATTAAACCCGTAACTTGACAGTTGTGTTTTTTTTCCTACCAGTCCCGCGGCCAATATACTGACCTGTACTGCTGTTGTTCCTGTGTTGGTGAGATGCACAAATCTTCTGCCGGAAACTTTCTTAATGTAATTTTCTACGAGCCTAGTGTATTTGCCATTTATGTTGTAGTTGTTTTCCATGACATCATGATACATGGCATCGTATTCGTCTTTGAAGCGTCTATATATTCTGTCGTAAAGTTGTTGCTTGAGCATTAAATCATTTTACTTTCATTATGTTTAAATGTATACCATTATTTAAGAATACTGTCATGCGGTTGACGAATTTTATATACCAGTCTATAATACAATTACAAGTCGCATTAAATAAAAATATGAAAAAAATAATATTAATATTGTTGGTAACAGCACTGACCAGTTGTGCAAAACCACAATTGGAAAAATCAGGCCAAGGTCCATTGGATGCTGTTGGTAATATGGGTGCTATCAGCGATATGCTTACTTGTATGTTTGCTCCTAGCAGTAAGTCTTGCGAAAAGGCGAGAGCCAAAGCCGGTAATTGTACAGATGACGGTTGTCCGGAGTTCAAGAAAGATCAAGAAGACTGGGATCAAGTCGATCAAGATATCAAATAAAAATTAAATTTCTAATCTAAAAGTCCTTGTAATTCTGGAATGTATTTGTCTCCATCTATATGTGTTTCTACGTAGGAGATTGCATTAGGAAAAGGTTTAAGTTCTTTTTTAAGTATGTCTGCACTGAGCCAAAATTTTTGGTCAGGGTGATCGATTGGTACTGGCTCTAAAATGTTGGCCCTCAGATGTAATTTAGATATTTGATCCATTCCAATAAGTTTATTAGCCTTGCCGTAATATAGGTAATGCAAACAGTGAGATTGCACCGTAGGTATTGTAGGATTTTTGGCCCAACGACTAATTACTTCCTGGTATCGTTGTGGTTCGTCCTTGTACCAAGGTTTTCCAATTGCTCCTTCGGGGTGTGCCTGCCTTTGTAGATCTGTTGCGAGTCCACTCCATATTCTTTCACTAGGATTCCTCCAGATCTGATAAATTGGAAGTCCATTAGGTGGCACATCAAACTCTGGTAACTTATTTTTCCTTGCCCATATTTGAATGTTGGCAGAACCGCATTTGGGGACAAGCCTTAATGCGAAATCAGGAAAAATGATAACAGACATTTATATTAAAGTATTAAATTTCTAATCTATCTTCAGTGAAGTCAAGGCCCATTAACTCTTGTGGTTTGCCTTTTGGATATGATGGTTCTATGCGGAACTCTTCGCCTGTCTGGTCATTCTTACAGCCTGCTACCAGCCAGTCCCATTTGAATTCTCCGTCATTGACGAATTCCCATAAGACATCGTAGGTTCCGTTGTTTCTTGTCTGTAATAAAAGTTCTTGTTTGCATTCTTCCATTGTGTCAAAAGTCTTTTGCATTTGGAAGGTTTGTTGTGTTGCTAGTGGATCTTGTGTTATCAGATATGCTAGTATCAGTATCTTATACATTATGGAGATACCGTTGCACCATGTACTTGAAATGCCGCATAGGCATCTATAGGTGGAAATTTAATTTTTAGATCCTTGTTAGGAAAATGTTTTTCTAGGTGTTTCTTTGTTCTATCTGTTTCTATCATTGCGTACAGGTGTTGTGTTGTGGTCTTGCCTGTCTTGTCGTGCATGGCAATATCTACCAGACCCTTAGCCAGTGAGTGTTCAACCTTTTGTGTTGCCACTGCTGTTATGCCGTTGCCTGCTAGACTTCCTACCAACGGAAGTGAACACGCCGATGTTCCTAACATTATTGCAATTAATAATATTCTCATCATAGAAGTATTTAAAAGTTTTTACTACTGCTTATCTGTTGCTATAAGTTCACAGTCTTTTTTGTTAGCATCTATGCCTTGATTCTTGTCATAGATCCAAACGTGTGACCAATAAACCTTGTCGCCCTTTGCTACACATTTCTTTCCAAATGATACAGCAGGACTTTTAGTACAGGCACCTAACATAAACAGTGCAGTGAGCAGTATTCCTATATTTTTCATAAACTTACTTATCATAATATACACATATAATACACTTCTTACCAAAAAACGTCAAGTGGATATCCAATAAATACACGGTAAACAAAAAGAGGATAATTTATGTTTTTTACAATTGGACTAATAGTAGGATTTGCCGCAGGATGGTGGGTCAACGAAAAAGTTGAAGACCTAGGTGGTAAACTTATGTTTTGGAAGAAAAAGTAATGTTTAAGAAACTTAAACTGCCAAAGATGCCAAAGATCAAATGGCCAGAGGACGTGGCCCATTGGGATAGTCTTCACATCGATGTTGTGGGCAAAGCAAAGGACCTAACTAAAAAAGTAGGTGCCGGAGTAAAGTCTGGAACAAAGAGTGCGGCAAAAGGCATCAAGGGATTGAACCCGTTTAAAAAGTAATCATGATTAAATTCTTTAAATCATGGTGGAAGAGGACTTTGGCCTCTTATGACGAACCACTGGTCTTGACTAAGGCCATGGAAGTCAAACCAAAGAAGAAGAAGAAGAAGAAGAAGAAGAAAAAGAAATGAAGATAAGCGACAGTACATCAATATCAATGCCGATGCGTAACCTGTTGTCCATCGTGGCCGCAGTAGCGGTCGGTGTTTGGGCATACTTCGGTGTGATAGAAAGACTGAACAAGTTAGAAACTCAAGGAGTATTAATTGAGAAAGACATGACTGCGGAAGACGAAAGATTGCACAGCGAAGTTGAAAAAAATACAGAATTCAGGATCAAGTATCCAAGAGGTGAGTTAGGTCAAAGTTCACAGGACATAGAACAGTTCATGTTGATAGAGGATCTTTATAAAACTGTTGACAGAATGCAACAGCATATAGACAGCATGGCAAATAACAAAATAAACATTGAGTTTCTAAAAGAGCAAATGAACAAGGCACAAGAAAACATTGAGAAGTTAAAAGATGCAGACAGAGAGATTGTGTATCAGAACGGGAATGGAAACTAATGATCGAAACAGTTGTTGCATTGTTGATGTTCGTGAATGGTGAGATCAAGGAACATAGAATACAAGAGAACATGGCCAAGTGCCTAAGAGGTAAGAGGACTGCCGAAAGACAATACAGTCCTAATGTGAAGTACCAGTGTATCAAGTCAAAAGCGGAGACAGAGATTTACATGGGACAAAAATCAATCAAAGCAATCATTTTAGAATAGTATGAAGTATCTTTTACTTTGCCTAGTATTGGTGTCTTGTACGACTAGTGGTGCAGGCAAAACTTTTGTTATGCCACTCGCTGAAACTCATCCTGAAGAACGTAACGTGTTGATGGCTGTGCCTGTCGTACCCGTTGACATAACAGATTTAATCAATCAATAATTTTATAAGTTTCTTTCCAGTGCTTGAGGATAAAGTCCGGCATCAGCATCTTGGCGGCTTTCTGACTGACAGAAACTATCTGCAAAGGATCTTCGCCCATACTGTCTGTGTAGAACTTTTCTAGATCCTTGTCCATCTTCTTCGTTAGCCATAGTCCAACAGGTACGGTCCATCCTGTCTTTGACTTGTTGATTATCTCGTGTGGCAGTCTTCCGTTGTAGGCTTTCCTGATCATTCTTTTGGTTGCTGACCTGTCCAGTTTATGTTTTGTGTGAATGTTCAAGCAGTACTGCATGAATATTTTACTTGCCAAAGGAAATCGTCCCTCCATGCTGTAAGCCATGCCGTAAATATCGTTCCTACTAAAAAATGTTGCAGGACATTGTGTGACGCAATCCAATGCCATGTAAGAACCAACAGGATCATCTGGATTCCATAGTTTATCAGAATAACAATCTTCTAGTGCGTCCAATAGTGTTTCGTCCGGTAGGACATCTGTTATAAACTTTTTTGGTCTTTTCAAACGGTTGAGCCATAGTGACAACACTCCTCTCCATGAGTCTGGTGTGTTATGATAAAACATATCTTGGTATTTGGGATAGCCTCCAAGCAGTTCGTCGCCCATGTCACCCGCCATCGTTACCACTATACCTTTGTCAGCCATGAATTTGTTTGTGTGACAGTACATCGGCATACTAGGATTGAAATCCACCTGCTCCATGTAATAGATAGATTCATTCCATGTTGTGATGTATTCTTTTGGTGTTATCACAACCTCGGTATGTGCATATCCATCTCTGTCTGCTAACACCTTTGCCGCCTTGGCATCACTGTTGTAGTCTTCTTGTGGCACCTGCACTTCTGGTTGCATACTGTTTGTGAATGTGTTGATGTCTTGTAACTTTGCAAGTTCGTGTGCTACAACACTAGAATCCAATCCACCACTCAAGAACACTCCTATTTTCCTTTGACCTATCGCACAACGTCTGACTGCGTCGCTGATCTGTTTTCTGAACTCGCTTGGATCAAAGTCTGTGTTGCTGTTGGGAACGATGTAGGTCCTCTTGCTATCAACAAACTGTTTCTGTTTGACGTCATATATCAATGTTTCACCAGGCAGTAATTGTTTTATGCCCGAGAATATAGAGTTGCGTAGAGGGTTGCACCCTGTTCTGCTTTGCATACTTGCCGCTAGTGGATCAAGTTTCCTCGCACCGGGTACCTTGTCTAACATACCTTTGACTTCTGATCCAAATACCAGACCCTTGTCTATCTCTGCATAGTACACGGGTTTGATGCCGGCGTGGTCTCTGCTCAACGTTAGTGTTTGCTTGTCAACATCATAGTAGGCGAAGCCATGCATTGAATCTATTTCGTCTATGAATTCTAAACCAAATTCATCCAGGCCCCATGCAAGTAGTTCGGTGTCGCATCCTGTGGTGTCCGCGAACTGCTTGTACTTGTCTTTCAATTCGTAGTAATTGAATATTTCTCCATTGTAGACTAGCCTATTTCCTTTAGGGGTGGTCCATGGCTGTGTCGCGTTTCCTGGTTCTCCCATTATGCTCAACAGATTATGGCCAAGTGTTATGTTTTCGTTGTGCCAAACACCAGAGCCGTTGGGTCCTCGGTGTTTACAAGTTACAATATATTGTTCGATGAAATCGGGATCGCGATCAGTTATGCCATATATGCCACACATTGGCAGTATTTAAACGTCTAGACCGGTGTTGGGCAGTTGTCTCGGTATGGCGTTCCTGTTGTACATTGGGTCGCCTGTGACGTCTTTGCACCCCATCTCGTCTATTGTGACAGCGAAACCAAAGTAGTCGGTATTGGACATCAGGTACTGCTTCAGTCCGTTCGTCAGTGCTTGTTTGTTGGTATCCACGAACTGTGTGCATGATTCCATGTTCTGAAACTCGTGCAACGGGTGGAAAACTTCCCATGGGTAAACCTGTTGAGTGGACACCTCGAGTAAGGTCAATAGTGCTATGATTTTAAACATCTAGTACTTCCTTCTGATACTTCTGGGTTTGGCGTGTAGGCCGGTTCTATATCCTAGTAGGAATGCTATGCCGATGAAGGCGGTTATGAGTAGTGTGTGCCAAAGATAAAACATACAAGTAATTATCCTATTGCGTGTCTTTGGATCTAGATGTGATCACTTTGTCCACCAGTCCATACTCCACTGACTCTTCTGCGTTCATGAACTTGTCTCTCTCCATGTCGTCCTTGAGTTTCTGTAGTGGTTGTCCTGTGGTCTTCTCGTATATCTTTGTGAGGTCGTCTTTCCATCTCAACAGTTCTCTTGCACGGATCTCCACGTCTGTGGCCTGACCTGACGCACCGCCCAAGGGTTGGTGTATCATGTGCCTTGCGTGTGGTAGCATGAAACGTTTGCCTTTTGTTCCTGCTGACGCAAGTAGACTGCCCATTGAACAGGCCTGTCCTATCACTATTGTTTGAATTTGGTTGCGGACGTACTGCATGGTATCGTATATCGCCATACCCGCAGTGACCAGTCCGCCAGGGGAATTGATGTATAATATCACATCCTTCTCTGGGGATTGTGATTCCAGGAACAACAGTTGTGAACACAACAGTGATGCTGTGTGTTCCTCTATTGGTCCTTCTAGGAAAATGATTCTGTCTTTGAGTAGGCGTGAGAAGATGTCGTAACTTCTTTCGCCCTTGCTTGTCTGTTCAATTACTATTGGTGTTAATGGCATAGTGTTATAGTACAACACATACGCCCATGTGTCAACTATTTTTTACGCCAACGGGCAAATAACCAATAGTAGGGCGTGAGGTACCTGATGTACCACCATATGAGTCCCTTGCCGGCCGCGAGCCTCTGTCGCCTCTGCTCTATGATGCCGTGTGCAATCCACTTGAGGAATCGCTTGAGGTGACCATTTACGAACTTGTTGAAGAAGTATCTGACGAACCTGACCAGTATCAGGATAGGACTGCTGAGCACATCAAATGCTATGAGTCCAACATCCACTATGAGATCGATCCAGTGGTCTACTGTGTTCCACTTTCTTATCCTCTGCCATCTGAGTTTGAGTCTCTGTCCTATGCTCACGCATCTATTTATTGCACACCAACAACTATGAGCCGCTCGGCGTTGTGTGTGTCGTTGGCATTCACCGTCGCGTGTGGCATGTACCATGGCATCTCTATCACGTCGCCTGCCCGCCAGTCTATCCATGACTGGTTGTGTAGCATCCATGACTGTCCGGGTTGCCAGTCCTGTAGGGAGATTATGTAGTGCCTGAAGTTGTCTGTGCTGGCCTCCACTCCCATGTCCGCGAATGTCCTAGTGAGGGTGCCCTGCACGTCGACATGATTGTACACGAGACCTCCCGGTGGTTGCACGTGATAACTGACCTGGCAGTGCAGTAGTTGGAACTGCTGTCTTGCCCATGTCGCCATTGGCCCCTGCATCTGGTCGTCCCTTATCATCTGTTCCTGTGTGGGCGTGTAGTCATCGCTCACTCCCGGTTTCATCTGCGTCGGTCGTTCAAACTTGGGCACGTCTATCTGCTCCAGTGTCGTGAAGTTGGCCAGTCCTTGGTCTAGGTGCTGTCGGAGTGCCTGTTGTTGTGCGGGGTGGAACAGTCGCCTGTTGTCCGCCATCAGTTCGCTCCACTTGTGATTCTTCATTTGGGTATCCTGTTGTTCTTGTTGACGTTGAGTACGTCCAGCATCTTCTCGTTGCCCAGCCTACGTATCATGGCTCGGCTGAAGCCTGCGTTGACGCACTGGTCTATGACTGCGTCGGGATCCAGTCTCAGGCTGATCTCCAGCGTCTCCCTGTCACAGAACGGTGTCCATGTCAGGCATTGGTCCATGTGCCACATCTGGAAGTCATTGGTCATGCGTTGCATCATGCTCTTCCGGGGATTGGGTTCTGGCACCAGGTCCGCTATCTTGTCTCTGTAACCCTCGTTGAAAAAACCCAACATATATGATTTACCCGCTTTGTCGTATTCTTGGGTTATATCTCTGTCCCACTGTTGCAGGTAAAGGTGCACGTAGTAGGGATTGCGTTGCATCCATTCGTCGCCCCAGAATCCCGTGGCCTGTATGTGTGGTTCCCCTGCGTCGGCCAATTGGTCATATCCCCAGAAGGTTCCGCCCGCGGCCTTTTTCTGTCCCCACATGTACTCATGGTTGGGTCGCTTGGTGTGTGCTATCTCGTTGACCATTGTGAAATCTCTCTTGGCATACTTCAATGCACTCATTATCACTGCACTGTCCACGCCTCCCGTGAAAGCACATCTGATGGGCATGTCTGGCAACTGTTCGGCACGTAGCACCAGCCATTGGCACATGGTGTCCATTGCTTCCGTCCTGTCCAGCAGTCGTATGCTACGTTCCAGTTCGGTGTACCATTGCGGTTCGCTGTACTCTGTGTTCAGTCCCTGCTCGTATGATATCTTGTTGAATTGGTGTATGCGCCTGTCCAGTGGCACACAGTTGGTTATGCGTTCCTGTATCTGGTCCGTCCAAATGGGGAATGTTCGCAGGTCCGAAGTTTCCAGCGTCCATCCACCCTCGCTGACTGCTATGGTGCAACTGTTACCCTGCAGGCCCTTGTGTAGGCATTGGGTGCCACCATGCGAGTAGTGGTTCCAGCCTTGGTCCGTGCTGATGACCCATCCAGAGTCTTCGTAGTGATCACTGAGGTTGGGATTGGGTTGTCGGGAGATGTCAAACAGCATACTAGTAATTATAGTACACTTGGGGGTGTGCTGTCTACTCTGAAGGATGTACTGCTCTCGTGATTTTCTGCTGTGCAAATTTTTTAGATCTGAGGAACACTACAGGCGACCACTTTTGTACAGCCTGTACACAACGTATCCTGCTATGGCGTAGAATATGATGATCTCGGCCACTAGTACACACCCAGGTACAGGTTCACAGACCACTGCAACAGCAACAGCGTCGCTATCACTATCAGCACTGCCAATATCACATTAATTAAGAAATCACCCATGCTAGTACTTACCCAGATCTGGCACCCATGCAATTACCAAACTGTAAATATCTGTGCTTGTTTGCCCATAGATAAGCAGTCAGTTTAGCAAAACAACTTCAAACACACACCCCTGTATAGCACATATACACGGGTGCTGTGCGTTTTTTCAATACCCCGGGTATTTTATCGGCCACCAGGTCCTTTTTGACCCATGGGGTTGCCATTTACCAAAAAAAGTTTGTAGAAAAATTTGTATAGCCTTCACCCCTGATGATTCCGTTCTGGTTCGAAGAAGCCGGCCCCACCCCCATCGTGCCAGTGTAATTCGGACGCCTGCTTTACACTTGAAACCGGATTGACTAGGGCCTTGCCTGTGCTATACTGTAAAGCATAACCAAGGAGTTGAACAATGCAATCAATCATGCCAAAGCCAATCAATGCCATACAGTACACACCCACCAACCCCACACTCAAGTCACTGTTCCAGCAAGTGCAACACCTAGTCAGTCATCAACAGTATGACCTAGTCGTAGACCTACTGACCCGTGCTCGTCATAACCCTGCCTACTCTCGATGCAAAGTCAATTGGGATCGTGTAATAGCCTCACACCAGTAGGCCGCCCATAATAACCCAAGTGATCAATATCTGTGCTGTGAATGTTCTGTTGGGTTATTACCAGAACTTACCAAACACCTGTGTTGATCTGGCTGGGGACCCTACCAAAACTTACCAGGCGGGGCGACCAAACCAAATACCCCAATGGTCTTGCATGTGCCGGCTCCTACCAATCCTTACCAAGATCCTTGCTCGCGGTGCGAAACCGTTTGGTGCTTTTGGCTTGGTGGTGGGGTCAGTTACCAATCCTTACCAACACACCGATCTGGCTCAACCCCACCCACGCGGCACCTTTACCAATGCTTACCACCTGGCCTGGGTTAAGTACACACATGAACACATTCTACAGGCAATTGATATTCTGGGCGATAGTGATATTCATATCAGCATGGCTTGGTCTCAATGTGCTGTAAAGCACGAGCCGTTCGAACTCACACAAC
>Ga0181405_1000436_pt1 | contig 14631 bp, 19 predicted proteins | sample 28SPOviralmetaG_FD_130134 | JGI IMG/M metagenome (GOLD analysis project Ga0181405, IMG submission 130134) | Marine viral communities from the oligotrophic San Pedro Time Series (SPOT) site, San Pedro Channel, CA, USA - 28 SPOT_SRF_2011-11-29 | ecosystem: Environmental > Aquatic > Marine > Strait...
ATGGGAAGACGAAGACGGGATGAATACCAAGCAGGTGTTCCTCGAATAGGAAAACAATAGGAGATAAATTATGGCAATAACACAAGCAATTTGTAATTCATTTAAAAAACAGCTTTTAGAAGCTGACATGAATTTCAAACAGACTGGTGGTGATAAGTTTAAATTAGCTCTTTACATTTCTACAGCAACTCTAAACTCTGCAACAACTGCGTTTACAGCTACAGGTCAAGTTGGAAACAGTGGTCAATACACTTCAGGTGGCGGAGCTCTTGTTAATGGTGCTACTTCTATATCAGCAGGTGTAGCGAGAGTAGACTTCGCAGACAGATCGTTTACTGGAGTAACGTTAACAGCTAGAGGAGCAATGATTTACAATACATCCTCTGACACAACTAACGCATCAGTTTGTATTTTAGATTTTGGAAGTGATAAAACAGCTACATCAGGAACTTTCACAATTCAGTTTCCAGCGCCAACATCAACTGCAGCGATATTAAGAATATCGGGCTAATAGGAGGTAAGCTCCTATGGCGGCAAAAACATATACTGTAACTGTAGCCACAGGTGCAACTTATCCTAGTGGTAGTTCAGGAAACGTTTATTATTTAGATGGAATAAGACCTAGTGATTATAACATCACTTGGCCTGCAGGAGCTACGTTACGTTTTGAGCAAAGTAATTCTTCTAATGATAATCATCCATTAATTTTTTCTACCAATACAAGTACGTCTGGAATAATTTCTTCTGGTGTAACTTATTATTTAGATGGTGCAAGCAATCAGGCTAATTACACTAATACTACTACTTTTAATGCAGCGACTACTCGTTATGTAGAAATAACGTATACAGGTTCTTCTGATTTTTATTGGCTTTGTTATGTTCACGGAATTGGAATGGGTGGAACATTTACACTTGCTAATGAAGGGTGGTCATCTCTTACTTGGGGTTTTGCAAAATGGGGAGATTTAGGAAATGTAACAACTTCTGTTAATAACACCAATCTGTTAGCTACAACTACTTTAGGTACAGGTACTCAAGAAGGTGAAATCAATTCAGGTTGGGGTAGAGCTGACGGTTGGGCAACTTTTGGTTGGGGTATTCAAGGTACTTTACAAGCTTCTGGAATTCAAGCGACTGCAGCTTTATCTTCCGTAACAGCAACCGCTGAAATAAATACTGGATGGGGATCTGATACTTGGGGAACTGAGTTATGGGGATCTTCTGGATTAACAATTCCTGTCACTAATACAAATTTATTAATCACAGCCGCTGAAGGATCGGGTGGCATAGAATTTGATGGAAATTCTAATTTAACTCTTACAGGATTACCTTTAACTGCTGCTTTAAATAGTGCAGCTGGTTTTGCAGCTTTTACTGCGACTCCTACAGGTTTACCTTTAACAGCTACTTTACAGTTTGAAACTCAAACCATAGAACCTGCTTCATTACCTATGTCAGCAATTTTAGGATCTGTTTTACCAGAACCTTTAACAATAGCAGAAGTATCCGCTAAATCTGCTGCAACTTGGAATGGCAATTATTCTTGGGGATTTGGAGCATATGGCAATCAACAAGTAAATACTCTTGTAATGAGTATGGCAGAAAACTTTTCTGGTATAGATCCAGAACCAGATGTTTCTTTAACAGGAAATGCTATGGCAGCAGCTTTGGCTGCGGGTAATACTTTTAGTATTAGTGGTGATGCAAATGCACCAGTAACAAATGTAGCTAATAATCTATCAATGGCTATCACTACTGGAAATGTTAATGCAGAAGCAGTAACTCAAGTAGATGTAACAGGATTTCCGTTAACAGCTACTTTGAATAATGTTACTGAAGTAACAGGTACAGCAACAGTAAGTCCAACAGGATTTGGATTGACAAATAGCTTAGGAACGGCTACAAATGTATTGATTTGGAATGAAGTTAATACTGGCACAGCACCAGTCGATCCTCCAGGATGGCAAGAAGTCAATACCAACGCTGCATAATTATAGTTTGACACTATAACAAAATTTTAATAAATTAAGTAAATCGGAGAATAAAAATATGGCGAATTCAACATCAGCAAGTTTAAAACTTACAGTACAGGCTACTGGAGAAAATTCAGGAACTTGGGGACAAATTACAAACACAAATTTATTAATTGTAGAACAAGCAATCGGTGGTTTTGAAGCAGTTCCTATTACAACTGGTGCAACTCTTGTTTTTACAAATGGTGCTATTTCTAATGGTAAAAATGCAGTTTTAAAATTAACAGGTACAATTGCAGGTGCGGTTAACGTAGTAATTCCAGATTCAATTGAAAAAACTTTTATAGTTGATAATGCTACTACTGGTGCTCACGCAGTAACTTTTAAAACTTCTTCTGGTACAGGTGTAACTTGGGCAGCGGCAGATAAAGGTACTAAAATGGTTTACTCTGATGGTACTAACGTTGTTGATACAGCATTCACAGAATTATCTTCAGACTTTTCACCACAACTTTCAGCAGACTTAGATACAAATAGTCAAAACATTATTATTGATGACGCTCACAATATTCAAGATGAAAACGGAAACGAACAATTAGTTTTTCAAACAACTGGTTCGGCTGTAAATGAATTTGAATTAACAAACGCAGCTACAGGTAATGCACCTCAAATTGCAGTTACTGGTGGCGATACTAATGTTGACATGAATATTACTCCAAAAGGAATTGGTAGAGCAACTTTCAATGGTCAAGGTAAAATTCAAAGTGTTGCAGAAAAAGTTACAACTTCAGCGACAGGAGCAACTGGTACACTTACTTATGATGTACTTACTCAAGCAGTTTTAAATTATACTTCTAACGCTGCAGGAAACTGGACTTTAAACATTAGAGGTGACGGATCAAATTCTTTAAACTCAATTATGGACACAGGTGAATCAATCACTATTGCACACCTAGTGCCACAAGGTGGATCGGCTTATTATAATAGTGCCGTTCAAATTGATGGATCTGGTGTTACACCAGAATGGCAAGGTGGAGCTGCACCTACTGAAGGAAATGCAAGTTCAATTGATGTTTATTCATATACAATTATTAAAACTGGAGACGCTACATTTACAGCATTAGCATCACAAACACAGTTTGCGTAATAAATTAGGAGGAGAAAGATTATGCCATTATTAGGAACTTTTGGAGCAGGTTCAGCATCAGGTTTCGGACAAACAAGAGGAGGAGGTGTAGGACCACTATCCGCTGATTATTTATTTATTGCCGGTGGCGGAGCTGGAAGATCTTATTCTCAAGGAGCTGGAGGAGGTGCTGGAGGTTTACGAACATCTTATCCGGGCGGAACTCAATTAGAATTTGAAGCTGGAGTACAATACACAGTAACTGTAGGAGCTGGAGGTAATTCTACCCCAACTGGTGAAAGTCATGGAAATCCTGGTTCAGATAGTGAAATTTATGTAAACGCACCCTCAGTGCTTTTCGAATCATCGGGAGGCGGTGGCGGTGGCGGAGAAGACGGAGGATCTGGCGGCGGAGCTTATGGACCACAGAGACCTTCAGCAGGTTCAGGAAACGTACCACCCTTCTCACCACCTCAAGGAAATCCAGGGGGAAGACAACCAGGACCAGGTCACACAGGTGGTGGCGGTGGTGGAGCTGGAGCAGCTGGAAACCCTCCAGGGAATGGTGGAGATGGCGTTACAGTAAATATTACAGGAACACCTTTTGTAGCAGCAGGAGGTGGTGGTGGCGGTCATTATTCTTCTAACCCCCCAGGCGGCGGATCTGGAGGATCCGGCGGCGGAGGCGGCGGAAGTAAAGGAAGCGGAGGCGGAGGAACTGACGGTCTTGGCGCTGGCGGAGGCGGTGGCGGATCAAGCCCTGCAAATCCAGGAGGACCAGGCGGTAATGGAAAAATTTATTTAAGATATCCAAGCTCAGAACCAGATCCAGTAGTAACACCAGGATCTAACACTATTACAACTGTTTCAGGAGACAGATTAATTACTTTCAACGTTTCTGGTACGTTAACGGTAGGTGGGTAATGGCTAAAAAGTTTGCAAAAATAAATTCACTTAATGAAGTTATTAAAATATATGTTGTTGATGACAATGAAACACAATCTAGTGTAGAAACTTTATTTGGTGATACCGACTCATGTATTTACAGAGAAACAAATGATTCTATAAGAGAAAGACTTGCAGCGGTTGGTGGAACTTATGATTCTGCTAATGATGCATTTATTAATTCTAAACCATATTCATCTTGGACATTAAATGACTCTAGAGAATGGGAAGCACCTGTAGTTAAACCTACAGATGAGCAAATAGGAGATAAACCTGTTTATTGGGATGAAAATAGTTTAGCATGGAAAAGAATGCAGATTGTAGATGGAGGTGAAAGTATTACTACTTGGGATCCATCTAATTTGACTTGGTTTTAAAAAACATATAAAACATATAAAATAAAGTCATGAGTAATATAACCCGTTTTGCATATTGGTATTTTGATGAAATTATTCCAAAAAATCTTTGTAATGAAATAATTAAATTTGGTTTAAGTAAAAAAGACCAAATAGCTTGGACAGGTGATAAAAAACCTAATGAAAGAAATAAAAAAGAAATAAAAGATTCAAGAAAAATAAGAAAATCAAACGTAACTTGGTTGAGCGAACCTTGGATATATGAAGAATTAAATCAAGTAATACATAAAGCTAATCAAAACGCAGGATGGAATTATCAATGGGATTATAATGAAGCTTGTCAATTTACCATTTATAAAAAAGGTCAGTTTTATGATTGGCATTGTGATAATTATAAAGAACCATATAAAGAACACGTAAATCCAAATTTGATTGGTAAGACAAGAAAACTTTCTTTAACACTACAATTATCCGACCCCAAAGATTATTCAGGTGGTGAACTTGAGTTTGATATGACTGTAAATAAAAACAAACCTTATAGAGAGGTTTTAAAAAATAAACCACAAGGAACAATTGTAGTCTTTCCTTCTTTTATTGAACATAGAGTAAAACCTGTGAAAAAAGGTACAAGATATTCATTAGTAAATTGGTCTTGTGGTTACCCATGGAAATAAATAAAATAGTAATTGTTGGTGGTGGTTCTGCTGGTTGGATGACAGCTTCTACTCTTATTAAAGTTTTTCCCAAAAAAGACATTACAGTTATAGAATCTCCAAAGGTTTCTATTGTAGGAGTTGGTGAAAGTACATTAAATCAAATAAAATATTGGACAAATTTTTTAGGTATTGATGATAAAGAATTTATGCCAGCATGTGATGCTACCTATAAATTAGGTATTATGTTCACTGATTTTTATAAAAAAGGAACTAAGTTTTGTTATCCTTTTGGTCCACCAGATACTTCTATATGTCAAAATGGTTTAAACGATTGGTGGTTTAAAAAAGCAGTTTATCCAAAAACATCTACATATAATTATGCAGAGAGTTTTTATCCTCAAATGTCTATGATGACCCAAAATAAATTTTTTCATGGAGACGATGGAGAGTTACGTTTTAGTAGAAATAATATTGCTTATCACTTTAATGCAGTTAAATTTGGTCAATGGTTAAAAAATAATTATGCTATTCCAAAAGGTGTAAAGTATGTAGAGGAGCATATTAACACTATTGAACAAAATGAAGATGGTATTAAAAGTTTAAATAAAAAACACAAAGCCGATTTATTTATAGATTGCACAGGTTTTAAATCTTTATTACTAGCAGAAACATTAAAAGAACCTTTTGATTCTTACACAGATATGCTGCCAAATGATTCTGCTTGGGTTGTTCAAAAACCATTTAAAAATAAAAATAAAGAATTGGTAAGTTACACTAATTGTACTGCGATAGAAAATGGTTGGGTATGGAACGTTCCACTATGGTCTAGGATTGGAACAGGTTATGTTTATTCAAGTAAATTTGTTGATGATGATACTGCATTAAAACAATTTCAAAAACATTTAAAAACAAAAGACTTAAACTTTAGAAATATTAAATCTAGGGTAGGTATACATAAAAGGTTATGGGTAAAAAATGTTTGTGCAATTGGATTATCAGCAGGTTTTATAGAACCTTTAGAAGGTAATGGTCTGTTTTCTGTTCATGAATTTTTAAGAGTTTTATTACGAAATATGAAAAGAGAAAGAGTTTCTCAATGGGACAGAGATAATTTTAATCATGAATGTAAACTAATTTTTAAATCATTTGCAGAATTTGTTGCCATTCATTATGCTTTAGCTCAAAGAGATGACACTCCTTATTGGAAGAACAATCTAAATAAAACTTGGGATGAAAAATTAATAGATTTAAAACCAAGCACTATTCAAGGGTTGTTGTGGTCAACCCAGCAGAGGGAGAATTGGAGTTTTTTTGACAACGCTGGTTTACACTGTATAGCTGCTGGAATGAATTGGTATCCTACTGATATAGATCAAGTTGTTTACAAAAACATCATTGATAGAAAATTATTTATAAAAGACTGTAAGAATATTGCAAAAGTATTAGATACTAGAAAAAAACATTGGGATAAAACAATAAGTAAAAAACCCTCTTATTATAATTATTTAAAAAATGAAATCTACAAAGTTTAAAACATATTACATAATTAAAAAAGCTGTTTCAAAAGAATTAACAGAATTTCTTAAAGATTATTTAGTCCTTAAATCACAAGTTCATAATTATTATAAAGAGAGAAGAATAATATCTCCCTTAAATATTTTGTTTGGTGAAACAGAAGATGTACAAGTTCCTGGATCTTATTGCTGCTATGGTGACACAGCAATGGACAATTTATTAGTTAAATTAAAAAGCAAAGTTGAAAAATGTGTTGGTAAAAAATTAATTGAAACATATTCTTATTCTAGAGTTTATGTTACAGGAGCAGAATTAAAAAGACACAAAGATAGATTTAGTTGTGAATTATCTACCACATTAAATTTAGGTGGAGATCCATGGCCAATTTATGTAGATGAAACCCCTGATAATTTAGATAAACATCCTCAAAACAATCTTTATTTTTCACCCCATAATAAAGGAACTAAAATTAATTTATCTCCAGGAGATATGATGGTTTATGAAGGTTGCAATGTAGAACATTGGAGAGAAAAATTTAAAGGTAAACAATGTGTACAAACTTTTTTGCATTATAACTTTTATAGTAAAGAAAATTTAATTAGAAAGTGGGATGGAAGAAAACAACTAGGATCTTCCTCTAAGATGTAAATGTTTTGACATTTATAAAAAAAAATAGTATGTATCAAAACATGAAAGAACATAAAATACCAAAGAACACATTTATACTAGGTAGATACATACCTGAAAAAATTTGTGACAATATTGTAAATATTTTTAAAAAAAATAAAAAATACGCAAGACCCGGTTCTGTTGGTCTCAAAGAAATTAAAACTGATTATAAAATTAGTTTAGATATAGGTTTACATAGCTCAGATAGTGGACTTGTAGATTACAATGTTTGTTTAAATGAAATGATAAAAGAATATGATAAGATTTATGAATTTAATATGTTAGGTGTGCAGTCGTTTAATAACATACAAGAGAATACAAATATTCAATACTATAAACCTAATGAAGGTTTTTTTAAATATCATTCAGAAAGAACTGGTTTACATTCAACAACAAGGTGTTTAGTTTTTATGACATATCTAAATGATGTCCCTGATGGTGGCACTGAGTTTTTGTTTCAAAAATTAAAGATTCCTGCAAAAAAAGGTTTAACTTTAATTTGGCCAACAGATTTTACTCACGCTCATAGAGGTATAATATCTAAAACAAAAGAGAAATATATAATTACAGGATGGTTTAATTTTGTCTAAATATTTTAAATATAAAAATTTTTTGTCAAAAGATTTGTATAATAAAATATACAAGATAAGTAGAAACATTAATTGGCAAATACACCCTAAATTAGATGGAAATTTTTCTAACCATTTAACTTATCAAATAATTGATTCTAATTTAAAAAAACCAAAATTAAAGACACCTTACAAAGAGTTAGTAAAAGTAATATCAAATAAATTAAACGTAAAAGTATTTCCACACAATATGTATTTTAATCTTTATCAACATGGTAATGAGTGTGGGATACATCAGGATAGATCAACTGAAAATAAAAACATTACTTTTATTTTATTCTTAACAGATGACTGGAAAGCTGACGAACATGGAGAAATTATTTTATATGATAAAACTGAAACCGAAATTTTATTTTCGTGTGTACCTTTTTCAAACACCACTTTAATATTTGACTCAGGTTTAAAACATGGCGTAAGTCCTATCAGTAGATTTTGTAATAAAGACAGAATTATATTAGTTTTACAATTGGATATTTTATGACAGAAAAAGAATTAAAAGAAAAATATTTTGAAATGGAACAAAAAGTTATTGAAGAAAGAAATTTAAAAAAAGCAGAAAGAGCTATGAATTTCAAATTAAGAGAACAAATAGAAGCATTAAAATTACATAACGAAACTTTGACAAAAATAGTTGAAAGCTATGCACAAAAATATGCAAAGATTAAAGTTTATTTTGATAACTTACTTATAAAAGATGAGTAAAAAAATATTAAAAGCTATTTTTTCTGAAAGTTTATATATTACTAATATAAAAGCTGATCACAGTAAATTTTATAAAGCATTGTCTAACTTTGAAATGTATGATGTACGTGTAGCTGAACCTCTTTTAGATGAAAGCAAAAGAGATAGACTTAGCACTGGTGATCATATATCTTACAATAAAAAAATATTACATACTAAAGAATTTAAAACATTAAAAAATGTTTTATATAAAGAAATAAAAATAGCTATAAAAGATTTTTTTAAATACGATATAGATTTTACTATAGAGAGTAGTTGGGGAACTATGAGTGAGCCTAACGCATTTTCTGAATTTCACACACATTGTAATTATTGGTACAGTGCAGTTTATTATCCTCATGGAAGTTATGAAGATAATATGTCTATAACTTTTGATAAAAGTTTACCTTCTTTTTTTGACGTGCCTATAAAAGAATACACACACCATAATCAAAGGCAACATGTTTTAAGAGTTTTAAAAGGAGACTTAATAGTTTTTCCTTCTAGCTTAAGACATAAAATTGGTTTTAATTTTACAAAACAAAATAGATACTCTCTTGCTTTAAATATTTTACCTAAAGGAAATATTGGGCGAGGTGATGGGTCTCGTAAATTATAACAATGAATGTTGCAGGATTACAAGTAGGGCACAACCCTTCTGCATGTATAATTCAGAATGGAAAAGTTGTTTGGTATAATGAAGAAAGAAGATTAAGTAAAATTAAAAAAATAGGTGGTGTTCCTTATAGATGTATAGATCAATTAATTGAAAAGAATATTAAGATAGATAAATTTGTTGTTACTGGTTATAATTTTATTCAAGAATTAATGGTAGCTATAGAGGGTTATCTTAAGTATAAAAACTGCACTAAAGAATCTATATTTGGTTTCTATCATCCTCATCATTTATCGCATTTATTTAAATCTTTTATAGATTCTGGTTTTAAAAAAGCTAGAGTGTTTGTAATTGATGGTAGAGGTAGCAATTGGTATTTACCGACTGGAGTTGAATTTTATGAGACTTGTTCAATATATGACATTAATTATAATGATGTAAAATGTATTTATAAAAAAGGTTATTTAAAAAACGATAAATTAAATACTGTTGATTTCAAACTAAGTCATAATCCATTTTATAATGAGAATGATGAACTTTTATACAAACCTATGTGTATTGATGACAATACAAAAGTCGAAGTAAGTTCTACATTAGACCTAGGACATTTTTATTCTGAAGTTTCAAGGCATTTTAATTTTGATGAAGAAGAAGGAAAGTTTATGGGATATCAATCTTATGGTTCTTTTGATAAACAAATTTATGATTCTATAAAAAAAGAACTTAAGAGATTTGATTTTAATAAAATTAAACCAAGTAAAAATTTAGCGTTTGTTGCACAATTTTTATTTGAATCTCAATATAAAGAATTAGTTAGAAAATACAAAACAGATAATATGATTTTTACGGGAGGGACTGCTTTAAATGTTGTTAACAATTATAAAATACAAAAAGAATACGGAGATTGTAATTTGTGGTTTGATCCGCTTTGTGAAGATAACGGAAACTGTATAGGAGCTGCTTATGCGTATTTATATTTTGAAAAACAACCTATTAAAAAATTAAATGATTTATACATAGGAGAAAAAATAAAAGTATTGGATAAACCTTTGTTAAATGAAAAATTTAAAAACAATGTCGAAATAGATGAAGTTGTACAGTTATTAAACAAAGGAGAAGTTGTAGGTTTAATTCAAGGTAAAGCTGAAGCAGGACCAAGAGCATTAGGCAATAGAAGTTTACTTTTAGATCCAACGTTACCTAACGCAAAAAATTTAATGAATAATATAAAACAAAGAGAAAAATTTAGACCATTTGCTTGCTCTATTTTAGAAGATAAAGCTAAAGATTATTTTGAAATGTTAGATATAAAACAAACTCCATTTATGATGCATGCAGCACAAGCTAAAAAATTAGCTCAAGATAAAATACCTTCTTTAGTTCATGTAGACAACACATGTAGAATTCAAACGATAAATAATAAACAAAACAAAATACTAGATAGTATATTGAAAAAATTTAAACTGCCTCTAATAATGAACACTTCTTTTAATTTGGCTGGTCATTGTATTGTAGAAACATTTGAGGATATATTATTTACCTTACGAAACTCACCTTTAAAATATGTATACTTTGCAGACCAAAAAAAATTATTAATAAAAGATGACTAATATTGTAGATAGATTTTCTAAACATTTAACTTCTATTGAGTACCCAGATAATAAAGCCTCTTGGCATATTGCTGGAATATTAAAGAATAAAAATGCTTTTTACAGATTCGATGTTAGAGATATGTATAAAATGCCCGATGGTAATTTAGGTAAAAAAGGAAACACTAAAACAAAAGCCGATAAGATAGTATTTGAAACACCTAAACAATGGTTTATAGTTGATGTCGAAGAACTACATACATACATAAAAAACAAAAAGTTAAAAATTATTCAGGTAGAACATTTGCTATCTGAATTAGAATGGAATATAAAAATAACAAAAAAATAGGTAACATATGATACTTTGGTTTGAATTTAAAAAAGTCTTTTCTAATAAACAAATAAAAGAACTTAATAAGTTTATAGAAAAAAATTATAAAAAAGAAGATGATAATAAAAATGGTGCTCAAAAAAAAGATAGCACATTGTTAAGAACATCTAAAGTTTATATAACTGAATGGCACAAAACAAAGGAATATTTACGTGAAGCTTATCAAAGAAGCTTGTATTACATTAACTATCAATTTGGTTTTCAAACCTTTGAGATGAATGATTACAATCATGTAAATTTAAATATATATAATTCTAAAACTAACGCAGCTTATGGTTGGCATCAGGATGGTTCTAGTGATTATGATAACTTTGATTTAAAGGGCACTATCTTAATTAACGTATCTTCAAAACCATATGAAGGTGGTAAATTTTATTATTATTTTAATGGTGAAACTGTTCACGTTCCTGTGCTTGATACTCCAGGAAATATGATTGTTTTACGCCCTGGAGTTTTTCACAAGGTAGACCCCGTAACCTCTGGTGAAAGAAGGACTTTAAGCATTTTTATCATGGGACCTAAACATATTTAGAATATAATACTATTAAAATAATAAAAACCCTATATATTAAGGATCATGGCCTTAAAAAAAGTAGATTTTGCACCTGGTTTTAACAAACAGAGCGTACCTTCAGCTCTTCCTGGACAATGGGTAGATGGAGATTTTGTACGTTTTAGATATACAGCACCTGAAAAAATAGGTGGATGGGAACAATTAACTGTTTCTAATGAGACACTACCCGGAGCAGCAAGAGCTCAATTAGCTTTTACTAGTTTAAAAGGAGAAAGATATACGGCTATCGGAACTACACAAGGTTTATTTTTATACTATGGAGAAGCTTTTTATGACATTACTCCATTAGATACAGCAATTACTGGAGCAACTTTTGACACTAACGCATCTTCAACTTCTGTGACAGTAAACAAAACTTCACATAATTTAACTGTTGGAAGATATATTACTTTTACCAGTGTCACAGCACCTCCAGGTTCAGGTTATGCCATATCAGATTTTACAACAGGAGCGTTTGAAATTGTTCAAGTAAACAGTGCAAATAGTTTTAATATTGTAATGAGAACAAATGCTACCGGTAATACAACTGGAGCAGGCGCTGCAACTATTAATCCATATGTGGAAATAGGACCTACGTTTCAAACAAAAGGATATGGATGGGGAACTTATTTATGGGGTGATTCAACATGGGGAACGGAACGAACTACAAGCACTGTTACATTAGATCCAGGAAATTGGAGCTTAGATAATTTTGGAGAAGTATTAGTTGCAACTATATTTAATGGTCAAACATTTACTTGGAATGCTGGAGCTACAAATCCAAGAACTATAAGAGCTTCGACTTCAACATCTAGTTTTTCTACTTCTGCCAATCCCACGGCAAGTCGATTTACATTAGTTTCTGATCGAGACAGACATTTGTTTCATTTTGGAACTGAAACAACTGTAGGTGATACAACAACACAAGATCCAATGTTTGTAAGATTTTCTAATCAAGAAAATTTAAATGATTATTTACCTACAGCAACTAATACCGCAGGAACTTTTAGACTAGATACTGGAAATAAAATTACAGCAGCTCTTCAAGGTAAAGATTACGTATTTGTATTAACTGATATTGCAGCATATATAATTCAATTTGTTGGCCCACCTTTTACATTTTCTGTTAGACAGGTTGGCACAAACTGTGGGTGCATTGGGCAACACGCAGCCTCTTATGCTAATGGAGCTATATATTGGATGTCTAATGAAGGCGGATTTTTTATGTATGATGGTACTGTTAAAGCCCTACCTTGTTTAGTTGAAGATTTTGTGTTTACTACACAAAATGGAGATTTAGGTCTTAACTTTAATTCATCAGATGTAATTTTTTCTTCACCAAATTCTTTATACACAGAAATAAATTGGTTTTATCCTAAGTCAGGATCAGATCAAATTGACAGGTGTGTAACATATAACTATCAAGAAAACGTATGGACTACTTCGTCTCTTGCTCGTAGCACTTATCAAGATCAAGGTGTTTTTGAAAAACCTTACGCAACAGAATACACTATTACAAGCACTCCAGTATTTTCACTAATTAGTGGTATTACCAATAAATATGGAGCATCAATATATTATGCTCATGAAGTAGGAACTGATCAAGTAAATAGTTCAGGCACAACTTCAATCGATGCCTTTATAAGATCTGGAGATTTTGATATATCTGCTAGACAAAGTGCTTTAGGTCAGACAACAGGAGCTGCTGATCTTAGAGGAGATGGTGAATTTATTATTTCTATGAAACGATTTATACCAGACTTTAAAGTATTAAATGGTAATTCAAAAGTAACACTATTATTAAATAATTATCCAAGTGATACAGCATCTAGTTCACCTCTTGGACCCTTTACAATAACTTCATCTACTGATAAAGTAGATACTAGAGCTAGGGGAAGATTACTTGCAATTAAAATAGAAAATAACGCTGTAGGTGAAACTTGGCGTTATGGAACATTAAGAGTAGATATAAAACCAGATGGAAGAAGATAATGGCAAAAATAGCAGTATACATACCTGAACCAAAAACTGAATATGATGTTTCTAACCAAAGACAAATTATAGAAGCATTAGATACTGTAAAAAATCAACTTAATTTTTCTTTTCAAGAAGATTTAAAAAATGATGAAGGTGCAAAGGAGTGGTTTTTAAGTGGCTAATTTTTACAAAAGCGAAACATTTAATTTAACTACAACAAATCTAACAACAACATTAAGTATAGCTACGTCCGCTATTGCTATTTTAAGAACAGTGCAAGCTGTTCATGATTCAGCGAGTAATGTAGATGTGCATTTAGTTTTAAAAAAATCAGGTGGATCGGATGTTAAAATTGCATATGAAGAACTTAATAAAAAAACAGAAAATATGTTGAAAGGTCCTTTAAATTTAGAAGGAGGAGACGTTTTAAAAGTACAAGCAGGTACAGCAAATGAGATTACTGGACAAATAAGTTATCTTCTGATAGATAGATCTCAAGAAAATGGATAAAGATATAACAAAAATTAATTGTACAACTGTTGTAACATACAGAAATACAAAAACAGGTGAAGTTTTTAAAGATAAGAAAGAAGGAGAAAATATTGTACAGGATGTAACCGTACAGGTTTCTCCAAAAGGTTTAGAAATTTTACAGAAAGTTATGAAAAAAGATAATGAATCAAAACCCTAGAGGGGGAACTGAGTTACAATTTGAATATTTAAGAAAGCATGTTGATGCTAAACTTTTAAATAAAGTTGAAATATGTACATCAGTTCCAGGTAAAGTACCTTTACATCCAACTAAGTTAAATATTCTTTGGCAAAAAACTTCATGGGATCAACCTAATTTACATCCATGGTTTGAAGATAAATCAAATCATGATAAATATGATTGGTATATATTTAATTCTAATTG
>Ga0181405_1000441_pt1 | contig 14582 bp, 8 predicted proteins | sample 28SPOviralmetaG_FD_130134 | JGI IMG/M metagenome (GOLD analysis project Ga0181405, IMG submission 130134) | Marine viral communities from the oligotrophic San Pedro Time Series (SPOT) site, San Pedro Channel, CA, USA - 28 SPOT_SRF_2011-11-29 | ecosystem: Environmental > Aquatic > Marine > Strait...
GAAAGAAGTTGCAGACCGCATGGCTGCAATGGGCAACGGCACGGACACTTATATTATTCATGCCTCTGAAAAAGAAATTATGTTGCCGCGAGAGGTTGCGGAAAGAAATCCTGAACTTGTTGGTCAAATAAAACAGGCTATTGCTTCAGAAGGCGCGGACCCCGAAGCATATGTCGTGGGTTCTGCTAGTAACTCTATCAACCCGATGACAGGTCAGCGTGAGTTTTTATTCAAAAAACTTGTTAGGGGAATTAAAAAAGTATTCAAGAAAGCTGCAAAGATTATATTACCTGTTGCTATAAACTTTATTGCTCCTGGGTTAGGCACTGTTGCCTCTGCCGCAATAGGCGCAGGTATTGGTGGACTTATACAGGGCGAAAGTCTAGGGGATGCGTTGAAAAGCGCCGCGCTTGGGGGCATTACTGCGGGTGTTGCTTCTGGAGTTTCGGGCGCTTTAGGTTCTATAGGGACTGACCAAACGCTTGGTCAGGGTTTTATGTCAGGGTTGAAAGGTGGGTTGCCTGCTTCTTACAGCGGCTCTGGATTAAAAGGTGCTCTGCCAAACGCTAGTGATTTTGCTCTGAGAAAAGCAGGCGATCCAATGTTCATGGGAACGGGTTTTGCGGGCACAGAAGCTTTTGATAATCTTGTTTCGGGTCAAAGGACGCTCACCCCAGTAACTAATGATAGCATTGTTGCGCAAGTAAATGAGATTACAAAAAATAATCCAAATATTAGCGACCAAGTGGCTTATCAAATGGTAAAGGACGGTAACGCATTAGCGGCGGCGGGCGGTAAATCCTCCTTATTAGGAACTGCCGTAAAATACGGTTTACCCTCTTTACTTGCAGCAGGGGCGGCGGGAGCGTTTGACGAGATTCCGGCAGGAGACATAGACCTTACCGACATGGGAATAAACACAACGGGAGATTCTGATGCCACTAACGTATTGGCAAGCGCAACTGACGTTCTTGATGCAAATGAAGGTGCGTATAGAGTTGGCGTTCCAAGTGCTCCAAGATTTTTTGCACCAAGTGAAATAGTCGTTCCGTCAGCCGCGTTATACGGACCAAACCAAGGTACAATTGCTAATTTATATGCAAACCTTACACCCACGGGTGCAGGCACTAATGTAATTACCCCAAGTGCTACATTAAGCGAAGAGGCTCCTGCTGAAACGGAAGTAGCGCAGGTCGATATACCGGGATATGATCCGACTGTAACGGGTATGAGACCTGCTAAATTATACGGCGTCGATGCTCAAGGAAATCCTGTACTTACTCCTTATTATAGTGACCCTATTCTTCCTGCTGCTTATGCTGCATCGGGAGGCGCGATGAACTTTCCGCGGCGCACGGGCCAAATAGAGGGTCCGGGCACAGGAACATCGGATGATATTCCTGCAATGTTATCTGATGGTGAATTTGTAATGACTGCAAAAGCTGTTGAAAACGCGGGCGGCGGAAGCCGTGAGCAAGGCTTTAGGAAGATGTATGACATCATGCGGTCCTTTGAAGGAGGAGCGGTAGCGTAATGGCAAATGGTGATCAGCAAACAATGGTTCAAATTCAGCGGCAGGATCCTGCCATTGAAGCTTACCGTTTAGGCTTACTTCGAGATGTTCAAGGTTTTGTAAAAAACCAAATAGAATCTGGTATGCCTGCCGAAACAGCTTATCAAGTTGCGGGTTTAACGCCTGCCGAAAGTGCGGCTATAGGGGCTGCGGAGACTGGCATTGGAGCATATCAGCCCTTTTTGCAGGCAGGGGAAGCTGCAATACAAGGCGGTCAAAATATACTAACTCAGTCGGCAATTCCCTCACTTCAACAAGCGGAAGCAACTACGGGTCAAACTCAAGATATAATTAACCAAGCCGCTCAACTTGCTGCGGCGCAACGGGCTGTACCTTATACTTATCAGCAAGCAGCGGCTCAAACCGCAGCGGGCATAGGTGGTTTTAACCCTTTTGAGGAACAGGTTGTTCAGAGATCATTAGGTGATATTGCAAGGCAAGCGGGTATTCAACAACAAGGATTACGTGCTCAAGCGGTAGGGTCTGGCGCTTTTGGTGGATCTCGACAAGCTGTGGCTGAACAAGAATTGAACAGAAATGCTCTTGAACAAATGGGCAGAACTTCTGGTCAATTAAGGCAGGCAGGCTTTGATTCTGCTATGGCAAGACGATTACAGGAAGCTCAACTGTATGGTAATTTAGGACTGCAATACGGTCAATTGGGTCAAGCTGATGTATCACAACTAGGGGATCTGTCAGGTAGACAACTTGCATTAGGTCAGGGTCTTGGATCGTTAGCCGCGCAATACGGTAATTTTGGTAGCGGACTAGGTCAATTAGGCGTACAACAGGCGGGCATTGGCGAGATAGGTCAGAATATACGTCAGAATCAGATCAACGCAGCATTGCAAGGCGGCAACATCCAACGCGGTATTGCACAAGCGGGTCTGGACGCAACTAGACTAACTAATGTGCAGGCACAACAGTATCCGTATCAGCAGTTTGGTTTCTTGTCTGACATTTATGCGGGTATACCTACCTCACAATCAACGGTTACGGCGTCATCTGCGCCACAAGTTTCACCTTTCCAAACCGCATTAGGGTTGGGTATTTCAGGACTTAGCGCCGCGGCAGGCGCTTCAAGAGCGGGGCTATTATAATGAATAAAGGTTTTCAGGCACTACCAGAGTACGTGCAAAGAAAGATCGACCCAGAGATGGCAAAAGAATATTACGGGGGCGGCTCAGTAATGCAACGTCCGTTGTTTCGTCAAATGGGTGGCCCTGCTGTTCCGCCAATGATGGGCATGGCACCACCGCAAGTAAATCCTGAACAGGTTGCTCAAGTGCAAGGCATGGAGGATCTTGCAATGGGTCAGGGCCAAGAGTTGGGTCAGGCTTATGCGTCTGAAATGATGACTAATATAGACGGGGCAAATGATGCAAAAGGTTTGATCGACGCATTTAGGGGCAATGAACAGCCCCTTGAATCGCGGTACGCGGAACTTGCCGGATTTGTCGGGGAGGCGGATGCGCAGCAAACACCAGAAAGTGTGTTGGCGATGGTTCAGCCTACTATAATGATGACGGAAGAGGGTGCGATAGACAGCGGCATTGGTGAGTTGATGCAGTCTCTTGTTCAAGACGTCGGCATGGCTGAAGGTGAGCAAATGTCCCAAGGGGTTGGCGAACTCATGGCAATGGGGGCGGGCAACACTCCACCCGTAAATTTTAATCAAGGTGGCGCAGTGCGCCATTATGCAGAGGCCGGACCTGTTACATTGATGCCTTATTATGAGGAAGCTCAAAAAATACGAAGTGGGATTTTGGGATCTTCAGAAGACAGAGCGGCTCAACTTCAAGAACAAAAAAACCTGACACAAGCTCAAATGTTGTTTGATATTGCTCAAGCGGGTTTACAGTTTGCGGGAACTACTGAGGGTCGAAGCGTTGCAGAACGATTAGCTAATGCCGCTGCTAAATCTCAGGTATTTCCAACGATTGGAGCACGAGCAGCCCAATTTCAAGGTGCAAAAGACGCACAAAGACAAGAGCAACGGGCAATGGACCTAAGTGCTTTGGAAAGCGCAGAACGTCAGGTGGAAGCAGAACGTGGTCGAGCGGGTGCTTTGGCGCTTGAGGGTATAAAACAAGCGGGCACTTTAACTCAAATGGCTCAACAGTTTAAATATAAAAAAGAACTTAATGAAACTCAATTTGGATATTCCACACGTCTTGCAAGCCATCAAGCCGATCTTAACGAAGGATTGAAGAAGATTGAGATCGATGCTGCGGCAGCAAGAAATTCTGAAAATATTGCCTTGCAAGAACGTCTTGCCGCAGAAAAAGCTTCTTTAACAAGAGAACTTAATGATACTAATAATGCTTTGAAGAAAGAGATGCAGTCAATTCAAATTAATGCTTCTGAATTATCTCAAAAAGATAATCAATCTTTTCAATTAGAATTACAGGACAAAAAAGCAACTTTACAAACTTTGTTGCAGTCAACTGCATTTAGTAACGACAAAGAAATGGTTGAAGTTCGCACCAGTGCGCAAAAACAATTAATTGAATTGCAGACTATTGAAGATCTTAAAAAGTTTGAAAGTCAATTTAAAATTACTTCTGCCTTTGATCTTGAAAAAATGGATAAAGGTTTTGAATTTGACAAGAAGCTTTTGGATCACAAATCTAATATTGAAATGTTTGCGCAAAATAGAGCGCAGGCGTTTACAGCTTCTCAGAATGCTCTTAACCGTCTTGATGAAAGCAAGAAAATTGTAACGCGGGCAGAATTAACAGCAGAGTTACAAAAAGAATTGCAGGCAATGTCCCAAGAGTTTCAAGGCGATGAGAACAAGAAACAACGCGCTTCGATACTAGCTCAAAACATGATTGACAATGCCTTTACTGAAGATCAGATAATTCTTAAAACTGCTCAATTTCAGTTAGATAAAACATACAAACTTGGCTCACTTGCCCTGGATGAAGCAGCGCAGAACGCAGTGGCTCTTGGAAGTAAAGCGGACACGGCTATAATAGATTATATTACAAATGTTGATAGACTTAATGCTTACGCAAATGGACAATTAGGAGATAATAAAACACAATTTGATCAAGCTGTGTTGAATTATATAACCTCTGCATCAGACGTTTGGAATCGTGAGAAAGGTGCCTATGTAAAAGGTCCATCACCAAGATTAGCCCCTCGTGTCTTGGAAGCCATAAAAACAGGCGATCCTAAGTTTTATGAACAGATAACTTCGGGGCAGACTGTCGGTACTGGCACCTCTGGTGCAGGAGATACAACTGCACAGAGTCCTGATATAGCGGAAATATCTGCTGCCGTCTCAAATCCTAAAACAGTTGTGGATTTATCTAAATTATCGGGCGAGATAATATTAGACGGAAAAGTAAATTTAGATTCTCCAATTTGGGAACAAACAAAATATACTCGATATAAACCAGAAATAAATTATCCTGTAGCTATAGGTTTTTCTAGAGTTTATCCGGGTACATAGAAGGCTTTTCAAGAATTTGGAGAAGAAATAAACGTTGGACAAGGAGCGGATGATGAAAGTCAAAACTTAGCTCAAGCACAAAGCGATTTAACGGCGCTTTCTAATGATCTTTTATTAATGAACACACAAATTGCAGACGATAGAGTTCTTAAGTTTGTGCAAGAAAAAATTGCAGAAGAAACAAACAAACTAGAACCTGGCGGACTATTCTTCAAAAATGACGCAGATGCTAGGGCTGTTTTGGAAACGCTTTCCAATACGCTTGCACAAGGCATAGAAGCGAAAATTTCTTTGGTGCCTGAATTTGGAGGCGACGCATCAAAATTTAGTGAAGCACAAGTTCAACAAGCTAGAGCATCTATTGCAGTCATGATTCCGATGTTAAATGAAGTTTTGGCTTTTCAAAGAGGGTTTAACAAAAACTTAAGTGGTGTATATAATAGACCAATTACCGAAGACGGAACAGTAGGGGCCTTAGAATTTCTTAAGGAAAATGAAATACAAGTTGAGGAACCAATAGATGGCTGAAGAGTTTGGCATAAGTCTCAATATGGATGCCACTAAAGGTGACATTCAATACCAATTTACTGAAGAAACTTTTAACGAAGCTTTACAGACTTACGGATTAAAAAACTTAGCAAACGCTTTGGTTGAAAGAGCCTCCGCTACACAACCTGAAGAATTTAAATTTACTTATGGGGATTTAGAAAACGGCACTGCGTCTTTTTTAGATTACAGTAGTGAATTTTCCAAAATGTCAAAGGACGACAGAAAAGCATATTTTTCCAACCCAGAAGCTATACTAAGCTTATTTTCAAACATACAGGATTATGGAAAATACGATCCAACAACAAATACGTTGCCGGGATTAGAGGCAATTTCAGAAGAATTTGTAAGAAAACAACCTGTCGGCATGGGAATTGCTGAAGGGATGTTAATTGGAGCCAAGGCAGGGAAAAAATTAGCAACTAAAATACCTCCCAGAAGTCCGGCGGCTGTAGGTCTAAGAGCGTTAATTTATGGGGGAAGCACTTTAGTAGGGGCTGCTGCGGGAGGTTATTTAGGGGAAGAAATTTCTGACGCTGCCTTTGGTGATAAAACACCAATACTGCCGTCTTTAAGACCCGCTGAAAATTTTGGTGAGACAGGAGCACTGGCATTAAACCCGTCATCTCTTTCAAATCCGTTTCGATGGACAACGGATAAAACATGGTTAGGGGCCTCTACATTTCTTAACAATTATAGAAACGTAAACAAAGGAAATTGGAAAGATTATGGAAATTCTTTTCTTTTAACTTCAAAAGCGGCAGGTTTAACAGAAAAACAATTTAAACTTGCACAAAACGCAAGCCAAGGTAGAAATATTTTACAGGGTCAATTGTTTGATCCTTCTAAGGGTCCTGTCCCAATTCGTGTTTTATCAACATTTGAAAAAGCCATACCTGGAGTTACTGAGTTTGCAAAAAAACACCCTATTGTTTCTTTAGCTTTTGATTTTACTTCTGGCATAGGGGCCGCAACGGCAGCTTTAGGCGCAGAAGCTTCAGCACCAGGATCCGAGGGCACACGTTTTTTATACGAACTTATAGGTGCCGCGGTTCCCGGTCCTGCCATTGAGCTAGGCGTAAAAGGTACTCTTTCAGGTGGTCGAAGAGTAAAAGATGCTGTTTTGAGATACTTTAATGAAGATGGTGTAAAAACTCTTCGCGATGAAACAGCCATGCGCCGAATTTACGAGGCGCTTGAAAAATCTGGAAAAGTTACCGATGATTCTATTGAACTACTTAATAATATTTTGTTGGCAGAAGCTAAATTAATTGATGAGGGCGCTATTCCAAAACAAAACGTAGCTTTGACTGCTGTTGAAGGAGGTTCTGAACTAGGTCCTGCTCTTGTTGCTATAGAGAACAATGTTGCTCGAACACTAAATGAGTTATCTGTTTCTTCTAAAAAAGGAAGAGAGGCTTGGATTCAAGCTTCTAAACAAAATATTATTGATATGAGTAATAGTGGAGATCCAACTCTTATTAAATTATCGGGCCTTATTTCCAAGGGTTATTTTGAGAATGCTCTTAATTCCGACTTAACTAGAAGAGTAAATAACCTCTATGAAGCACTTGAAAAAATTACAAAAGGTGATGCTAAAGAACTCTCAAAATATGATGTAAGTGAGCGTTTATATGACCGCCTTAAATCTTTTGTCGATGATTCATATAATATCGAAAAAAAGTTTTGGAAAGGTGTTGGGGATTTTGAAATTACAGAGTTCCGCACCAGAGATGGCGATGTTTTAGAAGCTCCAAATATAATTTCTTTATTTGAAAAACCCGCAAGTCAGGGGGGTTTAAAGTTTGCTTCAGAAACAGGCACGGCAACCTTTTGGTCGAATTTACCTGCGGGCACAAGAGCCGATTTGGATTTAATTTTTCAATATTTTGGACGTAATGCAGAGGGCGTGGTATCTGATAATGCCGATGCCGCTAATACAGTTGCTCCTCAATCAAACGCTATTAATAAAGCCTATAAAGCTTTACAAGAATCGATTGATAAAATCTCCGGGGGCCAAAATGCTAAATTTTTACAAGAGGAAATAAACGATGCTGCAAAACTTTCACCACAAGAAAGAGTAGAATATTTTAGAAAAAAAGCTGAAAATTTAAGAGAACGGGCTACTCGAAAAGAGTTTGACGATAACCAAGGAATAAGAAAGTATGCGACTGCATTAGATAATGTCGCTAGTCTAGAAGCACTTAAAATACGAGAATCTTCAGAACAAGCGTTTAAATCAGGCAGCATTGACGCTTCAGAAATGGACAATCCTGTTACATCAGCGAGATTGATGGAAATGAGAACATCCTTATTAGAGCAGGCTGCAAACTTAAGATCAGGTTTAGGTAAAAGAGGTAATAGTGCCACCGCGGAAAGATTAGACCGTTTATCAAATGCAATTTTAAATGATTTAGTCAGTCAAGACACTGATAGCGTACCGTATAATTTAGCTAGGGCTTATACTTTTGCCCGTAGAGATCTTAGTGAAAGAACTTTCTTAGGCGATTTAGGTGCATCAGACACGTTAGGCCGTCTTAAATTGGGACCGGAAAATGCTTTAAATTTTCTGCTTCAAGGGGGTAGTGACGCTGTGGTTAGGCGTATGAACGAAGTAGAGTTAATTAATAAATTTGTAAAAGAAGAAATGGGTCTTTCAGAGACTGCGGCAAAAGATTTTTCAGGCAATTTTAACCAAGCTTTTGAAAATGCATTTCGTTACGTTACTTCAAAGATTACCGTTCAAAAAGCTGACCCGACAAATCCTGAAATTTTAATTGATGTTGTGGATCCAAAAAAACTTAGATCTTTTAAAGAAGACCCTGCGAATCAATTAGTTTTAAAAACATTCCCAAATATTGCAAAAGATCTTAAAAATGTTGAAACCGCTCAAAAAGCTCTTTCAAGCATTGATCCAAGTAAGTTTTTCAAACAAAATGAAACATATCGAGCTTTGCAATTAGCGGCAGATATGGGAGGCGAAACTCCACAAAAATTTGTTGCAAAATTACTCGCGTCCGATAATCCATTTTCTGATTTAAATTCTCTTGTACGCACCGTAGAAAATCAACAAAAAGTAAAAATTCTACGTGGAGGTGATATTAAAATAACGGAAAAACCGCGTACTGACATTTTTGATGCAGAAACAGGATCTACTTTTTCTGTTGCGGACGCTAAAGGTGGTTTGAAAAATGCAATTTTAAATTATGCGATCACACGTGGTGGAAATGAAGGTTCTGCTATGTCTCCCCGCGTTGTTTTTGACACGTTGTTTGTTAAACCACCAAACGTGGCAGATTCTAAAAACACTTTAATGAGTTGGATGACAAAAAACAATATCATGTCAAAAGAAGACTCCAACCTCGTCCGTCAATATTTGAGAGAGATGATTAACGTAGAAGAGGCTTTTACAAATAATAATCTTGAAGAAATAATGTTCAAAAAACCAACATTAGCTAAAAAGAATTTTGTAAAAATGTTTGGTGCTACTTTAGGTCAAAAATCGCAAGAAACTTTAAATAACATGTTAAAGAAAGTAGGTCTTGGAACGGAGGGTAGCGGAATCGGTGGCGGCATGGTGGCGGCGCAATCTGGTTCAGAAAGCTCTCAAGATTTTTTCTTAATTGCACCAGAAATGGCGATAGCAAAATCAATGCAAGCCATGCTTGAGAATCCTCAAAAATTTTCAGATGTTCTTCTTGAAGTTCAAAACGCAAAACAACTTGCCGCAGCGGAAAAAAGTTTTGCAGACAAAATGGCAGAATTTGGTGTTAATCAAATTGGTAAAAGACAGGCTGTTATTTTACGTGCGCTTCTGTTTTCAGAAGAAGAATTTGAACCGCAAGGTTTGGAAACAGAACCTGAACCTGAAACAGAGGAAGAATCCCAAGTCATCCCAAGTGTCCCTGCAACTAACCAAAGAGCATCCCTAATACCACCGACGGTAACTCCCACCAACCGTCAGGCGGTGCAGCCTAGACAGGTCGCGGCCCAAGCGCCAGTTGTCCCAAACAATGTTTCGCAGCCCGCGACCCAGTCTAGGTATGCCGCCTTATTTCCAAACGACCCGATTTCGAGTATGATTAGAAACAGAGAAGGAATAGGAAGCCTGATATGATGAGAAGTGATATGCCCCGACAGATTATGGCTTACCGAAATGGCGGGGGTCTTCCTTCATTAGCCACGGCTCCGATGGGTTATTCCAACGGGGGAGGCATATCTAGTTATATTTCAAACGCATACAATACCGCAGTAAATACTGTGACCAATGCTCTTGGAATGAATGATGACAACAGTTATGCTCCCGAACTTACAACTCAGCCCGGACCAGAATCCAATCCAATGTCTGCTCAAGAAAAGTTTGATAGCAATCCCGCAAGACAAGCTTCTGTCTCCAGAAAGAAAAGAAAGAAAAAGAAAGCCCGACAAGCGGCGGCACGAGAAGCTGCTGCTGCGGCAGCAGAAGCTGAAACTGTTAATGCGGGCATAGGAAGTCTAGATACAAATGTAGGTGCAAATAATTCTGATGTGATGAATGCTTACATTACAAACGTTCTTGAAAGAGATGACCTTTCTGCGGTTGAAAAACTAGAGTTTGCTCAATCGCTTGCCGATACCTACGGAGTTGCGGGTGGAACGGGAATCCAATCCGTTGCGGATAATCTTTCAAATGTCGCCTTAGACCCTACCTCCTCTTTGTCTGACGCAGAGCGAGTAGATGCGCTTACTTCTTTGGGCACTTATAGTGGCACCGATTATTCTGGTCTTATAAACACCCTTAATAATCAGATTGCTAATAACAATCTTGCGAACATAAATAACATTGCAACAACAACTCCTGGGGCAGATGTGTTATTATCAGGGACAGGTATAACTACTAACGTCACAACAACTCCGGCAATAAATACCGTGCAAAACAATACCGCAATGGTGCCCGCGGCCCCCGCAACATATACAGGATATGCTCCTATAGTTCCCGCGTCTAATATAAACACCGCAGGCATAGCGGGACTTCCAAGCACCAACACCGCTGCTGCTAATCCTTACGCCTTTACTGCGTATACACCCGGAACTTACAATCCTGTAGTCAACCCACTTGTACTTCCACCTTTAGGATAGAGAATGTCTGAAGCTTACAAAAAATCTATGCAACATCAGGAAGACCGTAAGCGTGAAATAATGCGGTTAGCATTAAAGGATATGTTTGATAAGGGTATGGAAAGAGGGGACGATCAATCAGTCATTGACTCCAACCTAAGTTCTTTAAAACGTATACTTGAAAACCAGTATGGTATTCCTTTTAGCATGTACATGGGCGGACCCGTCGAAGGCATAGCGTCCTTGAGCGACACGGCTCGTGACATGTACCGCGGCCCACGGGGCATCGGCGCTTATCAACAGTTTGCTGAAGGCGGTGAAGTCACTGCGAGAGATAAAGTAGAAATTGAATCTTTCCGAAATGCCGTAATGATGACAGAAAGCAATGGTGATCCCAATGCTGTTAGTCCAGACGGAGCAATAGGCTTGATGCAAATTATGCTTCCCACGGCCCGCGATCCCGGATTTGGTGTAGAAAATGCTTTTGAAATAGCAGAAAGACTAGGCTACGTTTTTAATGATACCTCTGACGAAACATTAGAACGTCTATTGTTCTTACCTGAAGTTAATGTTGAGTTTGGTAATCAATATTTGGATGCCATGTTAGGTCAATATTCTGAGGTAGATGACGCCTTACGCGCTTATAACGCGGGTAAAGGTAATGTTGATAAGTTTATTGCGTCAGGAAGAAATCTTAATTTGCTGACTAACGAAGCTGTGCAATATCCTATAAAAGTGACTGCGGCCCTTCAAGGGTTCAATCCAAAAGACATGAACCAAATGGAAATGTTCAAGCAATCTCCTGAAACAGCCGTGTCTTTAATGCAAGATTATCCCGCTCCTCCTGTGGAAAACAGAATGTATGCTGCGCCCCCCGAAAGACCAGATGTACCTCCTACCTTCTTTTCAAGCGTTGCACCTCAGCAACGGGCTGTAGAGGGTATCGAAACAATACAGCCTGCGCTTCCTGGGGTTATAAGAGGACAACCTAAAAAGATGTATCAGGAGCCAGAGGGTATCGCTACGTTAACCACTGCCTTGCGTCCTCGCCCAAGACCTTCTCAGCTAAATTAATTTTACTACGCAACGCTTGAAGTATCTTCTCGTCTATTGTTTTAGGCGATACTAGATCGATGTAAGTAACAGGGTGGTGTTGCCCAATCCGATGCGCACGGTCCTCCGATTGTAGCCGTATCTCCAAGTCATAACTATTACTATAATATATAACCGTGGTGGCCTCTGTCAGAGTAATGCCATACCCTCCCGTCTTGGGTTGACCCACAAAGAAGCGTAACGGGCTATCCTTGTTTTGGAAGCTCTCGACAATAGCTTGCCGTTGATCTTGTGGTGTCTCACCGTAATAAAGTGCCACCGCCTCGACGCCAAAGCGGTGGCGCAGGGCTGAAGCTATCTGTTGAATATCGTGGGTATACGATGCCCAAATGATTGCTTTTCCCTGTAGCTCGTCTGTAATGTCCAAGAGTTCATTCAGACGGTTGTTCTTTAATGTGCGGATCTCTCCAACGTCAGGAGTAAAATGCCCGCAGCAAATCTGTTGTAATCTCATAATCTGTGTGAGAACGCTTGCAGTTGTAGCAAGCTCTCCGTTATCCAGTTCAGCCAAAGCAAGCTTACGCATCTGCTCATAGACTTTGCTTTGTTCTTCCGTAAGCGGGACAAACCGCTTCATGTATATCTTCTGAGGTAAATCCAAACATTCTTCTTTTAGAATACGTTTAGAGAATAGGTCAAGATTTTCTGATAGCTCATCAAGCCTGCGATAGCCCGTTATCTCCTGAAAGCTTTTAGCCCCCATGACACGCTTCTGCACCATTGCGTAGCGGTTCTGGAAAGCAAAGTAGCTATTAAACCCCAGAGCCTTTTCTGCCAGAAAGTTACACTGACTGAATAAATCCATAGGACTTTTAGTGACAGGGGAGCCTGTAAGTATGCGGCGATACTTGGCGTACTTGGTCAAGACCATGAGGTTCTTGGTCCGCGAAGCCTTGCGGTTTTTTATAGTTGTGCTTTCGTCAACCACCATAAAGTTATCTGGGTTTTGAACTAAAAACCGCCCCGCGGTTTGTGCGCCGCGAGGCGTTGAAAAAGCTTCTACGTTCATCACAAAGAACTTAATCCCGTCGAACGGCTCCATTATATGCTCTTCCAATTCTGCCATATAAGTCTTGGTTGTTTTTGGCTCCCAACGCAATACCCTTTTATTTATATGATCCGGGAAGTGTACGGGTATCTCTCCTTGTACCCAGTTATCATACACACCCTTTGGTGCAACGATCAGAGCCGAATCTATTTCGCCCTGTTCAAATAATACTCCGATATTATCTACAACGACTTTTGATTTCCCTGTACCCATCTCCATAAAGAGTGCATAGTACTCCTTATCCCAAGATTCCTGTAGCGTGGTTAACTGGTGATCGAATGGTTTTGTTTTAAATTCGTATTTCTTCATGCTCTACCTCTTGACTATAGGAATTTATAAGAGTATATGAAAATATGTCAAGACCCCAAAAAGGTCTTTAACAACGAACCACGAACCGCGAAGGAGACTAAATGTCGGACGATCTAGTAAGACAAATGGAACAAGACTTTGAGGAAAAGTTTGCTTCCAACTTAGAAAAGGCAGACGGAGGCGCATTAAAGACAGTCGCTGAGTTAGCCAGAATAATCAAAACAAAAGAGATAGAAGTAGCAGATCTTGAACGTCAGTTTAAAGATTCAAAGAAAGAATTGCTACGTCTAACCGATGAGGAGTTGCCTGCGTCTATGGCAGAAATGGGGCTTGCCTCGTTTACCTTGGACGACGGCTCTACCATTGACGTAAAGCCCACGTATGGTGCATCGATCCTAGTTGCTAACCGGGAGAAGGCATACGATTGGCTAAGAGATCATGGGTATGATGACATTATAAAGAATAATGTGGCTGTATCTTTTGGTCGGGGGGAAGATGATATGGCGGGAGCATTTAAGTCTCTTGCTGAGAAAGAAGGGTACTCTGCGCAACAGGATACCAGTATTCACTCTCAAACACTAAGAGCTTTTGTCCGCGAAAGAATTGAAGCGGGCGATGAATTTCCAATGGATTTATTTGGTGCCTATGTAGGGCAACGTGCAGTTATTAAAGGAGCAAAAAATGGGTAAAGCTGTAACTAAAGTAAACAAGTCAGAAATGGCTGAATTTGATCCGTCTATGTTTGAGGCGGATGCGGGAACTGGTATCAATGATATGAGCCAAGAGGATTTGGCACTGCCGTTTCTCAAGATCTTATCTGGTCTGGATCCACTACTTGATGAACTTGAGGAAGCCAAACGCGGTGATTTATATAACACTGTGTCTGGTCAGGTTTATAAAGGTAAGACGGGTATCCGTGTAATACCTTGCGCTTATCAAAGGCGATTTATTCAATGGGCACCGCGAGGCTCTGGATCAGGAGCGCCTCTAGCTATATTTGATACGCAACAAGCATGTCCTCCTGTAAAAAGGAGTGATGACGATAATAAGGATTATGTCGTAAATGGAGACGGTTCTTATATCGAAGAAACGCATCAACACTTTGTCGTTATAGTAAACGAAGACGGTTCTGCTGAAACCGCGTTGATTGCAATGAAGTCCACTGCCCTCAAGAAAAGTCGGAAGTGGAATAGTATGATGTCATCGGTTCAAATGCAAGGAACAAACGGTCCATTTACGCCGCCTCGCTTTAGCCAAGTATATCATCTTAAAACTGTTCAAGAAGAGAACAGTAAAGGATCGTGGCATAATTGGGAGATGAGCCGCGAAGGACCTGTGACCGATGGTGGATTGTACAAACGCTCCAAAGATTTTTTTGAGAGCATCACCACTGGTGACGTGGTCGTGAAACATCAAGACGATAATGCTGCGCCCGC
>Ga0181405_1000447_pt1 | contig 14493 bp, 21 predicted proteins | sample 28SPOviralmetaG_FD_130134 | JGI IMG/M metagenome (GOLD analysis project Ga0181405, IMG submission 130134) | Marine viral communities from the oligotrophic San Pedro Time Series (SPOT) site, San Pedro Channel, CA, USA - 28 SPOT_SRF_2011-11-29 | ecosystem: Environmental > Aquatic > Marine > Strait...
AGGCTACTCACGCTAAGGCTGAATTGGCTCGTCGTAGAATTAAGAAAGATGAGATGGATGAAGGTGGTATGAAACGTATAGCTACTACTCAGTCTAATAAAGCAGATCGTATAGCATCAGGAGGCAAGAAGGGCTTGGAAACATTTAAGAAGAGAGAAATGCAAAACGAAACTAAAGGTGCTCCTAAAGGATATCACTTTACACGTTCAGGTAAACTAAGAAAAGGTGATGCTGGAGCTGATGGAGATGGAGGAGCTAAGTTACGTTCTGATCCTCTCGATAAACAACGCTCAAAGATTCCTCCTCTTCCAGAAAAGTTTGCTAATGCAGCTCAACAAGCAGCTGTAATGGCCAAGCTTAAGAAGTCAGGTAAATACGATGGTAAAGAAGCTTATGAAGAGCCTCAAAGTCAAGCTAAAGGTATGATGTCACCTCTGCAAAAAGCTCGTATGGATAAAGAAAAAGCTGATCGTGATAGAGACGGTAAGCTTATGAATGTAAAAACAAAATCTAAAACGGAGGCTACTATGAAAAGCTTTAGTGAAATTTCAGTAGACAGGCTTATCAAGTACTCTAAGTCTGCTAAAAAAGATATGGATAAAAATCGCAACACGGTTAAGACAGCGCTTGATCAACCAGCCTCTCCTAAGAAAGCAAAAGCTGGAGTAGATGCTATGTCAAAACTACATAAAAGATCAAAAGGATCTGATATGTATGTAAATAAAATGACTGGTCGTTCTAAAGTTAAACCAACAGCTTCTGATGCAGAATATCATAAGACACTTGCAAATACAAAAAATGGTGATCAGGGTATTGAAGCTTTAAAAAAGAAACATGGTATGTCTCACGACAAAGCTACAAAAACATTAAACAGACTTAGTGGTATGAGTGAAGCTGCTATTAACGAGCTTGATAAAAAGACTCTAGGTTCTTATATCAAGAAAGCTGGACCTGATGCTGTAAAGCAAACAGCACAAGCAAAACGTCATTCAGATGCTGGTGATATGGCTGATAAAGACAAAGATATGTATAAAGCTTATGGCAAGTCTCAACGTGCTATGGATAAAGCTAAAAATCGTGAAAAGGGTATTAGTAAAGCAGTAGATAAACTTACAAGAGAAGCTACTATTCCTGATGGTCAATTAGCTAGGATTAGAAAAATTTTAGGGGGTAGCTAATGATTAAATTTAAGTCATTCTATGAAGATATGTCTGGTATGTCAGTTAAGTCTGGCGATAAGCTATCTGTAAAGCAAGGAGCTGGAATGACTAAGCAAGGCGTTGCTAAGTATAGACGTCGTAACCCCGGTAGTAAATTGAGTACAGCTGTTACTACTAAACCAAGTAAATTAAAACCTGGTACTAAGGCTCATGGTAGACGTAAAAGCTTTTGTGCGCGATCTCGTGGTTGGACTGGTGAACGAGGTAAAGCGGCTCGTCGTCGTTGGAACTGCTAGGATAAATAAAATGGCGGAACCAACAAGTAAGCGACTAGATCGCATTGAAGAAAAACTAGATAAGATGGGTGATGTGTTAATATCATTAGCTCGTTTTGAAGAAAAAATGGATGCTTATAACGAGTATCGGGAAAGATCCTGGGAACGAATGAATAAGTTTTCAGAGAAGTTAGACAAAATAGAAAAATGTACAATAGACAACGCTCGTACTGTACAAACAATAAATAAACTATTCTGGGTAGCTATAGTAGCTATTGCAGGGTCAATCGCAGCTCAACTTTGGATGTAAGGAGATACACATGAGCGAAGTAATGTCGAAGTTGATGGCAGCGTATGCACAAGTCAACGAAAGTAAGTTTTTAATTCCGGAAGAGATTCCAACACAAGAACGCACAGCCTTTATGGGTGCCGCAGCGGCTGCTCACAAAGCTGGTCAGTCACATTTTAACTTTGGTGGCAAAAAGCATAAAGTAACAATGCAAAAAGATACAGCTACAGCTATTGCTGATCAAAAAGAAGCAGCAGATCTTGATAAGACAAATGCGGATAAAGCTATCAAACATGATTGCGCTACACATGTAGAGCATGCAGAATGGGGTGAAGGTAATCCTATTTCAGGTCAACATACTATCGTTGAAACGACTGAAGGCAATGGTTATGTTACACACTACGATGTAGTTTTTGAACATGGTATTGAAAGAGATGTTGCTGTAGAGGATCTTACTATTCTTGCAGAAATGCATCATGGTCATGCTAAGAAAAAGAAGAAGAAGAAGTAAAAGAAAGTAAAAAAGCTGCATTAGCTAAAAAGTTAGCAAAGGCTTCTGCTGGATCTGAAAAAGGAAAAGCAGCTGTTACTCTTCCTAAAGCTCCTTTTCCTATTCCTAAGAAAGAGAGTTTAGCAGATCGAATCAAAGGAAAGATGTCTGCTAATGAAGAAGATGAAGTTGTAATGAATCCAAAAAAAGAAAAGAAAGAAAAGAATTCTGATGCAGAAATGGCTCAGGAATCTATGGTTTATACTCGCATCAAAGAAGCTCGTAAAATGAAAGCTACTGCTGATAAAGGTGGAGAGCATACTAAGAGTGCTACAGATCAAGAAGAGATGGGCGATAAGCAAGCCTCTTCTAAAGGTGCTCAAGATATGATGAACACTCCTAAGCAGGTAGTAGACAATCCTGAAGCATCAGGTGATGAAGTAAATAAAGCCGCATCAGCAGGACCAAAAGCTGCTATGCGTAAAGGTGATAACGCTGCAGGTGATAAGAAAGTTATTCCATCTGCAACCCCAACAAAAGGAATGTAATATGGCAATCAAACCTCCAGCATGGTGTGTAGGAGCTGTCCCGGAAATGAATAGAGGCTGGGTAGATCCTAATTCAAATGAACTTTTAGTATCATCTAGATTTTCACAAGCACAGATTGATGATTATTATGGTGTACCTTCTTTTCAGGATATACAAGACATGAATCAAGAAGGTAAGATTCAAGCTGAAATGGCTGCTCAAGGCTGGCTGCCAGAAGATGTTAATCAAGATGGAGTTATTGATGAACTCGAATCAATGACTAAAAAACAATTAGAAGATCTTGGAAGAGAGCATGGAGTTGAGTTAGATCGGAGAAAAAGTAGAACCTCTTTAATTAAAACTATGAGAGGTATCCTATCTAAATAACATAAACTTTATTTGGATTACCTATGAAATTATTTGAAACTCTTACCGATGATAACTTTCTTCTCTATGCAGCAAAACATTATTATAAACCAAATGTGATTGATGTAGAAGAGTTTTATGAAGATTTAAAGCGATTTAAATATCTTAAAAGACTCTTTTATCGTCACTCTAATGCTGGTAATTTATCTGAGAGATTAATTCTAAATCATCTTATAGTAATATTTAATGTGTTTGATATAAAGCCTTGTTTAAAAATGCTTGAGTTTCAGATTCCAGAAACTTATTGGCCTACATTAAAACCGTTTCTGATTTATCTTAATCATATAAGAAATGACGAATACACAAATATAAAGATGGATAAAACTGTTATAGAGAAGTTAAGGAAAATATAATGGGAATTATAAAACGGGCTGGTGATCTAGTCTACACATTTAGATTTCTAAGACTTCTTACTACAGCTTTTGAAGATACTGCTGCATTTAAAGCTGGTATTATTGATAAGGAAGGTAAGCGCAATAAAGAGTTTACTCTTAATACTATGGATAACCGAGACATTTATAGAGATGCTTATACTCCTTTTCATAGATTAGTTTTTAATATTAAGAAGCTTATTGCTAAAGCTCCTGGAGGAGGATCTAAAATAGCTTCTTACGCTACTGCTCTATACCTAATGAAAGAAGAGTTTAGCATTACGGACAAGCAAATATCTAAAGCGTTAAAGGAAATGAATGTAGATACTTTAGATTTCCTAGCCGAGCATACTGAATGGTTCTTATTAAAAAATAATCAACTCTCTCCTGGAGTATATAAAGTATTAAATGAAAAAGTTATTAACGACACTTTAGAAGAAGTTGTTAAGCCTAGAGATAAAGTTATAATTAAAGAAGACAGCTATCCAATAGGGGATATTTTTGGGTTAAATATATACGAAGCTGTTCATGTTAAAACTAAGAAAAAAGTTTACGTTTCTATAGCGGAGTTAGCTAGATGACACCAAGATGGAAAAAAGCTGGACCTAACGGTGAAGTTGAAGTTACTATAAAAGGTCAACGCTACAAGATTGAAAAGGCTTTAGATCATAACGAGCGTCATAAAGGTGAATATAAGATTATGATGTGGGATAAGCGTAGACGAGACTGGGAGTGGGATAACACAGTTCAAGGTAAAGGATATGCTAAGGAACTTGTTATGGATAAATTAGATGAAAACTTTCAAGATGGTCGTAACCCTCAAGATAAAGGCGACAGTGCTAGACATGGTATTCCAAAGAAAGCATCTATCTCTGCTCTAAAGAAAATTAGATCATCCTCTACAGCAAGTAAGCGTAAAAAGCAGCTAGCTCATTGGCAAATAAATATGCGTAAGGGTAAAGCTAAAAACGAAGAAGCTATGACAGCTGCAGATGCTGGTATACCTCACGATACAGCTAATATGGGCCCTTCAAGACTTCCTACTAATATTTTACGTAGAGGTATAGGTAAACCAATTAATGTAACAGATCGTCGCAGACGTAAGGATAAGACTCCTGTACTGTTAAAGAAGTTTAGAAAGTATATTGATGGCTAAAGTTTATATGTTTCTCTTTATCGTCTCTCTTTTTAGTGGCGTTGGTTATGCAGGTTACAGTTACTATATTTGGTCAGAACAAACCATTGGCACTTTACGAGAAAATAATGTAAAATTAAAGACAGCAGCAGAAACACTCCAGGCAACTGTAGAGAAGATGGCTGCTGATCAGAAGAAAAACGAACAACTAAATAACGATTTAACTAAGAGATTACAGCAGTCGCAACAGCACCTTGATAAGCTAAGAGGTGTATTTGCTAAGATAGATTTGACTATGGAGGCATTAACAAATGCACAAGGACTTGAAGACAGAGTTAACAATGCCGTTAACAAACTTATTGGACGGATCCAGGATGAAACTACTCCTCCTTCTGATAAGCCCGATGCTGCTGACAGCGTGTCTGGGGAGAACTCCGGAGGCTGAAGTAGTAGTTACTACTCAATATCAAGAACAAAATATACCTATTCAAGAACGACCTAAGGCAGTTGAGTTTCCTCCTGTTGATTGGTTTGTAATTACCGAAGAGAATCTAGAAGAGAAGCTAGCTGAGATTGATACCAAGACGGGAAATGTAGTTCTATTTACTATTACTCCAAAAGGGTATGAGAATCTAGCTATCGGTATCGCTGATCTAAGACGCTATGTAAAAGATCAGCAAGCTATTATTGCATACTATGAAGAAGCATTAGCTCCAGAGGATAAAGCGTCAACTGAATAATGAGATACTGTGGAATAAGTGAGAACTTTCACAACGCAGCTATTGCGTTTGTGGAGGAAGATGGAACTATATCTTTTGCTTCAGAGAGTGAAAGATATAGTAAACGCAAAAACGATCCTTTGTTACATAAGTTTCTTAGTGATATGATTCGTGAGGATGATCATGTTTCTTTTTATGAAGATATAAATTTAAGAAATCAATATTCAGAAAAGATTGCTAATACTCTTCATAATAAAGAAGCAGCATTAAATAAAGCTAAGCGCGCTGCAAATAAAATTACAAGATATAAAATAGATAAGAGTTACTTACATCATCAAAGTCATGCGGCTACAGCTTTTTATACACGGCCGTGGACTTCATCTGAAGATACAGTTTGTTTAACTATCGACGGGTATGGAGAGTGGCAATCAGCTACTATACAAGATAACAATTTTAATATTTTATATGAAGAAACATATCCTAAATCTATAGGGGTTGTATATGCCCTTGGCACTAAAGCTTTAGGTTACAAGCCTCTTGAAGAAGAATATATTGTAATGGGTATGGCAGCCTTTTCTGGTAGTATTTTTCTAGATACTTTTGAAGACAAAATAAATCTATTCTTTAATGGTCACATATCAAGTCAAGACTTAGTTTTATATTTTCAAGGAGCTAATCCTATTGACTTAGCTGGCACTCTTCAAGCTTGGACAGAAAAAGAAATCTTAAAATTAGCTAACAGAGCTAGAAAGTATGGTAGTAAATTAGTTTATAGTGGAGGGGTAGCGCAGAATATCGTAGCTAATTCTATGATAAGAAATTTATTTGACGATATGTGGATTGCAGTAAATTCTACAGATGGAGGTTCAGCTTTAGGAGCCGCGGCTCGATCATGGGCTCTTGATACAGGTAAAGATAGATTATTATGGGAAGATGCTTATCTAGGTTATGATGAAAAGTCTGATATTAACCCGTCTAGAGTTGCTAGTTATCTTAATTCTAATTTTATTTGCGGAGTAATAAATGGTAAAGCAGAGTTTGGTCCAAGAGCATTAGGTAATAGAAGTTTACTAGCAGATCCTCGTAAAGATATTAAAGACACAGTTAATAAGGTAAAGAACAGAGAAAAGTTTAGACCTTTTGCTCCTGTTATATTAGAAGAATTTTCAGAAGAGTATTTTGAAGGTCATAAGAATGAATATATGCAATATACTTGTAATGCTAAACATGATTATAAATCAGTTACTCATGTTGACGGAACTGCAAGAGTTCAAATAGTTACTAAAGATAGTACATCAATTATAAGACCAATACTAGAAGAATTTTATAATTTATCTGGTGTACCTATGTTACTAAATACATCTTTAAATGTTAGAGGAAACCCTATTTGTAATGATAAGTATGACGGTAAATTATTTTATTCTCATACAAGTGTTAAAGTTTGGCACAGATGAAAAATCCATATTATTTAGTTAACGGGTGTTCTTTTACGCTAGGGCTTGAATTAAAAAACAATAGTATGCGCTATACTAATATTTTATCTGCTAAATCAGGTATTGCACTAACAAACCTTTCAAGCGAAGGTAAAAGTAATAAGGTAATGTATGAAGAACTTTATACAATTTTACTTAATGTTAGAGCAGGAGATTTACCACCTCCTAAAGCAGTAATATGGCAAACTACCGATAATTATAGACAATATATTATTAGATCTTTATATAGTAAAAGAATTATCCCTGGGAATTTAAGCTCACAAATTGTAGCAGGTGAAAAGGGTCATAGCGCTAAGTATCAAAAGCTAGAATACTGGTCTATTCATAAACAATTAAAAGATTATAAACAATATTGTCTCTTAAATGGAATATCTTTCGAGGAATTATATACTGGAGTGCAGTTAAATCTTACTACATGGGATTCTGAAACTGGACTTAAAAGCACAAGAACACCTTTTGTAGGAGATTATACGCGTATTACTTATGAGCTTGAGCATATTCGCAATATCTTTTCTTTGCAGGCTCTCTGTAAAGAAATGAATATACCATTAGCTATTTTAAATTACTATGAACCAGATAAAAAAATATTAAAAGATAAAATGGTCGCAAATTTAGATGATTCTTTTTTTATTATAAAAAATTATAAACATGGCGGATTGTATAACCACTTATTATGGCGAGGTTATTCTAGACCTGATGGGTTCCATTTTGATGTAGATGCTCATGAATTTAAAGCAGATATAATTTATGACTTTATTACTTCAGGAAAACAGATTGAAGTTGAAACACAAAGTCATGAAGATTTAGAAGATTACCCGGTGTTTAATTACACATAATTATTTTTTTTATTTTTTTAAAAACACGTGAAATAACAGTTTCACAGGACTCGAAAGTAATATATAATACACTAACAAAATAATAATCAAATATACTCTGTGTAAGAATATGCTTACACGGACGTAAATACTTTTCCCGAGAGGTCAATAAATGCTAAAAGTCGTTCAATCAAATCGTGAAGTCGATACCAGACATGTAATGTCACAAGCTAAATTCTATGAAGGTTACAGTAGGTGGGATGATGAAAAAGAACGATACGAATCATGGGACGAATCTGTTTCTAGAGTTATGGATATGCATCGTGGATTCTATTCTGATAAGATGTCACCAGAACTATCACTACTTATCGATGAAGCAGAGTCTCTTTACAAGTTAAAATATACTCTCGGTGCTCAACGAGCATTACAGTTCGGTGGTGATCAACTATTGAAGCATCAGATGAAAATGTATAACTGCACATCTACCTATGCTGATAGACCAAGATACTTCTCTGAGTTACTATACATTCTACTATGTGGTGCAGGTGCTGGATTCTCAGTACAGAAGCATCATGTAGGTAACCTTCCTAATATTCAAGAACGCAAGAAGCAAGCTAAAGGATGGGTCATCGAAGATTCCATTGAAGGATGGGCAGATGCTCTTGGCGCACTTATGTCATCATACTTTGTAGGTGGTGGTCAATTTCCAGAAATGGAAGGACGCAAGGTCTACTTCGATCTCAATCAGATTCGTCCAAAAGGTGCTATGATCAATGGTGGCTTCAAAGCCCCTGGTCCTGAACCGCTCCGTAGGGCTCTCGATAAGATTGAGCATCTTATCCAGTCACGTATCTTATCTGGCGAAACACATTTACGTCCTATTGATGTATATGATATCTCTATGCATGCAGCAGATGCTGTACTAGCAGGCGGTGTACGTCGCTCTGCTACTATCGCCTTATTCTCGTATGATGATGAAGATATGATGAAAGCTAAAACTGGCAATTGGTTTATCGACAATCCTCAGAGGGGTCGTTCTAACAACTCGGCTGTGATTGTGCGGAATGAGATTAGTAAAGAAGACTTCTCTAAGTTTATGAGCTCAATTAAAGAGTTTGGTGAACCTGGATTCTACTTTGTAGAAGATAAAGACTTTACAACTAATCCCTGTGTTGAGATTGGCATGTACCCTCAGATAGATGGTAAATCAGGTTGGCAGGGATGTAACCTAACTGAGATCAATGGTGGTAAGTGCAGGACTCCAGAAGAGTTCTACAAAGCTTGTCGCGCAGGTGCTATTATGGGCACGTTACAAGCTGGTTATACTGACTTTAAATACTTAGAAGAAACAAGTAAAGATATTTTTGATAGAGAAGCCTTACTTGGGGTATCTATTACAGGATGGATGAACAACCCGGAGGTATTACTAAATGATGATATACAACGACAAGGCGCGAGTATTGTCAAATCTGTTAATGCTGAAGTCGCCAAACTTATTGGAATTAATGCTGCTGCCAGAACAACCTGTGTTAAACCATCAGGAAATGCTTCAGTATTATTGGAAACTGCTAGCGGTATTCATGCTGAGCATAGCCCTCGGTATTTGCGTCACATACAGTTAAATAAAGAAACAGAAGTTGCTCAATTGATTGCTAAGACTAATCCTTATATGGTAGAAGAGTCTGTGTGGAATGCTAACAATACAGATTACTGTGTAGCGTTTCCAATCATTGCTCCAGAAGGTTCTTTGTTTAGAGAAGAGCTGTATGGTACAGATCTGTTAGAGAAGGTATCTCTAGTACAGAATAACTGGGTAGAAGCTGGTACTAATGTTGAGTTATGTGCAGATCCTCGTATCCGACACAATGTATCTAATACCGTAACAGTTATGTCTCACCAGTGGACTCAAGTAGAAGATTATGTATATAACAATAGACATTCTTTTGCTGGTATCTCTTTCTTAGCTGGTATGGGAGATAAAGACTTTAATCAAGCTCCTATGACAGAAGTGCTTACTGAAAGTCAAATTGTAGAAAAGTATGGTAAGGCTGCTCTGTTTGCATCAGGATTAATTGTAGATACTCGCAAGTCTGGGTTCCGTGATCTGTGGGATGCTACTATGCAAGCTCAAACACCTGCAGAGTATAGAGGTGAAGTATCAGATCTTAATGCAGAATGGATTCGTCGCTTTAATAAATTTGCTGATAACTACTTTATGAAAGATACTAAGGAAGCAGAGTATTGTCTTAAAGATGTATTCTTGCTTCATAAATGGACCAAAGCTCAACAGAATCTATCTCCTATTGATTTTGTATCTCAGTTAGAGATTAAGAAGTTTACTGATGTGGATACTATTGGTTCTGCAGCTTGTGTTGGGGGCGCTTGTGAAATCACTTTTTAAGTGGATACAAATACTACGTAAAGAGGGCGGCTCCTGGTCGCCCTTGACTTTGTTTGCAAACGCATTATATAATAATAAGATATGGCATCCAGAGGGCGAGTGGCCATATGGAATGAAAAAGAGGAAAAGGATGTTAAATAGAATTCCAGAGTTTTGTTTAAGTCATTGGTTATGGCGGATTCCTTTAGCTATTGTTTTTATTCAGCAAGGATTAGACAAATGGCCAGTAGATGCTGATACAGCAGCTGATTGGGGTCTACCACTTGTGGTTTGGACATTTGTGGTGTTTGGAGAACTAGGCGCCGGTATAGGCCTGCTTATTGGAGGGTTAATGACCAAGCCATGGTTACCTATCCTGGAAAGATGTTATATACCTGACGTGGGAGATGCACTGACTCGTTTTAGTGGTATAACCATGTGTTGTATAATGACAGGTGTTATATGGATTGGTGAACCTGCAAGTTTTATGGATGTATTGTTGTACGACAATCTCCATGTGTTGTTATGGGTAGGTGGTTTATTTTTTGCATTAAGAGGAAATAGGATATGAATAAAAGTTTAATTTGGACATTCGTTATAGGATTTTTAGTAAGTTTAATGTATCTTGGAGTTGCATCAGCAGAAGGAAATCCAGACAAAGGGAAACGAGGATTTAAAAAATGTGCTTCTTGTCATAGCATAGAAGAGGGAGCTAAGAATAAGAACGGTCCTAACTTGTGGAACATCATGAACCGAGGTACTGCAGCGTATGATTATCGCTACAGTAAAAAGTTCAAAGCATGGGCTGAAGAAAATCCAGAGTGGACACCAGAGCTAATGGATTTGTGGTTGACAAACTCAAAGAAAATGGTTAAAGGTACTAAAATGAATTTTAAAGAGAAGAAGGAATCAAAACGTGCAGACATTATTTCATATCTACAAACTATGGGCGTATCCAAGTAAGTCGCAAGACAAAAGTCAACATCGCCTATATACATCGAAATACGAAGACTTGTGTATGTAGGAGATCAAATGGAAGAAGAGTATTGGACTGAATGTGTTGCTTGTGATACTGAGTCTCAAGTGTTAGTTGTGGATAGTGAAGAGGTACCTCAATTCTGTCCAATGTGTGGCAGTCCAATGGAATTCCAAGTATTAGAAGAGTGATAAATAATCCCATCGAAAGGTGGGATTTTTTTATGTGGTTATACAATGATAATCAGTTTGACGATACTCCAGAAGAGTATCAAGGGTTTGTGTACTTAATAACTGAATTAGAAACTAATAAGAAATACATTGGCAAGAAGTTCTTTTGGAAACCTAAAACATTACCTAAAACTAAAACAAGAAAAAGACGTGTTAAAACTCGGGTAGAATCTGACTGGCGTTCATACTATGGAAGTTCTAAAGAGGTGCAGGAGCTTGTAGAAGACAAGGGCTCTGATAGCTTTAAACGTGTGATTCTAAGGTTGTGTAGGACGAAGGGTGAGTGTAGCTACTTCGAAGCTAAATACCAATTTGAAAATGACGTGTTGCTTCGCGACGATTTTTACAATGAATTTATAGGATGTAAGATTCATAGTAAACATCTAAAGGAAGTAAAATGTACGAATACAGATGCAAAGTACTTAAAGTTGTCGACGGAGATACAGTCGATGTAGATATTGAGCTAGGGTTTGGAATTGTTTTATCTGATGAGCGAGTACGTGTAATGGGTATTGATACTCCTGAATCCAGAACAAGAGATAAAGTAGAAGACTTATTTGGGGAAGCTGCTAAGGCTAGAGTTAAAGAACTTATGAAAGAAAAAGTTATTCTTAAGACTCAGATAGCAAAAAATGGCGAAGATATGAAAGGTAAGTTTGGACGTGTGCTCGGTGATTTTGTAATAGAATATAAAGATAAAGACAACAATTACTCTATGAAGACACTTACAGAGATACTCATAGAAGAGGGTCATGCAGTACCTTATATGGGCGGTAGCAAAGAAGAAGTACAAGCTATGCATATGAGAAACCGCACTCGTCTATTAGGAGAGGGTGTAATTTCTCAAGAAGATTATGACAAAGCTGTAGAGAAAATGAAAAAGTAGTTGCACTTCTGAGCGACTACTATATAATCATTATATAAGATGTGGAGGTGGGATATATGATCCTTGTTGATTATAGCGCTATTGCTATTAGTAATGTAGTAACTCAAAAATTGGATATTGAAGAAGATTTAATTCGTCATATGATTCTTAATAGTTTAAGATTGCATAGAGCTAAACATCGAGAAAAGTTTGGTGAATTAGTTCTATGTATTGACGGTTCTAAGAACTGGCGTAGAGAAATTTATCCTCAATATAAATACAAACGTAAAGATGCTCGCAAAGAATCTAAGATGGACTGGAGTGAGGTCTTTCGTATTATGAATATGGTCAAAGAAGAGCTCAAAGAGAACTTTCCATACAAAGTAGTAGAGGTAGATGAAGTAGAAGCAGATGATATCATAGGTGTTATATGCGAAGACACTCAAGAATTCGGTCGTGGTGAAGATGTTATGATTATCTCTGGGGATAAAGACTTTGCTCAGTTACAGAAGTATAGCAATATATATCAGTATTCTCCAATAACAAGAAAGTATATCAAAGAAGCTACTCCTCGTAAGCAACTTATGGAGCTTATACTCAAAGGTGATACTGCTGATGGAGTACCAAATGTGTTATCAGGAGACAATGTATTTGTAGATGGTGAGCGTCAGACTCCTCTGAGGCAAAAGAAAATTGACGAACTAATAAACGATCCTAAAGCACTTGGAGAAGAAGTTTATCGTAACTATCTACGTAATAAAAAGTTAATAGACTTAACCGAAACCCCTGAACCTCTAAAAGAAAAGATTATATATAACTATGAAAGCCAGGATAAGTGGGATAACAAAGGTAAAGTATTTCCTTATCTTGTTGAAAAACGTTGTCGTAGATTATTAGAAGATGTAAAGGATTTCATTTGATATGGTGAATCATACAACATTATATACTTTTGAACATTTAGATAAAGTATCTAAAGCTAAAAACAAAGCTGATAAAATAAAACTCCTTCAAGAACAAAACCATAACTGGGCATTAAAAGACTTACTTAGAGGTACTTTTGATGATGCTGTAGAATGGTTACTTCCAGCTGGGCCAGTACCATATGAGCCTGCTGCAGATAATTCTCATCCATCTAATTGGACTCAACATAATAAGAAACTAGCTTATTTTGTAAAGGGGGGTCAAGGAGAAAAGATGAATACAATAAAAAGAGAAAAGATGTTTTTAGATATTCTCGAGACTGTGCACCCTCGAGATGCAGAGCTTCTTGCTGGTATGATCAATAAGAAGTTACCAATTAAAGGTGTCACGAAAGCTCTAGTAAAGGAGGCTTTTCCAAATCTAATCTTGCGTTAATTTATAGGAGAAATATTTACTTATGAGTAAAATACAACTTGATAGACTAAAAAAAGATTTAATGGAACTTAACAGTTATATGGATAAAGTAAAACAAAAAGGTAAGTTAGATCTTTTATCAAAGTTGAAACGTAAACACGATTTTTTAAAATCTAAATTGGAAACTTCAAGCTAGGAGGGGGGACTAGCGCAAGCTAGTCCCTTTAATATATGCCAACATATACTATGATTAACTTAAAAACTAATGAAGAAAAAGATATGGTATTATCTTTAGCTGAGAGAGAAGAGCTTTTAGCTACCGGAGAATACAAACAAAGACTTGCTACATCGAAATTTATATCTCAGCATGGTATGACAATTAATAAAGCTGGTAGCGGCTGGAAGGATGTGTTAGGTAAAGTCTCAAGTGGCTCACCTCGTAATAATATGAATACATAATGCAACGAAAAAAATCCGTTAATAATTCTATGACGGTTAGATTAGATGATCTTCTTCAATTTGACCCTTTAACATTAAATCAAGAACAAGCATTTAAATCTTGGGCAGATGGAGACAATCTTGTTTTAACTGGTACAGCAGGTACAGGTAAAACTTTTCTTGCTCTATATCTTGCTTTAGAAGAAATGCTAGATAATAATACAGAATATGAAAAAATATTATTAGTAAGATCAATGGTACCTACTAGAGAGATGGGATTTCTTCCTGGCGATAAAGAAGCTAAAGAAGATGTTTTTCTATCTCCTTACAAAGGTATATGCTGTGAACTATTTGGAGATAAATCCTCATATAGTAAGATGGTTTCTGCTGGCCAGCTAAAGTTTGAATCAACTTCTTATATAAGAGGAACAACATTTGACAATTGTATATTAATAGTAGATGAAATGCAGAATTTAAATTTTCATGAATTAGATTCTGTTATTACTAGAGTAGGTAGACATAGTAAAATTATCTTTAGTGGTGATTATAAACAGAGTGATTTTAAGTA
>Ga0181405_1000448_pt1 | contig 14487 bp, 16 predicted proteins | sample 28SPOviralmetaG_FD_130134 | JGI IMG/M metagenome (GOLD analysis project Ga0181405, IMG submission 130134) | Marine viral communities from the oligotrophic San Pedro Time Series (SPOT) site, San Pedro Channel, CA, USA - 28 SPOT_SRF_2011-11-29 | ecosystem: Environmental > Aquatic > Marine > Strait...
AACATCTATGATCAGTTTATAGATAAAGCTTTGTGGACTTATGAGGATCTTATCAGAAAAGGTGTCTGTCCAGAACAGGCTCGTATGGTTTTACCACAGTCTACCTACACAGAATACTATGTGACTGGTTCTTTGTACGCTTGGGCTAGAGCATTTAACCTAAGATCTAAGGAAGACGCCCAGAAAGAGATTAGAGATCTAGCAATCATGTGGGATGATCTGATTATGGACAAGTTCCCGTATAGCTGGACTGCATTGACGGAGAATAATTAAGATGTTGACAATTTTAGGCAGTTTGTTAGGTTTTGGTAGCTCCATGTTACCTAAGGTGTTTGAGTTTTTCCAGGAAAGGGCTGATAGAGCACACGAGTTAGCTATCATTGACCGTCAAATGGAGCAGATGAAGCTCGGATCTGCGTTAAAACTAGAAGAAATCAACGCTAAGGCTGATATTGCAGAGACTAAAGCAATATATAAGCATGATAGTAGCATTCGTGCAGCTACATGGGTTGACAATTTACGTGGATCAGTTAGACCTATCGTAACGTACCTTCTGCTCTTGACGTTTATTGGTATTCAAGCCGCTGGGTTCTATATGTTAGTTGCAATTGAAGGTGCAGCAGTGTATGAAGCTATCATGGCCATCAACTCGGAAAACTTTCAAGCCATTCTTGCAGCCGTGATTTCTTTTTGGTTTGGATCAAGGGCTTTGAATCGTAAATGAAGATAGGTAAAAAAGGTGTAGACCTAATCAAACACTTTGAGGGGTTTAGTCCTACTGTATATTTGTGTCCAGCGTCTGTGCCTACTTTAGGATATGGCTCGACACACGGTATCACGATGGACTCCCCACCTATCACAGAAGAAGAAGGACTAGAACTGTTGATGTTAGACATTGCTAAGTTTGAAAGAGCGGTTGATAGGCTCATCAAAGTCCCTCTAACTCAAGGACAGTATGATTCATTAGTATCATTCTCGTTCAATCTCGGCTCAGGGGCGCTACAATCTAGCACGTTAAGACTTAAATTAAATAGGTCTGACTATGAGGGTGCAGCAGAGCAGTTCCCTCGCTGGGTGTTCGCTGGAGGTCGTAAACTAAAAGGTTTAGTCAAAAGACGATATGCAGAGAGAGCGCTATTTTTAAGCGCAACATAGGAGAGTGCAGTGAAATTAATTTTAGGAGCTACAGTATTAATTACAGCCTTGGGTATCAGCACAGTAAATGCTAACCCTATGGGTAATTGTGGGCCATTAGACAAGGCAATGGAATATCTTAATCGTAAACATGGCGAGACACTAAAGTTCACAGGGATATCTAGTGGAGGTCATATGATTATGATGTTCTATAATGAAGAGACTGGTAGCTTCGGATTTGGTATTGTCGGTCCAGATAATCCTAATTTAATTTGTCCTGTCGATCAAGGCAATTCAGGCACGTTTCACTCGGAGCCATCGGGAAGTAAGACATAATGTATGTTAGAAAAGACGCAGGTATCTATCAGTTTCAAAAGAAGGGCTATGTCGTCATTAACGATTTTATGCCAAAGACGCATAGAGATCCAGTGGTACAGGACTTCTTACATAATTCAGGCAAGAAAGATGATCAATGTCCAGTAAGTCAGTCTTTTTCAAAACATCCTAAATGTGATTTTCTTCTTTTATATTTCCAAAAATTTATTGAAGAGGTAAATAGTTTACCTTTATATCCTACATACTCTTACGCCAGACTATATAAACCTGGAGAAGTTTTAGAGGCTCATACTGATAGACCCTCTTGTGAAATCAGTGTTACTATAAACATGGGTCAGAGTTCAGAAGAATTTAACTGGCCTATTTTTTTTGCGTTATATAAAGAAACACCGTCAGTGGTTAGTGTAAATTTAAATCCAGGTGATGCTATAGTGTATCGAGGCTGTGAGTTACCCCATTGGAGGGAAGAGTTTAAACCTCCAAATGCAGATGATTGGCAAGCACAACTATTTCTACATTATGTAAACGTGTATGGATCTAACATTAAACATATATATGACGGCAGAGATAATTTAGAAGTAGAAAATTTCTTAGAGAATACTTAAATGGAACGAGCAAAACACAAAGGACATTTTGTAACAGGTCTTAATTCTAATAATTGGTATTTTGTTAAACCTATTTTTAATAATGAGATGATAAATCTTATTCATAGTCTTGCTTCTAATACACCAGAAGAACAGGCTACTGAAGTAGATAAAGAAGGTAAATTACTAGAAGAAAATTTAAATAATAGATCTTCTTCAGTATGTTGGATTAATGATATACAAGTATATGAAGTCCTTATGGACGCTATAGAATCTGTTAATGACGGATCGTGGCAGTATAATATAACAGGGATTGAAAGCCTCCAATACACGATATACCGAGAAGATAAAAGGCAACACTACTCCTGGCATATGGATCCAATATATTATAAAGATTTAACTAGACCCTGTAGAAAAGTAAGCTGTAGTGTTTTGCTTAGTGATCCAGAGGAGTTTGAAGGTGGGGAGTTTGAGTTTATGTCTATTGATTTAGACGATCAAACGAGTTCATCTTTTCAGCCTAACTTTTTTAATAAGAAAGGTCATGGGCTTTTCTTTCCATCTCAAGCCTATCACAGGGTCAAGCCTGTTACAAAAGGTATTAGACGATCTCTGGTCTGCTGGTTTACTGGGCCTCGCCCTTAACATGATTATAAATAATTTAAGTTACGAGGATGTTGCTTTTATTCACATCCCTAAAACAGGGGGACAGTCTGTGTTCTCCGCTCTCAACAGCAAAAATTTAAATCGACATCTATACACAGAGCATGCTCATCACGATCCCTTATTTATATTAGAAAAAGAAAATAACCTTACTAGATGCTTTAAATTTACACTGGTTAGAAATCCATATCGCAGAGCGTATAGTCACTACAAGCATTTTAATAAGATTAATAACACTCATCACACATTTTTGGAGTTCTTAGATTTTATTCGACGAAGCGAAGTTTTTGACAGAACACCAATGATGCTTTATACGCAAACCTTTTTTTGTTTAAACTCATTGGGAGATATAGGAATAACTAGAGTCTATAAGCATGAGAAGTTACACGAGCTAGAAAAAGAGTTAGGCATAACATTGCCTCACATAAATCGTGGCAGCTATGGTCAAGATGACCTCATTAAAGACTACTGTACAGAAGCAAGAGAAACGGTGTTAGATTTATTTAATATAGATTTTAGAAACTTTGACTACCCTACTGATTTTGACGCATGAATAAACCAGAGTACATAAAAAAAATAGGCCGATTAAACACCGAGCCTTACATTAATTTTATCAAAAGTAATTCTATCATATTTGAGCGCGATGAAAGAAAAAACCGCGATCTTCTTTTTGGGGATGCAAAAACATTCTTCTTAGTTAATGAGTTTAAGGGAAGTGATCTGACTGCTCTTAAAAATTTTGGATGTGTAGTAAAAGATCTATTCAAGACGTTAGAATACTGGTATGGCCCCGGCACTATTTATAATATTCAGTTCGCTTTGCTTTCTCCAGGTGACAAAATTAAACGGCACTATGACCAAGGATTACATTTTAGTTTATCACAGCGGATTCATGTGCCTCTGATAACTTGTAAGGATGTAGTGTTCCACATTAGTAATCGTCAATTTAATTTTGATGCTGGATTAATCGTAGAGATAAACAACAATCAATATCATGCAGTCGAAAACAATTCACAAAATACTGAACGAGTGCATTTAATTATTGACTATGTACCTAAGAAGCATGTAAGGTACATCTTCTCTCCCTAAACTTAACCCCAGAAGGATTTCTCCAACTGGGGTTTTTTTTGTTCGGTGATTGCAGTGGTTCGGTGATTGCAGTTAATCGCCCTTACCAACGTATCCAGCCACTACGCCTATGATACCAGTAAGAGCCATTTTTAGTAAGACGATTACAGATTCGTCTGGTGGTCTATGTTCTTTTAGAGCGATATAGTAGTCTCCTGCTACGATTACGCCAAGCAAGATCAGCACACCGACAACTAAGATTACGATGATAAGATCTTTTATTGTTTTTAACATAGGTAGTTTACTCATATTATTGTTGTCTTTTCGTCAGGCTTTTCATCTGCATATCCAGCCCTTCAGGAATAGGATTAACAGCAACTACACCTCCGGGTTTAGTATCTTTAGGTAGATATTCTCTGACAGTCTCTAAAAGAAGTTTATAATTTGCTCTTTCTTCTCTGTCCTGATCAAAGTCTAATTTATAATTAAAAAGATCTTTGATTATTTCTCGTCGATTTTGACCAGAAAATGGGTTGCCTGGAGTTGTAACCATATTCGTAATAGCTTCTGCTACTTTATTTTTACCTTCTTTTAATATGTTTCTTTGTTCATTTAAATTAGGATAACTTATTTTCATTTGTTCTTTAGCAACATTTTTTAAAGATGATTTTACCACAAAACCTCTGTCTCTTAACATTTTAGTAAGTCTTCTGTTCTCTGTAGCCACAGTTTTGGTAGGTAATTCTTCAGATGTCCCTGAATATAAGTTTTTTAGATACTCTTGTTTTTGTTTAGGCGTTTGCAGACTTTGATAATCCTCGGATTGCAACAAAGGTTCTGCTACATCAGTAGTTAGCTTACCTAGAAGTCTGTTGGCAAGATTATTGTATATAGCACTGTCCGTGTTAAAGTTAATTTTTCTAGTGTCTACCCCTAAACGATCTAACTCTTCTTGTACAACAGAGCGAGGCGCGTACTTAGCGAAACCTGTCAACTGCTTTTGCATTGTATCAGGTGTTCTCATCATTGGACCTTCTTTAGTCCCTTCAAATCTTCTAGGAGCATCTATTGCTTTGCTTTCAAGAATAGTACCGCTCAGCACTGCATCATTTAAAGTCTCGAAGAATTGATTGTATCCTGGATTCTTAGTCGCAAAGTCATCTCCAAAATAATTTAATTGTATTCTTTTATCTTTAACAGTTATATTTTTAGGATCACTAAAGTAATTAACAATATCCTCAACAACTCGAAGCGGAGTGCCTATAATACCACTAAGGAAATATCCCAGAAGATTACCCGCTAATTTACCCGCTTGTTCTGGAGCTTCAATGTTTGTTAATTCATCTTTAATTTTTCTATCTCCTGATGAAAAAGATTCTAAATACTCAGATGCGGCTCTCCCAACTTGACCAGCACCACCTGCACGGACACTCGGACCACCTGCAACATCAGCAAAATCTTGCCACCAAGTTTCCCACAGACCTCTACCATCGCGTAATCTAATAATTGTTTCAGCTAAGAAAGGATAAAGCGGTACAGGAAAAGACGCTCTTACATCAGTTTGTTCTTCTCCTGGATTGGCTGGATTTGTAAACATATTCCAACGCTCAAGAGCAGCATCACTCTGACGCAAGGCCAGAAATGTGCCAAGCATAGCCGCGCCTGAAACAGTTTCTGTAATACCTTCTTTTAATTGTCGAAGCTGCATTTCACCTGTTTCAAAGGATTTTGAGATCTGCTCATAGTTTGCAAGCTTCGTATTTATATCTATAAGTTTATCAGTGTCTTCTTGACTTAATGTTTCTTTTTGTCTTATCTTAGCCCTTTCACTCAGCGCCTGTTGAATTTCGTCTGACATCTCATTTAACTGTTTACGTTTTTTTGCCAGCTCTTCAGCACCACCTTTAAATCCTATTTGAGCACCTCTAAATAACATTTTAGCTGCGCCACCAATAGGTCTGTTAAACATATATGCGGCTGCGTTCATCCAGAAGTTAGGGAAAGGGAAAAAAGCTTTAATGATGTTACTATTGTTGAGAAACTCTTGAAGCTCATTGTACTGCTTGCCAAATATTAATAACTTATCTCCGGCTCTTCTATTTTGAAATGTCATATCCATAGCATCTTGAATTGCTTTAGCTGCCATTTCTTCACTAATTAAATCTAGTTTATTATATTTTATTAAATTTTCTAGGTTGTCTAGTTTAATTGACCCTTGACCATCATTCACCCTAATCCTATTAATTTCTTTTTCAGCATCTAACAACTTTCTATTGCCAGCATTTCTTTGAGAAACTAACTGAGAATCAAGGGATACTTGAGAAGCAGCAGACTTAAAGAATTTATCTTGTTGCCTATTTAATAAGTTTAGTCCATTAGAAACTCTGTATAGTGCATTAAAGACACCTCTCTCAGGAACTCTACCTAAAGAGCCGTCATCAAATACATCAGTTAATTGTCTGCGTAGTTGAGGTACTTCTACCCCTAAAATTTCAGATACTAATACAGTATCACGAGAATTTAATAATTTTTTAGAGAGGTTTAATACCTCTTCTTGAGAAAGTTCTTTAGGCATTTGATCTGGTGATATACCATTAATTCTAGCCTCTGTTTTTTGAAACGCATTATTTAAGTATGTTTGAAGGGCTTTCTCTGGAGCTAACGCTGTAGAGCCAAACACATTTCGCATGGTGGTTGCAGGTTGAATAACCAAAAGAGATCGCCACCAGTTAACTAGTAAGCTGGCTGTCTTAGCAGCTTTCTTTTCTTGTTGTTCTAGTTTGCGAACACGGGTAAGTAAGTCACGATCAACGGCAGTTAATGTATCCTCTAATTGATCTGTATTAATACCAGCAACAGTTCTTTCTGTTGTAGTTAAAGGTGTTGGTCTTGCTCCAGCAACTTTAATTCTACCTAGATTAGAACCTGCCAACGAGGCATCAGCTTTAGCAATGTTAGAAAATCGTTCAGGGCTTAATCCATTCTTTATGGCTGCATCCTTAAACGTAACTTTAAATTCATCGGGGTCTAACTTCCGTACAATTTCAGCGGCCTGATCAGATGCGCGGGTACGTCTATCAACTTTATTAAGTAACTTAGGATTTTCTAAGATCATAGAGTTAACAGTTTGATAGTACCTGTTCATTGCTTCTGGATTTCTTAAATCTCTAAATGCAGAATCAATTGCAGCATCATCTGCATCCTCACCAAATAATGCTTTAGCACGATCTTTAAGTTCATCAAAGCCTTGTTGAACAGAAAATTTATCTGTAAACCTATTATAAGTATCTACATAATTTGCAACAGCTTTGTTGGCATCACTCTGAGACAAAGCTTTTAGATCATTTAGATTATAAGTAAGCTCTAAACGAGATGGTATACTAACGTCACTTTGATCTGTTGTCAAAAAGGTAACAACTGCCCGGCCATCTTTACCAACATCTGTAATCAATCCTACAGGATCGTATCTAGTATCTGCATCAGCAGGAATGTTACCTGAGTCTTCAACTGGTTTACCTTCAGGCTTAACAGTAACGTACAAGCCCTCTGCCTGTTCTACTTCAATTAATTTTTTTGCTGCCTCTTTGACAGGGGCATCTGCTGCAATTTGACTAGATCCTACAGTGCCTTCAAATCTATCTACAGCCTCTTCTGCTGACTTTTGAAATTCAGGCATAGCATCAGCAACGGAGTCCTGTGTGGCGGCTCTGCCTTGCGGTGTTTGCTCAATATTTTCTTGTGCTTCTTTAATAAGGGCTTTTGATTTTTTATAAGGATCTTTAATAGATAGTAGTCCACCTGTCAAAGCACCAAAGCCAAGACCCACTGCTCCGGCCTTTGTTATATCTGACCAGTCATATTGAGTTCTAAGATTAAGTTCTTGTTCCGCTCTTTGTAGTTGAGCTTCGCTGAGAGCACTAAGAGGAGCTTCCGTAACACCCGCAGTCGCACCTGTTAAAGCTACACGAGATAGGGTCTTATTCATGGCGTTACTAACAAAAGACTTTAACGCTGCTCTAGTTCCTGCTTGCTTTGCGGCAACACCTGCGATAGATGGAGCACCAAGAGCACCTAGTGTACCCGCAGTCAATACACCTGCTGCGATATTAAGAGGTGAGGAAATTCCTCCTACTAAATACTCTGCAACAGCTTCGGCCCTCTCAGAGAAATTAGCTTTTTCCCCAGTCACAGTATTAACCTGTTTATCCGCTAACACATATAGTTTAGCTAAACTTTCTTTATAGTCTTTATCTTCTTCTGTATCGGTATTTAAATTTGAAACATAATTAATAAAGTTAATACCAGCAACCTCGTTACCAGCTTCAATAAACCTAATGTCCTCTAAAAATTCTTCTACTGCTTCCCTAGATTCAAGCTCACCTCTCCCTCTATCAGCATTGTATTTTTTTACAACATTGCTGATTACAGTATCATCGGCTAAATCTTGGATGCTATATTCTACAGGTTTAGATTGTTCGGTCATTTACTAATCTTCCAAATTAGGGGTGACGTTCTTTAACAAAGGACTAAGTTTTGAATTAACACTGCCAGAATTAACACTGCCAGCGTTAGAACCAGGAGTAGCGGCAGGGGTAGCGTTCGGAGTAGCGGCAGTAGCATCGGGAGTAGCATCGGGAGTAGGCGGTAACTTTTCTAGTTCATCTAATCTATCTAAAATATTTAAAATGCCCATATCTTGAATTTCGGGGGGTAATGTCACTATTCCCTTTTTAGATAAAATTTCAAATAACTTTGGTGCGCCCCTAGCTATTTTTATAAATTCCTCTCTGGTATAGTCCGGCTCTGAGGAAATTAAGGCTTTAATCATGTTAAGTGTTTTAAAATCTTCCACAGCTTTACTGACACCTTGTTTAGGAACAATCATCTCTTTCTCTTTATCAAATTCGATAGTTGGAAATTTATTAGCGATAATTCCCTCAAAACTTTTAGAAATTTGGTTTGCCTTAAATTTGTCCGGTTTCTTTTCGGCGACCTTAACAAACTCTTCTGGCCTAATACCTAGACCTTGGAATTTAGTTTGTTCTGTAGCTGGCATACCACCACGAATATTCTGGATAGCAGTACGCAACTTAGGATCTTCAACTCTTGACAGAAGCTTTTCAAAGCTAGGCTTCTCCATACCTGCAATGATCTCAGCAGTCTGAGAAAACTCTGGTACTTCTGGCATCTCAGCGATAGGTTGCTTCCTAGCTTTTGCAAGAGATCTAAACTTTTGTTCACCTACAGGACCAGTTAAAAATTTAGAGGCTAACGATTTATTATATTTTTTAAAATCAATTTGCTTTGGATTAACACCACGGGTATCTTCTAAATAGTTCTGACCAATAATTTTTAAGTCCTCTGGAGAATCTTTAGCTAATTCAAGAATCTTACGACCCTCATCAGATTTAGAAAGCACGAACCTTGCTTTATCAGAATACTCTTCATCTAGAATTTGAGCACTAGCCACAGCTTTCTGCGCTTGGATCTTTGCACGATCAAAGTTTTCAGAGATTTCAAAAGCTACATCCTCAAGCTTGTCTCTTCTATCTTTAATTTCTTCATCCACACCTCTTGCAACTGAAGATACAAATGCTTTAAAGAATGACATTATTCGGGCCTCCCCATCAAACCACCAACAGGAACTTCATCTTCTTCCTCTTCGGCTTCATCAGCTTCTTCTTCTTCGACTTCAACAGGTGCTTCTGCTTTACCTTCATTAAAGAAATCTTTACGCTTGTGTAGCATTTCCATAACTTCTTCAAGTTCATCAGTCTCGTTGCGCGGTACAAGATCAACGTAAGTTACACCAACTTTATCAAGAACCTCCATCATATAAGAAAACAGAGGACTAAATATTAAGTACATAGCATCGAAAGTAATCTTACCTTCTGCCCATGCAGCAAAGAGAAGTGATCTGGTTAGCATTTCAACCGGCATACCTAGCTCTGCTGCCAAAGCTAATCTCTTTAAAGACTCTTCTTCAACTAGATTTTTAGCAAAGAAATTATAAGCATCCGTAGGATCTGTAATTTCCGCAGGTCTTTCATCGGGCTGACTACCTAACTCATGAGTTAAGGACTCCCCAGGAATAGGGCCGTTGAAATTAGGCTGCATTTCTTCCACGATGATTACCCTTTCTTCTTTCCAAATAAATCGCCTGTGTCACCGACATCTCTCATAACACTACCTAATGCATCTAACGAATTTTCGTATGCAGCTTGCAGTGATTTAACAGACTTAGCTGTAACACTGGACTTGTTAACTCTGTCATTGTATCCCATAATACTATTAAAACTTACAGGAGCAGCTTTAAACTTTGCTGTCTCACGAGTTTGTGATACTCTACGAGCCATTTGATGAAACTTACTGCTAGAGATAGCCATGTTCTAATTCCTTATTAAATTATACCTAGATTTTTAAACAAAAAGCCAGTTCCTACTGTAGAAACAAGTGAACCCATTGAATCTATAAAGGATTGATCAATATTTTTATCGTGCTGAATAGAAGCTAAACTTAGATTAGAAAAATATTGATCTCTATTTTGATACTGTTGTCTAGCAAAAGCTAATTCATCTCTATGCTGTTGCAAAAGATTTGCATATGCTGCTTCACTAATGTTAAATAAGTTTCTTACATTGAACTCATTCTCTGCATTTTGCAAGGCTGTATTACCTGTGTTTACAGCACGGCGATATGTGGCATTAGCTTGATCAATTACAATTGAATTTTTTACTTCAAACTGTTCTCTGTTAGAGCTAAGGGTAGCGTTAAATTCATTCATTGCATTTTCTTGCCCTGCATTATATTGAGAAATAGCATTTTGTTGAGCGGCATTAAATTGAGAGGTAGAGTTAAATAAGTTAGCAAAGAATTGATCGTTCTGTTGATCACTCTGAGCATTAAATTGCCTAGCAGAATTTTGAGCAGCCTGATCAGTAAAGATGGATTGAACACGATTTTGTTCGTTAATAACAGCAGCCTGTTGATCATTAGATAAGTTCTGCAAATCAAGTTGCAATGTCATTTGAGAGTTAAGAACTTCTGCTTGCTGTCTGTTATTGAGATTTAACTCTGACATACGGCGATATGTCTCCGCATCAGCAGCAGCAATAGGTATACTAGCTTCCATAGCAGCTTGAACTAATGCCGCGCCAGCCATACTAGATGCACCCATACCTCTGGCAGCTAGACGTTGTTCAGCAGTCCTAATAGCACCGGCAGCAAATGCTGGTACTTGACCACCTTCAAACTGAGCCATAAGACTATTTAGTTGTCCTTGAACAGTAGACTCTGTTGAAACAGTGCCAGTCTGAGCAGTAACTAAATCAGATAATCCTTGTTGTTCTGCCCCTTGAATCTTTGCTTGTGCAATTGTTTCCGCAGCGGTAACTGGAGATACACTACCAGCAACAGTTTTTGATTGTTGTTCGGCAGCAACTGTCGCAGCTTGTGCAACAGGGGTGTTAAACTTAGTAGGGTCTGTCAGATAGCTTTGAGTATCTAAAAGCTCTCCTGGTTTTATTTCATATTGACTTAATGAAAGTTCAGTGCCTGGAGCTAAAGATGGCGCATCTCGTCTAGCCTCTAGCGTACCTGTAGGAGTAACCTGACCGTAAGCATCAATATATGAAGACCTAGAACCTGTAGCTGACAGGTATCTACCAATAGCATCTAAATCAGTTAAATCTCCTGAGTATCCTTTTTCAACAGCTTCATCTGCAAGAGTTTGACTAGGTTTAGGCTTATAAAATTCAGCATAGTCTGGGATGCTACCATATCCATACTTTTCTAAAACTTGATTAACTTTTGCTACAGCATCAAAATTTTTATTATCTGAAAGCTTCTGAACAAAATCACCAAACTTTTCACCCTCTTTTGCATCAGGTCCAAAAAAGCCAGTGTAACCTGTTGCCTGTCTTAACTCTCTATTGACAGGCTTATCAGAGAAAGAAGCTCCTGAAATATCTAATACAGCGTTGCCTTGACCGGATCTTTCTAAATAAGCATTCATATTATTTAGTTTAGTAGTGGCTTCTGTATCTCCACCACGAGAAGCCGCCAAAAGATCAAACACATAGTTACCATGACGACCTTGACCCATTGCAGTGTCAACTGTACCACCAAAGCCTCTATACATGGGAGATTGATCATAGCCACTAATCTGAGCTAGTTTAGCTTTATCAAACGGTTCGCCAAGTTGAGGAATATCAAACTTAGCACTTTCATAACCCACTGAACCAAGATATTCATTCATCCGGGTTAATCTGTTAAAGGCATCCTGATCACCCTGTTTGACTTTCTCGCCTAAATTTCTTACATGAACGCCATGTCTACCTTCACCCATTTGGCCAGTGTAGTCTGTAATACTTGCCAGTTCTTTATTTGAAAAAGCCATTCTACTATCCTAAATTAAGCCGTCCGCAAGTCTGGATTCATTAACGGGTTCATAACAGCCAGAGGATTTCTCATCGGCTGGACTTGCATAGGATCACCCATTCTTTGGAAATCTTCTTCTGGACTGTCCATTACCATACCACCAGCTTGCAACTCTGCTACGTTTACAGCAGGTTGCTGTTGAGGTGACATCATACCGACAGGAGCTTCGCCTAAGTCTAGTTCCATTTGACCCGACTGTTGCATCTGAGGCATCTGAGGCATCTGAGGCATCTGCATCATTTGTTGTGGTTGTTCTGGATTGTTTTGGACTTGTGCTTGTGGTACAACAGGATCAATCGTAACCGGAGCCATGATACCACTCATACCAGGGTTAGCTGGGTTAGCTTGTGCAGCAGTCATAGATCCAGGCATCTGAACCATACCACCTTGTTGCATTGCTACTCTTTCTTGATCTGCCATCATATCGCCAATGTCTTGATACATTAACTTGTCCTCTCTAATGCTTTATCTAATTTATCTTCTACGCGATGAAGTGCATCCATAACTTGCCGCATATCATCTCTAACTTCTGTACGGGTAGCATACTCTTCACGAGTTTTGTTTAATAATATATCAATACGTTTTAACTCTGCAATCAAACTACGAAACCCCCAAAATGCTGGGGCAATAATTAAAGTCAGTACAATATTCCAAAAGATTACAGGTGAGATATCCATTAAATATTCCTAGCTTAACCGTAGCGGTAGAGTTGCTTTGTCAGTTCTTGACCGACCTTTAAGAATTGTTCAGGTAACTTTACTTTGTGACTGCGTCTTGATATTGTAGGCCGCACTTCATGTAGTTTATTAATTTCGTAGCTAAAATCATCTTCTTCAAAAGGACGAGTGATATTAGAAAGATCGTGCTGATATGCAGGTAGATCACAAAATTCGTATACTTTATTTAGCACATCCGGGGTATTGTTAATAATATCGTCATACTCAAGATGCAAAACATTCGGATCTTTTACGAACTTAGATAATTTACATCCTTTAAGATTATTGTGGATAGGAACGTCACTCCCTAAAAGCCAATTATAAATATGTTCGTCAGAATACTTTGGGTGCATTAAGTTGTAAAAAGAACTAATAATTTGCTCTACGGGGCGTCTAAAACAAATTACCTTAACGTCCATACCAAAATATTTCATGGCTAATTTTCTATTTGCAGCCAGTAACCATCCCCTACCTTTTTCAATAATAAATTTTTCGTTGATTGCATTTTTATAATATGACTTAATAGTAGAGGCTACTAAATCTGTCCGCATATCTTCTAATCTTTTTTGTGCGTTGAGATCTTCTCTCGCCCCATTTTGATCAACAGAATTATGAGCATTCCACATTAAATCTACTAAAGGGCTGTTGCCGCTACCATGAACATGAGGGTTCTGCGACAAAATAGATGCTAGTAATGTAGATCCAGTTCTAGGCATACCAGCGAATAAAATAAAAGTTTTGTTTTTAAACATAATTATACAAATTGTATCACTGCGCTTGAGGTAAATTGAAAAGATTTAAATGTTGAGTACGTTCTTTTTGTAGCAGCACCAGTTGTAAAAACAATATCGGGGTATTCTGAAGGGTATCTAATAATAACAACACCTTTCCCGCCGGGGGCTTGTTTACCCCCGCCACCACCTAAGCCGTCTGTCCCCGATGAACCTGGGGCTCCAGTTGAAAGGGAACCACCCCCGCCACCTCCAAATACAGGGAAAGTAATACCAGTATCACCGTACTTTCCACTACCACCACCAGCATAAATAATCGAAGTACCGTCTTGAAATGTATTGGGCGCTCCATCGCCACCTGAAGTACCGAACTTCTGATTAATGGGGTTAAATCCGGCTGCTGCGGCAGCGGCGGTAGTGCCGGCCAACCTTGGTCTAGGATTTCCAGGTACTCCAGGCTCACCGGCTCCACCGCCGCCACCAGCTTTATAACCGGGCGTTCCACCGCCCCCTGGATTACCATTGGCGGTTGAACCACCACCTATGCCATGTGTTGATGGGCTTGGAGGTCCACCCGTTCCACCGCCGCCAGATCCCCCTGGATTACCATCATTATTTTTAAAGGGAGACGGTGGTTCGCCAGCACCATGACCCCCCCCAATTGCAACAAGATTAAGTGTTTCGGCGGAATCTTTAAAACTACTGGATGCACCATTCGCTTGGACTCCGCCACCGTTTCCGATTGTAACTATGTAGGGTATACCGTTCGTTACTGTTGCGCCAGTAGTCACAAGAAAACCTCCTGCACCGCCACCT
>Ga0181405_1000450_pt1 | contig 14421 bp, 11 predicted proteins | sample 28SPOviralmetaG_FD_130134 | JGI IMG/M metagenome (GOLD analysis project Ga0181405, IMG submission 130134) | Marine viral communities from the oligotrophic San Pedro Time Series (SPOT) site, San Pedro Channel, CA, USA - 28 SPOT_SRF_2011-11-29 | ecosystem: Environmental > Aquatic > Marine > Strait...
CTACAAGAAATAACTTTTTAGCACAAGTTAATCCCTATATGGAAAGTGTTCAACAAAGACAAGGATTATATGCTTTTAAAGTAGTAATGGATGATAGTAACAACACACCAGATGTTATAGATAGAAATCAATTAGTAGGTCAAATATATATCCAACCAACTAGAACAGCTGAATTTATATACTTAGATTTCAACATTCAACCAACAGGGGCTAGTTTTGATGGTGCCGGTGGTGGTGGAGCAAGCTATTAAAAAATTAAAGAATTAGATATTTATAATAAGAAATAAACAATAAAAAAAATGGGAGTAGTAGATTCAAACAATATATTTTTCACCGCTTTTGAACCTAAGCAAGCTAATAGGTTTATCCTATACATGGATGGGATGCCTAGCTATATGGTAAAGGGTGTTAGTGCTATAACATTAAACCAAGGTATAGTAACATTAAACCATATGAACGTTGAAAGAAAGGTTAAAGGTAAATCAACTTGGCAAGATGTTACAATGACCCTATTTGACCCAGTTACTCCTTCAGGAGCTCAGGCAGTTATGGAATGGGTAAGATTACACCATGAATCTGTAACAGGTAGAGATGGTTATTCTGATTTTTATAAGAAAAATTTAACTTTAAATGCTTTAGGTCCTGTAGGAGACAAAGTTTCAGAATGGGTTTTAAAAGGTGCCTTTATAACATCAACTAATTTTGGAGAATATAATTGGGATACCGTAGATACAGCTATAAATATACAAATTACAGTAGCAATAGATTATGCAGTGTTAAATTATTAAAAAATTTTTAAAATTTTATTGAGAGGAGCTTGGCTATGTCAAGCTCCTTTTTTATATTGGTATTTATAACAAAATTAAGTTATTTTAAATAAAAGATTATGAGCGAATTTAAATTCCCTACTGAAGAAGTAGAATTACCATCAAAAGGCTTAATATACTCTAAAGACAATCCTTTATCTGAAGGAAAAATAGAAATGAAGTATATGACTGCTAAAGAAGAAGATATTTTAACAAACCAAAATTACATTAAACAAGGAGTTGTAATAGATAAATTATTAAAATCTTTAATTATTACTAAAATTAATTATGATGACTTAATAGTAGGAGATAAAAATGCTATTTTAATAGCTGCTCGTATTCTTGGATATGGAAAAGATTATGAATTCCAATATAAAGGAGAAAATGTAAGTGTTGATTTAACTGAATTACAAACTAGATATTTAGATGAGTCTAAAATGATAGAAGATAAAAATGAATTTTCATATACATTACCTCATACTAATACTCCTATTACTTATAGGATACTAACTACAAGAGATGAAAAGAAAGTAGAAGCTGAAATAAAAGGATTAAAAAAGATTGATAAACAATCTTCTCCTGAGTTATCAACAAGATTAAAATATATAATTACTTCTGTTAATGGAGATGCAGAGAATAAAACTATAAGAGAATTTGTAGATAACTATATGCTAGCTAGGGATTCTAGAGCATTTAGAGAACATATTAAACAAACCCAACCGGATATCCCAATGGTATTTGATTTTGTGGGTGAAAATGGTGTAGAGGAGGATGCTGTCGTTCCTATGACAGCCGGGTTTCTTTGGCCTGACGCTGGGGTATAGAAAGGGTTTATTTACTTCTATACATAATTTAGTTTTTCATGGTAATGGTGGATATGATTTCCATACAGTTTATAATATGCCTATATGGTTAAGAAACTTTACAATCAACCAAATACTTGAATATAAAAAAGAAGAAAAGAAAGCAATAGATGGTGCTTCTAAAGGTAATAATTCTACTTCTGCTAATGTAGGGGAACCTGTTCCTGACCATATGAAAAAAATATTTCAACAAACCCAACCACCATCAAAATTTACAACACGAAGGTCTAAAAAATAGTGTTTTTTAGTATTTATAATAAACACATTTTAAATGGCAATAGATTCTGAAAAATTAAAAGAAATAAAAAGGCTTCTAGGTGAGATTGATAAGTCTTACTCATCAATGGGTCAAAAAAATCCTTTTGAATTTGATGTAAATAAAGTTCAAAACGCAGATCAGGCTATAAAAGATTTAGAAAACACTCTAGATGCTGTTGAAGCTAAAGCACGAACTATAAATGGTTCATTTGGTGATTTAGTAGATATACTTCAAGCTGTATCAGGAGAATTAAAAGGTCAGGATAAAATATTAAAGGATGCTCAAAATGGCCTAAAAAGTAATCTTAAAATTTTAACGGATCAAGTTCAAAAATTAAAATTTGAAGAGCAAGGATATGGTATAGAATCTGAAAAGAATGTCAGAATTATGCTTAAAAAAGCTCAACAAGCTAAAAACTTTGCTTTGGAAAATGCTAAACTTCTTACAAAAGAATTAGATGTTGTAGTAAAAGAAGGAAAAGTTTTAGATAGAAAAACGGGGCAATTAGCAAAAATTACAGATGCCCAAAAAGCAGCAGTACTAATTGCTGATGAAGAAGCAAAATTACTGCAAGATTCAGTAGATAAAATACAAGCAAGAGTAGCTTTAGAAGACCAATTTAATGCAAAATTATTATTCTCAGTTAAACTTGCAGGTGGGTTTGATAAAGCTTTACAAAAAGCTGGACTTCCCGCTTTAGGAATAGCTAATGCTATAGAAAAAACTCGAGAAGAATTTATAGCATCTAATGTTGAAAGTGATAAGGCGGGACAAAAATATTTTGTATTAGTAGGCTTAATTAAAAATTTAGGAAAAAACTTTTTAGAAGCTTTAAGTTTTCAAAATATGCTACAATTAGGTGTAGCAACTTTATTTAAAACTTTAGTAGATATAGATAAAGCTTCAGGGGAATTTGCTAAAAATAATGGAATATCTTATAGAGAATCTGTTAGGTTAAGGGATGAAATGAGTAAAGTAGCTGAAAATCTTAGAAACATTAACATTAGTTCTAAAGATTTAATGGAATCTCAAGAAAATCTAAACAAAATATTTGGATCTAGTGTAGTATTCTCAGATAAAATGACATCAGATTTTGCAGAACTAACAAAACTAACAAAAATGTCTGCTGAAACAGCTGAAATTTTTGCTAAAGAAGCTTTTAATACTGGAAAAGGTGCAAAAACACTAACTAATGAATTTAATCTTCAAGCATTTGAATTAAATAGACAAAAAGGTTTACAAATGAGTGCTAAACAGATTCAGGATGCTATAGGTAAATCTTCAAAATCTCTACAGTTAACTTTTAAAGGAAATTCAAAGGAATTAGCTAATCAAGTAACATCTGCAAGAGCATTAGGTACTACTTTAGATGGGGTAGAAAGAATATCTCAGTCATTATTAGAGTTTGAAAGTAGTATAGCTTCAGAATTAAAAGCAGAATTACTATTAGGAAAAGAAATTAATTTAGAAAGAGCTAGAGCAGCAGCTTTACAAGGAGATTCAGCTAAAGTAGCAGAAGAAGTTATGAAAAATTCTGCTATAATGAATGCTTTTGAAACTAAAAATGTTATAGCTCAAAAAGCAGCAGCTGAATCTTTAGGTATGAGTAGGGAAGAATTAGCTAACATGATTAATGAACAACAAAAACTCCAAATAGTTAGAGATCAAGGAAATGAAAGTATGGAAGCTGCACAAAAAAAATATAATGATTTAAGAAATGAAGGATTAACAGCTGAACAAGCTGCTTTAGAAGTAGGTGATGAATCTCTTCAAAATCAATTAGAAAGTGCAAGTTTAGCAGAAAGGTTTGAAGCTGTTATGATGAGAGTTCAAGAAATTTTTATCCAATTAGCAACACCTATTTTAGAAGCTATAGATGGGATGAATGGTATGGAAAATGCTGCCCAAAGAATAGCTAGTATTATTAAAAAAATGGTTGGTTATTATGTAGCTATTCAAGGAGCTATGTTTGCTATGAAAACAATGCAAAGTGCTATTATAGCACATGAAACTAGAAAATTAGCTTTAAATGTCGCTCAAGCAGGAGCAGCTTCAGTTACAGCATCAGCATCAACCATTGGTTTAGGTGCTATAGCTGTTATCGCTGGGGCCGCTTCCATAATGGCTGCTGTTAGTACTTACATGATGGATGATGGTATAATTCCTGGAGGAAAAAGTGGGTATGGTGATAGAGTTTTATTAGGACCAGAAGGCATGATATCATTTAATAATAAAGATACTATTGTAGCGGGAACAAATTTATTTGCTGATGATGTAGTATCTCAACCCCAAGGAGCTATTAATATGGATACGGGTAATAATAAAATGGTTGAAAAAATGGATAAATTAATTGAAAAAACTCAACAGTTGATATCAGTAACAGAAAGGGAAAAAGCTGTTAGACTAGAAGATGGAAGTTTAATAGGACAATTAATTAGTTACCAAGGTCGTAGACTTCAATAATTTTAAATATTTATAACAAAACAATAAAAACACATAATCATGGGATTAAAAGATAAATTAACAACACAAGGTTCTCCCTTATCAAAAGCAAATGGAGCAACCCCACCTACACCAATAGGAGCAACAGATCAATCACCATTGCAAAATACTTATTCTATCAATGGTAATCCTAATGTTCCTAATAAACCATCACCATCACAGTTAGATTTAAATGGAATAACACCTACAACACCTAATAGAGATGGAGGGTATACTCCAATTAATAATACATTTCAAAATGGGACATATGTAAATAGTGCCCCCGTTGAAGGTGCAGGTAGAATATAATAAATGAGTTTTTTAGTAAATTTAAAAACTAATTTAAAATCTCTAAAGTATAGTAAAGATAGACCTGAAGCTGGATATAGTGGACAACCCTTTATCCAAAAAGAAATTCCATCAGATACTAGTACTTTTTCAGGAGAAAATGACTTTCTTGTAAGAGGAGGTTTGCAATTACCTAAAATAGTTGTAGATGATTTAGAAAGATTAGGTAGATATTTTATAGATACAAAATCTCCTAAGGGTCTTTTATTTACAGCTAAACAAAATTTACTTTCTAGAACAGCAGTAAAAACTCAAGCTAGCGGTAAAATATTAAATGCCGGTGTTTATACTCCCTTATCTACTTTAGCTCAGGCAGGAGTTAGTGCTGCGGGTTTTCATTTAAAAAAACAAGGATTAAATCCTCTTCAAGGGGTTACAACATATTCTGATGTAGCTAGAGAAGTTATAGGTGAAGAAACATCTAATCCCATAGGTTTAAGTAATAGGTTAGTATTATTAAAAAATAACAAAATATCAGGTTTAACCTATGATTTTATTCAACAACAAAAATTTTCAAATACCGGTATAAATTTTAATAATAGTGAAGAAATATTAAAATATGGAGGAGGGCCTACTTCACCACTTCCTGGAATAGGAAAAACAAGAATACCTTTTGCTTTAGGCAATACTGGGGCTCCCGTAAGAACATCCCAAGGAGAAAAAATATTAGGAATAGGTAGTTTTAATGATAAAAATTTTACTACTTTACCTTCCTCAGAAATTTTTAATTTTAGTAATGAATTAGAATTAAGGGGAAATAATTTTTTAGTTGATTTTAGAAAAACTATATTAGAAGAAGCCTTAAATACTTCAAATCTTCAAAATTTAAATGTAGAACAACCTAAAAACTCATCAACTATAATGAGTATAGCTCCTAGTTACACCCCTAGTGATAGAAAAACATTAGATAATAACACAGGTACTTCTAGAGTAAATTATACATCACCTGGCATTCCTGGAAATATTTTAAATTATTCAAAAGGAAAGTTATTAAATGGGAGTACTGACCCTAGTACAGTAGATAAAATTAATGCATATCCTATATATGATTCAACTTCTCCTAGACTTGAACCCGAAACAAATGATTTAATTGATTTTATGATAGGAGTAATAGATCCCTATAGTAAAGAAGATGGTCAAAGTGAATTTAAAAAACAATTTTTACATTTTAGAGCTTATATAGATAGTTTTAGTGATGCTTATGGTGGAAAATGGGGTTCAACTAGATACATGGGAAGACCTGAGGAAATTTTTAATTATCAGGGTTTTACAAGAAAAATTAATTTATCTTTTACAGTAGCAGCCCAATCAAAACCTGAATTAATAAAGCAATATAAAAAATTAAATTTTTTAGCTTCATCATTAGCTCCTTCTTTTTCAAAAAGAGGTTATATGAGTGGTACTTTAATTAATTTAACTATAGGAGGTTGGTGTTCTAATTTAACTGGGTTTGTTGATGGTTTAACTTTAAGTGTCCCACAAGAATCTCCTTGGGAAATAGGAATTGACACTAATGGAGATAAAGATCCTACAACTTCACAACTTCCTCATATAGTTAAAGTTGAGGGATTTTCATTTACACCTATACATAATTTTGTTCCACAAAAAGTTAGAATAGATAGTGATGGAAATACTTTTGATCGTTTTATATCTATGCAAAGTAGTAATAGAGAAGATAGTAGTACAAATAATCTTTGGGAAAGTTAAAAATAATGAAACGTTATAAATCCATACCAACTAAAAAAACAACATCAGGTAAAACCATATATTCTACCTCTAGATACCCTAATATCCCAAAATCATCAAGTGATATATATGTTTATACTAATATAAAAGATAGATATGATATATTAGCCCAACAATATTATGGAGATTCTTCATTATGGTGGATTATTTCTATAGCTAATGAAGACATTTCACAAGATTCTTTAACTCCTCCAACAGGAACCCAAATAAGAATACCACAAAATATTTCTTCTGTAGTATCTAATTTTGAAAAAATAAATAAAATTAGTAAATTACAACCTAATAATACTGTTTCAAACCGTGGAGGAGGGTATTAAAAATTTTAAAAGTTATGGGAAACATAGTTGGGGATAAATTTAGAAAATTTGTAAATGATCAAATAAATAAAAGACAAGAGGTTCATGGAAAGGGACTTACTTTTGGTGAGTTTAAATCTGAAGAAGAAATAATATATTTAAATTCTAGAAATTCTTGGGCTAAAATAGCTTCTAGTGTATCTGTTGATCAGGATAGGTTAGATTTACTTAATAATGAAGGTGATAATATTTTATCTCAAAATATTGCCCCTGGAAAATTTTTAGCTCAAAAATATATATTATTTAATGGTTTTGGGGGAAGTGAAGTTTTAGACACAGATATGCTACCTCTAAGTGAATTTGAAGATGTATCAGTACAGGGAGGAAACCCAAGAGCAGGTGTAGAAGAGACTTTAAATTATCCTGCTTATGGTATGGGAAATGTAAAACAATTTGGTTTTTCTGCTATGCCCGGCATAGTAAGTATATCTCAAAAATGTTTAAATAGAGGATCTTTAAAAAAAACAACAGTAAAATTAAAAGCTTTTAATAAATATCAATTTGATATTATTGATGTTTTATATTTAAGATTAGGATATACTGTTTTTATTGAATTTGGTTTTGATAAATATTATGATAAAAATGACAATTATACTTCTGGAATAGAAGTTCCTTCTTTAATTACTGATTATTGGTTTGATGATAGTTATAATAATTCTAATTACTCTGAGTGGAATTTATTAGTTGAACAAACTCGAGAAAAAACTGGAGGAAATTATGAAGGAATTTTTGGAACTATATCTAATTTTAATTGGAGCTTTAATGATGATGGAAGTTATGATATTATGTTTGAAGTAATGAGTTTAGGTGATGTTATAGAATCTTTAAAAGTAAACCTTCCAGCAATTATAGGTACGAATTCTTCAGATCAAGTAAATTTAACTGTAGGGTCTCAATATATTACTCAAAGAAGAGAAGAATTTAGTGAAACTCAAGCTGATGAATTTAGTTTTTACACTACGCTCTACCCTGAACTAGATTCTTACTTATCAAGTGTTATAAATTATGCTAATTCTTGGACCCCTACTAGTGGAAGCGTTGGAGTACAAGTTTTAGACACAAACCCAAATAAGCTTTTATATGCGCTTGATACTTCAACAAACCAAGTAAGTCAAGCTACAGAATTAGATAAACATAGTGGAGAAATACAAGAATGGAGACCTCAAGAGATATCAGATGCATATGAACAAGTTACTTTAGCATTAGCAGAAAGTCAACAAAATTTTTCATCTAAAGTTACTATAGCAGGAACAGCTGGAAAGACTCCAGCTGAAACAAAAGCAATTCTTAAAAAATATAGAGAACTTTTAAGAAAAACAAATCCAATCCTTTCTGTAAATGATAATATAGGTAAAGCTATAGAGTATGCCTTAAACCAATACATTAAAAAAGGAGAAAAAACAAGAAGGGAAAAATTAATAAGAGATTTAGCAAATATTAATTCATCAAATCCTTCCCCTTTATTTGTTCAAAAATTGCTTTTTTTACAATCTAGAAATGGGATACCTCGTGATGATTTAAAAAAATATGTTTTCGAATATTTTAAAAAAGAAAATTTAGCAGGAGGCACTAGTGATTTACAATTTAGTGATTTAGAAGATTTTGGTGTAGAGTTTAATGATGTAAAAGCTTTACTTAAAGGTGTTCAAAACAGAATAAATTATTATTTTTATATGATAAGAAAATATGAAAATAGGGGAGAAGAATTTTCTTACCCTAATAGAAATGTAATATATTCTAAACAAATTAAAATAGATAATTGGGGACTAGTAGGATCTTGCATAAACCCTTTAAAAGGAGGTCAAGTAAGTGATCAAGAATGGAATGATACAATAGGATATCCAAAATATAACACAAATAATGAAAATGTAGATATAGTTGCTCTAACCCAATTTTCAGATAAAAAAAGTGCTTTTTACATAAGATTTGGAACTTTTTTAGAATACCTACAAGACCAAGTAATTCCAAAAATTAAAGGTAACCCTGATGTTCCTCTTATAACTATAGACACAGATATAGAAACTAATATTTGTTTTACTTTAGATAACATGATATCTTTAAATCCTAAAAAGTGTATAGTTAGAAATTTAGCTTTTTATTTTAATCCTGAAGGAAGTGGAAATAATTCAAATAATTACTATAAGTATTTTGAAGGCTTAAATCAATTTATAGGAAGTACTAGCGGTGGAGAGTTTCTTTATGGAAAAATAATGAATATATATTTTAATTTTAATAGAATAGAAGAAATATTAAAAGGGATAGATAATGATGGGAATATTTCTTTATTTAATGTTATAAGCACTCTATGTGATGATATAAATGAATGTTTTGGAAACTTTACTAATTTAGAACCCGTAGTAAAAGAAAATATTGTAGATAGTAATCCTGATTCTCTTAATATAGAAGATTTACTTAATAATTCTCCCGGTAAAATTAAATCAGGAAATACTATTACTATTTTAGACCAAACTTACATTCCAGGTATAGAAAAAATTAAAGAAGAGTTAGGGGAAGTTTATGTTTACAATGAAGCTCAAATAGATGTATTTGGGTTTAATCAAAATCAAACTACAAACTCTAAAGAAGGAAGTTTTGTTAGAAAGGTAGGATTACAAACTCAAATAACAAAAGAATATGCTACAATGATATCTATAGGGGCAACTGCTAATGGAGCTATTCCTGGTATAGAATCAACAGCTTTTTCAAATTGGAATAAAGGGTTAGAAGATAGATTTAAAACAGATTTATTGGATGCACCCGGAAATAATACAAGTTTAGAGGCTCAAAATCAAGCTGTTATTAGTTACTATAAAACTTTTATGAAAAGTAAACTCAATGTCTCAGGTTTAAGTACTTCGGGTAATAATTTAAATTTTGATGTTAAAGATTTTTCAAAAAATTCTCGAATTTTTAGGGATTTTTATTTATATGCTCAATCTAAAATAAATAAAGATAATAAAGGAGTAAATACTTCAATAGGGTTTTTACCTTTTAATCTTTCTTTATCATTGGATGGTATAAGTGGTATGCATATATATAATAAATTATCAATAAATCAAAAATTTTTACCTTCTAATTATCCTCAAACTTTACAATTTATTATAACTGGAATTGACCATGAAATTAAAGATAATGATTGGGTAACAAAACTAGAGACTTTAGCTACAGTGTATGATCCAAATAATTTAACTACTGCTCAAATTCACACCCCAGAAATTTTCAATCAAGATTTCACCCCAGTAAAACCAAAACCAAAACCATCACCAATCCCACCAACAGACCCTAATGCTCAGTCTGAAGAATATAAAGGAATTAAATGGTATAGACAAGGAGGATTAAATAATGCATGGACTACTCAATCTCAAAATATTAAAATTTTAATAGATGCTATGGATAATGAGGGTATTTTGAATAAAACTACCCAAATAGCTATTTTATGTGTTTGTGCTAAAGAATCAAATTTTAGGAAATTTGATGAATCTTCTTATAAAAACACAGGAATAAAAAGGCTTAGTTATCTCTTTACAAAAAGATTATCTAAATATTTAAAATCCCAGAAAATAATAACTCAGGCTGAATATAATAAACTGCCAAAAGGAGGAGATAATTTCTCAAATAGATATTCTAAAGCTTTATCATCTTATGTAACTACAGATCAAATTGATAAAATACGAAAGGATGATAGATTATTTTATGATATAATATATGGATACATTGCTAACCAAAATGGGTACTATAAATGGAATGTAAAAAAATATGGTCCTTGGGGATTTACTTCTGAAAAATGCAAACAAAATGCCCAAAAGAATCCAGATTTATCCATCCCCCAGTATTATAATGGTTTAATAGCTAAAGGAGATGGGTATATGTATAGAGGTAGAGGATATAATCAAATCACATTTAAAAGAACTTACGCAAAATATGCTTCAATTACTGGAGTAGATATTCTAGCAGACCCTGCTTTATTAACTGATAATCTTCCTGAATCTGCTAAATTTACAGCTAAGTTTTTTTCTTCATTATACAAAAAAGTAAAGCAGGGAAAAAATGATCCTAAAACAATTTTAGGAGATTCTGATACAACAGCATTTGAAAGTAAAGAAAGAGCTATACGTTGGATGGCTAGTGTAAATGGAGGAGGAAATTTAAAATCATTAAATGATGATGCGGTAAAAAATTCATCTAAATATATAAACCTATTTGAAGTAATTTAGAATATGTATTTTCCAAAATCTCAAATAAAATCAAATTTATATACTAATGGGGGAGAATTAGTTTATAAATCCAATTTATCTTCTTATAAAGGTTTTTATTTTTCAGTTTCAAGTGGAAAATTTTATACTGGTGCTTATCCCTCAAATTCATCTGTAGAATTAATTACACCTCCAATAGAAGAAGTTGAAACTTCTATTCTACTTACTAATGAACATGATTTTACTCCTGTTTATGGGTTAGATGATAATGAAGATTTCTCTCCCCCGGTTGAAAAGAGTTATAAAATTGGAGGTAACACTGGGAATAGAAAAAATCAAACTTATATGAGTTTAACTGCAATACCTAAAGATAAATTAATTCCAATTCCTTATACTCCCCAACTAACAGAAGAAGAAATAAATCAAGAAGAATATCTTAGATACTTTTCAAAATCAAATACTCAAAATCTTTATACTGAAATAAATAAAACTTCATTTGAACAGTTTGCTAGTAGGGATCCTTTAGTAGCTTTTGAATTTTACACAGTAACTTTTTTAAGTTGGTCTTTAAGAAAAAATGCTTCCCAGGTGAATAAAAATATGGTATTGTTAAAAGAAAAAGAATTAAATTGGTATAATTTTCATCATTTCTTTAAAAATCAGTTTGGGGGTATTGGAGATTCTAATGATGAAAATTTATACACAAAAGGGGGAGAATTTTTACTCCCAAATAGAACAAATTATATAGGATATTACCATCGTATGAATAATGGAAACTTTATGACAGGAAGATACCATGGAAATGGTCCTGAAATAGTGTTAATATCTCTTAATAAAACTTCAGTTTTAAATTCTTCTCAATCAACCTTAGGAACTACTTCATCTCCAAGTAGTGGAGGAGGAGGTGGATATTAAAAATATCTTTCGTATATTTAACTAATTGTTTTGGCTAATTGAAAATACTGACCAATTAAAAGGTTTTTATAATAAAGGTTACAAAGAAGCTTACATAGAAGTTATACCATATTCTTATAAGACGCATCCTGTAATTAATAAAATATCTTTAGTGTATGTACATCCTTTAGATGCACATAAGGGTTATATTATTTCAATAGATCATAGTGAATCTATGCCGTTAAACAGCGAGTATATTGCTGAATTAATTAGTAGTTATGATACATTGTACGTTTGGGGTAAGAAGGAATTCTTACATTATTTTGTGCATAGAAATATTATAGATGTTTCTCTAGCATCCCCAGAATATGAGATGGAAACTACTAAAGCTCACCAAATATTATCACAAAGAGCTAAAGATAAGTTGGATATTAACAGAATAGTTCCTATCGTTAAACATTACGAAACGTGTGAAAAAAATTATAATAATTTAAAACAACATTTTAATGAACCAGTCAACGAATTTTACAATAGCAGAGTACCATTGGTATTCAACTCCATCGAAAGGAGTGGTTTACGAGTTAACAGAGAACTCTTCAAACAATACTTCGATAAAGATTGGGGGGATAAAGTATACACACAATATAACTATAGAACCACAACAACAAGGCCCTCAAATAGGTTCGGAGGGGTCAATTTCGCAGCATTAAATAAAGACAATGGTTGTAGAAAAACATTTATACCAGAAAATGAAGTCCTTCTTGAAATTGATATATCTGCTTATCACCCTACTTTGGCTGCTTCCCTTATTAATTATACTTTTAATAGTGGAGATATCCATGAATCCTTTTCGAAAATGTATGGTGTGGATTATCAAAAAGCTAAAGAGTTAACATTTAAACAACTTTATGGGGGTGTATTTAAACAGTATAAAAATCTAGAATTTTTTGCTGGGATTCAAAAATATATAGATCAATTATGGTATTTTTTTAGAAAAAATGGTTATATAGAATGTCCTATATCAAAACATAAATTTGAGTATAGTAAATTAGATAATATGAATCCACAAAAATTATTTAATTATCTTCTACAGAATTTGGAAACTGCAACAAATGTTCGTATATTATGGGAAATAATTAAGATATTAAAAAACAAACAAACTAAACTAATTCTTTATACTTACGATGCGTTTTTGTTAGATGTACATAAGGGAGAGAAAGAGGAGATAAAATTAATACTAGATGTATTTAAAAAACATAAACTAAAAGTAAAGATTAAACATGGAAGCAACTACGATTTTACAGAATAATACTGATATTTATAAAACGAATTACGACTTTGAAAGTCCTTATAATATTAGCGATTTGAATAATAAATTATTTTGTACATTTACTACATTAGATAATTTAGAGGGACTTGTATCTAGTCTCTCTTCTAAATACTCAATCATGTATAACAAAATGTTTGCGTTATATGTTAAGAGTAATGACGAGTATGTTCTAACTTATAATGTCGATCAAGGTAATGTAAGTGAAATTCCAGACAATACAATATTAGTACATAGAAAAAAAGAAACAAATACTCTATATACTATAAACGCATTAAACGAGCTAATTAAAAGCCTAAATGGGGGAGTAGTAAATACTAAATTCCCAATAAATTGGAAGCATTACAGAAATTGTATATTGCTTACCCAACATAATGAGTTAAAACAACTCAATACCAAAATACACAAAATAATCGAACTATAATTTGGATTCCAAATAATCAGTTTGTATATTCATGTCGAAATTTTTAAAAAACAGTTATAATTATGGATTTAAGCAAAATCAAAAATCGCTTGGACAACCTAAATCAGGCCTCCAAGCCCAAAAATACAGAAAAAAAGGACTATACATTAATCTATTGGAAACCCAAATCAGAAGGGAAATTCCAAATCAGGTTTGTACCCTCAAAACTCAACAAAGACAACCCATTCCAAGAAGTTTTTATGCATTATGGAGTTGGAAAATTCCCAATAGTAGCATTAACAAACTGGGGAGAAGATGATCCAATAGTTGAATTTTCTAAAAAACTAAGAACATCATCTGACTCTGAAAACTGGAGACTAGCAAAACAACTAGATCCTAAAATGAGAGTATTCGCTCCTGTTATTGTTAGAGGTGAAGAGGATAAAGGTGTTAGATTATTTGAATTTAGTAAAACTATTTATATGGAATTACTATCAATTGCAGATGATGAGGATTATGGTGATTTTACAGACATCAATCAAGGTTTTGACTTTGTAGTTAACGCTTCTAAAGTACAAGATAGACCTGGATTTGCTCTTAGTCTAAGACCAAAACCAAAACAAACACCAATTAGTGAAGATGCTGATCAAGTAAAAACATGGTTAGAAAATCAACCAATTTTATTAGAGGAAAGATACAAGTATACTTACGATAAACTAAAAGAAGAATTACAAACATTCATTTC
>Ga0181405_1000454_pt1 | contig 14385 bp, 21 predicted proteins | sample 28SPOviralmetaG_FD_130134 | JGI IMG/M metagenome (GOLD analysis project Ga0181405, IMG submission 130134) | Marine viral communities from the oligotrophic San Pedro Time Series (SPOT) site, San Pedro Channel, CA, USA - 28 SPOT_SRF_2011-11-29 | ecosystem: Environmental > Aquatic > Marine > Strait...
AGGGATCGCAGGTGCACATGCGGCAACCGTCTGATCTCGCACACCTTTAAAAATTGCATTTAATCTAGTTAGCGAGTCAACAGTATCCTCAACACCCGATGCGGCAGTCGTTGACATTGCAAGACCGAGTGATCGAGCCTCGCCAAGCATCGCTTTAAGTCCATCGCTACCTTGAGATAAGGTATTAACTAAAGCCGCACCCTCACTGTCAAACAGTTTAAAGGCTAGTCTAAGACGGTCAGATTCACTCTCTACATTACTGAAGGCATCCGCAAGGACAACCATTCTTTCATCTAATGGCATTCGGTTTAACTCTTGAGCGTTAATCCCTAGCTCTCGAATTGCGCCTTTTGCCTCGCCCATGCCTTGAGCGGCCTCTGCGGTTCTACGTGTAAACCGTTGCAGAGCCATATCCATTGTTGTTGTTGATACGCCAGTAAGATCAGCCGCATATCTAAGCGCACCTAAAGCCTCGGTGGTTGTGCCTATTTTCGATGCAGTCTTAGCTAATGAGTCAGTGGCATTTAATGAAGATCGAACAAGTAAACCAAACCCGGCTGCACCTGCAACTCCAACCAACGCTGTACGCATACTAAATATAGACTTAGTCAAACCGCCTAATGCGCGACCAACTGAACCAAAGCCTTTCTTGGTTTTATCAATTGCGCTAATCGTAATTTTTACGTTTTCAGCCATTGTTCTCACTCATTATTTTAAAATACGCCATCCATTCATTAAAATGGTTTACTGGCATTTGTTCAGCGTCAGAAATACTCATGTGCAAGCGATCAGCCAAAGACAAAAGATTCATCCTCGATTGATCGCGTCTTAGTTTTTTTCAGCTATCTCTGGACTTTCAATCTCTGCAAACATCTGGTTAGCAATCTCAGAGATTACCGTTGTCTCCTCACCCATCAGATCGATACGATCTTCGGCAGAGGTAAACAATTTCTCACCAGACTCATCCATTGCCTTCATAAGAATCAGATCAACCATTGCTCCGACTGTCGTATTCTCAAGAAACTTAGGATGCTTTTTTTGCAACTCATTTAAGTCATAACAGCTAATAGAACCGCAATAGAGTTTGAACGGTACGCCTTTCTCATCAGACCAAGCCTCAACAACAACCTCGCGCAGAGGTATCGTCCTTCTTGATCTTAACTCCCTAGCCAAACCCATTAGTGAGCGCCTTCAGCGTTAGTATCTGACTGAATAGCAAAACTTGCCTCAACCATGCCGTCAAACGATGCAGTGATTGACTTGCTTGTTACAGTTCCACGACCACTATACTTTTTAGCACCTGAACCTGTTCCGCTTGGGCTTATTTCCCAATCAACAATTGCTCGCGCATCGAGAACTAACTGTTGAGCATCGCTGTCATCCCAATAGCAATCAATACTTACTGTTGTATTAGCTAACCCCGGCTTGTATGTACGTCGAGTATCACCCATTTTTGTGCTTTCAATTGTGTCAGCGTTATCATCTATGGTGAATGACCTTACTTCACCAACAACTGCGACGGACGTATCCGCTAGTTGCAACTTCACGACACCTGATTGACCTGTTACTGTTGCCATCTTGCCTTTCCTCTATGTTGTGCCGCGAGTGTATTGATACATCACGCGAACCGTTAAAATAACCCCACCGATGGGATCGATTTGACCTTCGTCAATTTCTATAGAAACAATCTGCGTATCTAACGCATGACCGCCTCTAGTTCTGTCAACATCCAGACCCTCTTCTATTGTCTCGATGATATTGTTTCTCGCCTGGTCTATTTCCTTGCCTTTTACAAAGCAAACCAGTTCATAGTTAATAGTTCCCATGCGCTTGCCGATTGAGCCGCCCACGGTAGAATCTTCACGATTCTCATCAGCCGTTCTAACTAGAACAGCCGGAAACTGTGCATTTGATAATTTGTCAAAATCAAAAGGTTGCCGGGTTATGTATGACAACCGTATTGGTGTATGAACATCCTCTAGCGTTTGAACGATATTCTCAGCAATTAACTCTCGAACACTCATGCTAGGTTCCTCTCAAAGACGTTTCTTAAACGCTTTTCATCACGCCTGTTGAAGCCCATAAACGGACGGCTTTTATTGTTAAAGGCGGCTTTCTTGTTGGCGTTTGCGTTAGAAAAAAATATCTCTGCTCTACTACTATTGGCTTTTGTTGTCAGTGAGCTAATCATCTGATTTGTTAGCTGTAAATTAGGAATTGGCGATGGTGGCCCAGCACTTAAATCTGCTCTACCTAACTTCCAATCTCTGTACTTTTTGGTGTAGGGTTTAAATGATCCCTTGTAACCTTTCCCCTTATCTAGATTGTCAATAATAATAGGGATTCCGGCTTGAGCCGTTCTTGATAACGCTAACTTAATGCTGTTTCTTAATGCTCTGCCGCGCTTCTGAACGCGCTTGGCAATATCTTTAGGCTTTATCTGGACGTTAAATTGCATTACCTAACAAGCCGACCATCGTTAATAGGGGTTTTCTCATCCTCATCAATGGTTCCGTCATTGTCATCGTCATACTCAACACCGTCTTTAAAGACAGCCTCAATTTCCTCGCCATAACGTGACTTGTAGAAATCAATCATCCCCAAGAATCTATCGTTATCAACCCAATTAGTAAGTTGAGGTAAAGCGTACTTCCAGAGAACCAGATAGGCACTTGATCGAGTCCACTGTGAGTCTGTTAAATACTGTGGCTTTAGCTCGCCAGAAAAGCCTCTTTTATCCCACCAATTAGCTCGGATATGCCTTTCTATATCAGCCTGTGCCTTTGCGTGTTCTGTAGAGAATGAGTCAATACCAAGGCTCAATATGTCTGGAGCGATTGCCAGTAAATCTGCGTCTGAAGAAAATGCCATTACCATTTAACCTTGTCAGCCCAATATGCTGCCGATGCTGTTTTGTCTTTACGACCCTTTGCAATTTGCTTTGCAAATCGTGCTTTAAATGATCGCCTTTTTGCTTTATCTGACTCGCTCTCGTTTTTTCTTGGCGGCTTGTTATCTGCGCCCTTCTGACCAAAGCGAATCAATTTAATTTTGTCACCCTGTTTTGCTAATACCGCATGGCTTTTTGATCCGTGGCTTGGTGTTCTCTTAGGCTTGTTATAGCCCTCAAACTTCTCGCCTCGATAGGTGATTGCCATAGTTACTCCAAATAAAAAGCCCCACCCCCGAAAGGATGAGGCTTATTTAGCTTACAAAGTTGCATCACCAAGGATTTCAACACCGTAAGAGTCATCTAGCTCTGCAACACCGTATACGGCAGTTGCATTTAACTCTATGGCGCGTAGAGATGCGTCACGCTGTGGCTCAATGTTGAAGTCACGCTTCATTGCAATAGCGATTGCTTCTGGTGCAAATACAGCACCTTTGCAGTCACCTGATCCGTCAACAGTGATATTTGCAGACTCATACACATCGATGCCCGCAATTGTTCCAACGTATCCAGTTCGCATTGCCTCATTCTGAACATCACCACCGTTTGGATTAGCAAACGTGTTAGTTAGGCCAGACTTGATTGCAAACGCTTGGAAAGGATGCACAACGGCTGCCATTGGGCCAACAACTTTGTTAGCTCGCAAAGTAGCGGCTGCTTTGAACAGATCAGCAACAGAAGTCTCTGCACCGGCTGAACCAAATGAAGCTGAGAATCCATCAAACAGAGCGATCAAGTCCTTATCCATCTTAGTCGCAATAGCGTTACCAAGAACAGTTCCCAACTCAACAGCAGGGTTGCCAGCACCCATACTTGCTACGTCTGTGAGAAGAACTTGCGCTCCAACCTCACCAACAGTAACAGAGACAGATGAAGTGCTAACAGTCGTTGATGACATATCAGAACCTTCAGTCAAATCTGCTGCGGCTATCGCAGGATACTTTGGTACTTGGATTGTTTTACCCGCCTCAGACCCAATGTTGTATTGAGTGACTAGGCCAAGCATGAGTGATTGCTCTTCTGCGGTGAACCGCGCCTGAGCGATAATATTGACAAAGAGATCGTCAAGAGTAGTACTGGTTGTTGCTGCCATGATTAATTACCTTTTGTATGGGCGAAAAAAAACCGCCAAATGGCAGTCTGTTTCGTGTGATTTAGATATTGCTATCGTTTATTAGAGGCCTGAAGTTTTGCGTAGGCATCTTTGCCCCACGTTGTCCAGTTCTCGTTCATTTCTGCCACAGTTGGAGGCTTCTGTGTGGAGCCGCCTGCATTGCCCATACTTCCAGAGCCACCTTGGGTCGCTCTTACAAAATGCGGATTTGCAGTTAAAAATTCGGATACCGCTTCGTTAACAGATAACAAATCGCCCTTATCGTTGTACCGGGCAACAGAGTTGCTATCTAATACCTCAACAGTTCCATCGTCTGACAACCTCACCTGATTTTTAAGTAGGGTTGAGACTTGATCTGGATTAACAGCGTTATTACTCGATGCGGCTGTCAACAAAGCACCGTCTACCAGTGTTTGATGCAACTTCGTCTTGTATGCGTTTATTTCCTGATCTTTTTTGCTTACTGTATCTTTAAGAATAGATTCAAATTCACCGCGCTCTTTTTGAGCTTGCAAGTTGGCCTCATCACGCTCTTTCAAAACCTGTCTGGCTTGATCTAAATCAATATCACCAATCTGGTTTTCAAACTTGCGAGATTGTCGTGCCAATCTATCAGCGATCATTTTGTCAACTTGAGATTGAGTAAACGTCTTATCCTGAGTTTCTACTGCCGCTGTCTCAGTTTCAGCTTGTGCTACTTCCATGATTTCATCGCTCATGTGTACGAACCTCTTTCGAGTAGTTAAAAAATCTTACTTGTTCATTTTCTTTTTTTTCTTTGGACGGCCAACTTTAGAGCCGTAAGTTCCTTTGCCTTTTGGCATGATTTAATCCTCAAACGTAGGTCTAAAATGATGGCGGCAGTTGTAACCGCCCCTAACAATAAACGGATCACCTGCTGCTTTACCTGCCCAACTCTGCGACCACGTTTCTTGTATCTCTTCGTTTGTAAACGTCTTACCAACGTGCTTTTTACAAAACTCCCTACTGTCTCTAATTAACGAGCCGTAATACTTCCACTTAGTAGCACCTGACTCTTTGCCTATCGCTGTATTAATCGACGCGTCAAACTGCATAAGGCTGTCTTGCATCATCTGAACGGAATAGCGTCTAAGGTTATTCCCTGCCCTATCCCTAGCGTAAAGCGTTCTTAGCTCATCAACGGCTGCGGCTCTTTGTGCGGCTGTACCATTAGCGGCTATGTCAACCAAACGATTAGCCTCTACCGAGTCACTCTGTATATAAATGCCGTTAATGCTTTGTCTTAGGTTCTTAACCGAGTCTTTAAACGCTCGCCCAGTTAGTGTTGATTGATAAACCTCTGTGGCTAGAACATCTAAATACTCTGCGGCCATCGCCTCAAAGCCTTGGAAAGATAATCTCTGTAGCTGTGTAATGACTGCGGCATCAACCTGAGTAAAGTCACCGTATGTCTTGAGCATCGCTAGGGCTGAGTTAGAGACATTTCTATACTGACTAACTGCTGCTTGAACCTCTGTTAGATAGACATCATCAATTAAACGTCTTAACTCGGCTCTTGCAGAGATTGCCCACTCTAAATCAAACAATTGCCCATCGCGTATGGGTGCAGTTGCCATCAGTTCAGCAACGCGCTCCTCTAGCTCTTTTAAAGCTGTGACCATTCGCTCCTGGTGTTTGTCAGCTAATCGATCTAAGAGATCAGAGTATTCGCTCTCTGCTGACATTAGACTTCAATCTCATCATCCGTTTCGGTAAATTGACCAAGAACTTCTGTGTTTGTCACGATCTCTCTGTGAGCTAAGTCAAGCGCCTCATCATCAAGAACAAGATCAGCGATTTGCTTGTCGATGTTCTGCATTAAGGTAACTGATCGGATACCGCTTGCTCTTACACCCTGTAGGAACGCTAATTCTTTATCGTAATCTCTAAGATCAAACGCATCAGGATAGGAAATCTCAACATCTGGGGTAACTTCTTGCCACTCACAGAACAGGGTAAACAATTGCTCTTCTGCAAGCTCTAATATGTCAGCCTTCTCGCTTAATTTAGCGTTAAGCATTTGAAATTCTGTCTGCATAGCAACGCCCGATTGAGTCATTGCCTGAGTACCGCGAACAGCGCCCATGTGAGACATTCTATTAATCGCCTCTACCTTGTCGGTAATCGATGCTCTAACTGCATCTAAATTAGACCCACTTGGCTGCATTTGATAAGGCTTTAAAGCAGGGTCCATGTCATCAGGTAAATTAATGACTGCCCCGGCTCCACAACTGGCATCTGTAGAGTAGGTTTTAACAAGGCTTGGATGATTAGATATCCTTATCAATTGCTCGATTTCTGATAGCTCTTGGTATATAGCGCGTTGCATGTAAGCAACATCAGAGAGATCAGATATGCCAATGCCTTTAGTCACTGATCGCTGTGCAGGTAGAAATACCGCGGGTATCTTGCCTAATGGATTATCCATCGTTTCCATCATGCGCTCTTCATCTGCTACCACTTTCCAAGTCTCGATTCTATCTTCGCGCCAGACCCGGTAATAAACCTCTTTCTCTGTATCAGAGATATACTGAATGCTTTCCCTTACCTTGAGATAAGTTAGCTTAAATCGACCACTAGGAGTTCTCTCCCACATCCAATCAAAGACGTTCTCTGGAGTGAATAGGGTAATATAAGGGCGTATATCTTGCGCTAACTCTTCAGCCCTTGTCCCTGCGTTTGACTTAGGTTTATCAAGCATAAGCCAGACGTTACCGTAAACAGATGCCCAGACTTGCGCCTCACGCATAAACGTATTCAATGAACGTCCTTCAAGATCACAATCCTGTAGGAACGGCTCTAGGGCTACGTTATTGGCTAAAGAATTAAACGCTCTTGTAGGCGGCACTCTCCAAAGAAAGCTTGAGTATATGTGTACGATGTTCTTGCTGTGGTTATCTAATGGCGTTAGATCAAGTCTACGGTTATAAGAATCCTTGTCCTCATTGACGTATTTAGTCAGGTAGGCTCCGTCACGGTACTGCTCGCCACCCATATATGAGCGCAGATAAAATTCCCACTCGTCTTTGTGACGGTCATATTCTATGTGCGTATGTTCAATGTCTGCCATTTAAGTCCACCGCGTAGGCTGTTCTGTGTTGTAGTCTGTTCTTACCGGGAATAAATACTCGACCATATAACCTAAAGCATCGTTCATGTGGTCATAGCCATCGTCTTTATTAGGTTGGCTAGTTCCTTCCTTGTAGGTTTGCCGCTCTAGCGACTTAATCACTTGCTTGCATTTATCAGTAAAAAACAGATGTCTTTCCCCATTGCCTGACTTAAGCCGTGAATTAACTGCGTTGATACGATCACGAACAGCCGGGTGGGATGATCTAGCCTTTGTCATAAAGCCAGAGTTTTGCAATATAGATAGGTCTGTGCGACCTGCACTAGAAGTCTTTCTTTGACGCGCTGCTGGATCAGGATAAATAATCGTCTGTCGATTTGGATAGCGTTCATGTATTTCTTTAGCCATCTCATCGGTGTTAGAACCGTAGATCACGATCTCATCAATGCAGATAAGCGTGTTGCCTTTGCGTATAGCGACCACTGCGCTCATAGGATCAGTGTTAAAGTCCATGCCTATATGCAGAACACCGCCATCATCCTTGTATTTAACGACAGAGGATGCGCGTTCAAAGTTGTAGTAAATTAGCCCCGCATAGGTGACAAACTCAGCGCAGTATTCTTGGTTGAACGTGCGCTCATCAAGATCAGATCGAGCCTGGTCAATCTCATCCTCTGCAACGTTACCGCCTTGAATGGTTGTATATTGAAAGCTTGCCCACTCATCAGCACCATCGATGCCTTTAGCCCATAGATCATAGAAATGATTGCGGCCCTTTGGGGTCCCTATAAACAACGCTCTTGTCGGGTTATCCTCACTATGTCGATCAGAGAGAGAAGGTCGTAAAACCTCATACCATGCCTCTGGACGCATATCAGCAAACTCATCAAGAACAACAAAGTCTAATGCTCGCCCTCTTAGATTATTAGGCTTCTCTGCACCCTTTAACGAGATCGTTGATCCGTTAATAAGCTTTATAGTAAGTGCTGTTTCATTGGTCTTTATGAGGTATTCATCAGGGATCATTGATAACAACATATCCCATTCGATTTCCTTGCTCATCCCATAGGTGGGCGCGCAATAAAATACGTTTCTATTCTTTCCTGAAATGGCTGCTTGTAATAGTTCGGTTGCCGCGAGATAGCTCTTGCCAAATCTACGGCCTGCACAGCAGACCCTAAAACGTTTTTTAGAGCAAAATATCTCACTCTGCGGTAGCGTTAGTTGCACGACTATCCACTACAATATTAATAGGAGGTATTTCTTGTGCTTCTGGCTGTTCCTCTTTCCATGATGCCTGCGTTTTTAAGAAGAAAATTGCGGCTGTCATGTTTCCTTTTTGTGCTTGCTTTAAAAGACTAGCGGCCACAGATGCTATTGCTTTACCTTTCCCCTTTTTATAAGCCTCAAGAACTTCGGGCTGTCTTGCCTCTATTGCCCTAAATGTATTCTCAGCTATACCAAAGTAATCACATAACTGGCCTTTGTTTAACAGCGCGGCAAGCTTCTCTACTTGCTCAATTTGCGATTCGTCAAAGACTATTTTTTTAGCGCCACCACCTTCGCCTTGCTTTCCTTTTTTCATGCGGCTTCACTATATGTTTTTCCAGTTGATTCAAGGATCGCCTGCTTTCCAGTAAATTCTTGCCACCGTTTGATAATGACATCGCAATACTTAGGGTCTAATTCCATGCACATTGCTTTACGGTTGTTTTTTTCACAGGCAATAATTGTTGTTCCAGAACCTGCAAAGCTATCTAAAACAATATCACTGCCTTTTGTATTGTTTAATATTTGATATTCAAAAAGCTCAACAGGCTTTGTTGTTGGGTGATCTTTACTTCTCGACGGCCTATCAAACTCCAAAATAGTAGTCTGTTTTCTATTTGCCGCCCATAAATGACTTGCGCCTTCTTTCCAACCATAAAGGCAAGGCTCATGTCTCCAGTGATAATCTTGACGCCCCATTACTAATGAATGTTTTTTCCAAATTAAACACTGCCTTACTTTCCAACCAATATCTTGAGCCGCGCCTCTAAAGTTGTACCCTTCTAAATCAGCATGCCAAATGTAAAAAACTGCTCCTTGTTTCATTATTGCGTCTGCTGCACTATAGCTGTCAGTCAAAAATTGACGAAAATTATCATCACTCATTGCATCATTTTTGATCTGCAAAGCGTCTTTGGTTTTTCCTGTATAGCTTACATTGTATGGTGGGTCTGTTAGCCACATATCAACTAAATTTTGATTGCACAACAACTCTAAAGCATCGATACTCGTTGAGTCCCCACACATTAATCTGTGATTGCCCAATATCCAGACATCACCTTCAACCGTTACAGGGTTTTCAGGAGCATCAGGAACAGCATCCTCATCGGTTAAGCCCTCGGTAGGCTCATTAAGGAGCGATGATAAAAAGTCATCATCAAAACCAAGCAGATCAACATCAAAGTCCAACTCAGTTAGACGATCAATCTCAACCTTAAGCGAATCTAAATCCCACCCTGCATTCAAGGCAAGTTGGTTATCAGCAATAACGTAGGCTTTACGCTGTGCCTCTGACAGCCCCTCTAAGGTTATCGTGGGAACCTCATCTAAACCTAAAAGATCAGCCGCCAATAATCGACCATGCCCTGCAATTATTCCGTTATCTTCATCAATAAGAACAGGATTGGTAAACCCAAACTCTTTAATTGATGATACGATTTGCTTGACTTGATTATTATCGTGCGTTCTTGAATTATTAACATAGGGAATCAAAGAATCCCTTTTTACATACGTAATTTTTAAGCTCATTTTTCCCTTATATCAAAATATATTGATATTACCTTTTAATTAAATCCTGAACTGTTTTGCTTTCCCATATCCTTAGCCCCAACCATACGATTGTGAATAGAGATGCGATAGGAGGAAGCCATGCGGCTAGTGACATAATCCCTGTGCTTGCTGCTGCAATATCAACCATTTCTTTAGTATGCTCATCCATTGTCTTTCACCTTGCCATAATCTAACTCGCCCTTGTCAAACAGAGTTGCCTCTGCTTTCCTTCGTCTTGTTAGCCCTGCAAGTGCTTTTCCGTTGCTTTTATCCCACCTAATTAACTCTGAGGTTACTTTGTCGATCTCTCCTCGGTTAATCACTTGGAGCATCGTGCTTGATCTAAGATTTCCACAGCCTAAATTAAAGCACCAGGATATCAGCGCATCCCATTGATGCTGTTCTAAATCAACAGTCACCAATCGGTTTACGTGCGTTTCTACCATTTCAATATCTTCTTGCAGAAAAGCGGCTGCGATCTTCTTTGTGATCTTCTGACCTTCCTCAACGCCTCTGGTATGCCCATGCCCGATAGTCCAGACATCGCCAGAGCATTGATAAGCCTCTAGCTTACAGCCCTCAAAGTGTTTGATTAGGTCAACGCCATCGTTAGATGTTCGCATTAGAACCTCCAGAATAATTTAGCAGAACAGCAAGGGAGGGGTACTGCTCTGCAAGGCTGTCTTTCGACCACCTATAACGAAAAAAACCGCCAATTAAGGCGGTTAAATATGCGGAGAGCCGTAGAATAAACTATTGGCTACTGTAGACAATTACAACAGGTTTTGTGAGGACTGTCAATATATACAGTGTTTAAATATACAGTATTTTATTCTCTTAGTCCACGATAGATCGAATCCTGTATATCGGACTCCATAATGGCGTAATCACTGAGTAAAATGGTCAGTCTTTGCTGCCATATTTTCCTTGCTCGCCATTCAGAAACGTTAATTACCTTTGATAAGTTCATAACAGAAAGCTTTTTAATGCCCTCACCATTACACGATGGGCAGGTTATATATTCTGACTTAGATTTTATAACCCCCACCCCTTTGCATTTAGGGCATTTATTAGGCGATATTGCCAATCTTAAGGCTACTAGAGCAAGAAGATCAATGACGCGCTTAGACTCGCTCTCTGTGCGTTTAAAGTTATGTTTTCGAGCTGCTTGTATGGCAAGCCAGTTTAGTTCTGTTTTTGATGAATTATCCAGTGAGAATTTCGCCAAACCAAACAGATAGGTAAAGCGATTACAAGTATGAAGGCAAGCCGCAACGTCAGAAGGGCTTATGGATTTTTGTGAACCACGAACACTCGTAATAGGCGGTGAACCTGCCGCCAACATCGCCATCAATTCAGACATTATTCGTCCTCTAAATATTCTCTGTGAGTTCGCCAATCAACCGGGTCAGGTAATGTCTCTGCATCTGCAATCAAAGATTCTGCCTGTGGCATCCATTGCTCTGTTAAATAAGCATAACTTGCACCTTTTGGCGCGGTTAAAACATCAACAATTTCAACTAAATGATCCTCTAACTGGTGATCGGCTAGTCTTAACATTAATGCCTTTACATTTCTTAATATTTCTTCACTCATTTTTTGCCGCCTTGCGCTTGAGTAGCGCCTCTAAAAACTTCTTTAAGGATTGAATATCTTGCTCTGTCCAATCTGGTTTAACTGTGACACTTGCTGTCCGTGTACTCATGCCAAAATCACTCATAACGCTCACCTTCTATACGATCTGGGTTAATAATTACTCTGCTGTCTTCGCCATATTCCTCAGATAACACGATGCAAGTCATTGACCGGGATGATCCAAACCCAGAACCAGCATGCCAAGCATCAGGACTTGCCAAGACGTTAAATTGCTCAAACATCATGCCCCCAATTTCTTTAGCTTCTTTGTGATGCAAATGCCCTAGCCAACCGTAGCGATATTTAGATCGACCCCACTCGACTGATAATCGCCTGGTCACAGATTCATATATGCGCTGCGGATTAATTTTGTCTCCGTGGTGTAGGACAATAAGGCTGTTGCCAAACTCAAGGTGGGTAAATTTAGAATAGTTATCAGGAATAATGACGCGAGGCTCGTTCTCAAAGTACATCTTCATGGCCTCGTTTAACCATAGAGCCGGATCACTGTCATGGTTGCCGCGCACATTTAAAACAGTGACAATTTCATGCTTTTCAAGAAGCCGGATAACAATCCGCTTTAATAGGTTTACACCTAGTCTGACCGTTCTGCCGTATCGCCCGTCTGTATCCAACGGTGTTCCAGATGCTGTTTCACCTTTAAGATTATTGGAGTGAAAAAAATCACCAAGATTGCACAAAAGACCGTGCCTCGAATTAGGGCTGCGAGACACAAGAGAATCCACGGCATTTTCGAGTAAATCAACCCCAATGTCGGTGTCATAATTGCTTTCTCCTGTCTCTTTTGATGAAGCCAAAAGACCCAAGTGGTGATCGCCTATAAGGTAGCAATTCATCAGCTTATCAAGAGTGTCAGTTGGCTTTGGTATGGGCTTGTGTAGGTCTTTTAATTCATCTTTAAGACCATCACGAAAGTCATCAAGCATGGCATCGATCTGTAGCTTATCTGGCTCTTGTATAACCCACTGTAAAGCTATCTCTCCGTTCTCTCTAAACGCAGTAGATACACGTTTTGCAGAAAATCCCTCCATCGTTCGATGATTAACATCATGGTCAGGTGCAACTGCGGCTAATGCGGCTTTTTTTCTTACCGCTTTTAATGCGCTCTTTACTCCAGAGCGCGAGATATTTAAAGCATTTGCTGCATCTTGCTGAGTGTCGTTGTCAATAACTGCTTGCACCACTTCCCTTTGTCTATCGGTACAAAATTCTTTTAGGTGTTCCATTTTTCATCCCCCGATACGCTCGGTGTGATATTTAATTTGCTCCCTAAAATCTTGCTTTATATCCTCAACCTCTGGCCTTGAGTATTTCTTGATTTTTCTTGATAGCGCCTCCAGCTGATCAACGCCCTTTTCTCCATACATATCGACCATGTATCTTCGATAATCTAAAACTCCGCTTGTTGTTTTCATCTTAAAACAGTTACAACCAGAGCATTGCGGATGTACATTTTCGACCAGTAACTTTGTGCCTAATCGACTGCGCTCAAAAAAGTGACCACCCTGCATCTGGTCATTCCATTTATTAACAACTCCACAGGTTACACAGGTAACATATCCGTTATCATTTGCTGCTTTTAACCTGACCAACTTTTGCAACAAGACTGCGGCCTTTTCTACTTCTTGAGCGATAGTTGGTAATTTTTTCTTTGGCATTCATTGCCACCTGCTATGCTTTTGCCATCTCTTACATACATTACAGATAGCATTAGCCTTGTCGGTTCTTATGAGATAAGCACAGCCACAATGTTTTTTAACTGTGTAGAATTTATAAATCTTTTTTAGGTATCCAAGCAGATGTACCTTTGCAAAAACTAAAGGCCAGTAGATTTTTATCAGATAAAAGGTTTGGATTTTAATCATAAGCTCCCCACTGCTCTGCCATTGCTTTTGCTATACCTGGAAATGTTTTGCTTCTAATTTTTGCTCTATCTTTTGATGGTGGAAGATAGTGAAGTCTTTGTTGTTTATTTTTAGGCAAGCTGTCAAACACGCTTTTAACTTGATCTGTCTCTTTTAATAACGGCAGTTCATGTAACCAGAAACCTGTTTTTTTACTTTCTGGATGACCAAACTGCCAAGGCTGTATGTACTGAGATGGCTTAATAGGCAAAACTCCGACAGGATTTTCCATTGCAACCTTTTTTGCTTTATTTTTTGCGTAATCAAATAAATTGACAGTCCACTTCACTGCTTTAATTCTTTCTCTATGTTTTTGCATTCCTTTGCCATACCATGCGTTCCCAGAAACAGCTAAAGCTGTGCATGGAGGGTGTAAAATAATTAAGTCCCAACCGTCAGATATCGCACAGAAAACATCTTTTTTAAAATGCCACTGCGGATAATTACCAGAACAATCAAGCAAATCACATGAGTATGCTTCGTGACCTTTTGCCCTAAATGCTTTGCACACTTCTTGAGACTCCTCACAACCTACCAAAACCCTCACAACTCTATTCCTTCAAGCTTAGGATCAACCAGGTCGTAGTGCTGACCCATCAGATTTTTAAAGTGTGTTAGGTAAGAGGACATTTCCGCGTTAGTCATTAAAGAAGTAACAGGCAGATATTGCATAAGCTCAACTTGCTCCTCATAGGTTGGAAACCCTGCGGTTAGCTTCATCCAAGTCGTGTTAAACTTTTCATGCTGCCGCATGATAGGGACGCCCCACTTGAGCTTTGAAATACACTTCACCTGCTCTTCTGTGTACTCACCGCCTTGATTTGCACAATTCCTATACCACATATGCGCTAGG
>Ga0181405_1000455_pt1 | contig 14382 bp, 14 predicted proteins | sample 28SPOviralmetaG_FD_130134 | JGI IMG/M metagenome (GOLD analysis project Ga0181405, IMG submission 130134) | Marine viral communities from the oligotrophic San Pedro Time Series (SPOT) site, San Pedro Channel, CA, USA - 28 SPOT_SRF_2011-11-29 | ecosystem: Environmental > Aquatic > Marine > Strait...
AAAAATGCGTAAGGCTTTATTCACCTCAATCAAGAACCGAGCAGTTCAGGGTACAGCGGCTGGTAAATGGTCAGCACGAAAAGCACAGTTACTAGCCAAGACCTATAAATCAAGAGGTGGTGGTTATACCTAATGAAGAGATCACAGAGAAGTCTTAAGGCTTGGGGGGAACAAGATTGGCAAACGAAAAGTGGCAAGAAGTCTTCCGTGACTGGGGAAAGGTATCTACCAAAGAAAGCAATACAAGCTCTGTCATCAGCAGAGTACGCAAAAACCACAGCAGAGAAAAGAAAAGCAAAGAAGAAAGGGAAACAGTTTTCCTCTCAACCAAAACAAATAGCAAAAAAGACAGCACTCTATAGGAGATTTGCATGAGCTTTATCAATGCACTTAAACCTGAAGAGCGTAGGCTATTAAGACGATTGGTAAAAGAAATACACTTCCAATACTTTGATGAAAAGCATACGAAGTCTTTTGTTACAAACTCAATGCTCGATAATGTTATTGAGAATATTGGTCCAGAGGTAGCAGAGATTATGATTCGTACTGGAGTACAAAAAGGTTTGCGTTGATAGATTTTAAGTATAAACCTGATGGTGAAACTCTAAAAGAGTTTATGAAGGATTCAAATTTTTTTCGTGGTATCAGAGGGCCAGTTGGTTCTGGCAAATCTGTTGGATGTTGTGTTGAAGTTTTCAGAAGAGCATTAGAGCAGAAGCCGAATAAAGATAAGGTTCGTAGATCTCGATGGGCTGTTATAAGAAACACTAACCCACAACTCCGAACAACAACTATAAAGACTTGGCTTGATTGGTTTCCTGAAGATGATTGGGGTAACTTCCATTGGAGTGTACCTTATACTCACCACATAAAAAAAGGGGATGTCGATCTCGAAGTTTTGTTTCTAGCACTCGACAGACCTGAAGATGTAAAGAAACTTCTTTCTCTTGAACTTACTGGTGTGTGGGTAAACGAAGCAAGAGAGATTCCGAAAAGTATTATTGATGCGTGTACGATGCGTGTGGGTAGATTTCCAAGTATGCGAGATGGTGGACCAAGTTGGTCTGGTGTTATCTGCGATACTAACGCACCAGAAGAAGATCATTGGTGGCCTATCATGGCTGGTGAAGTTCCGATTCCAGATCACATTCCAAGAGAGCAAGCGACTATGTTAGTGAAACCTGATAACTGGTCTTTCTTTACACAACCAGCGGCAATGCAAGAAAAGCTAGATGATAAGGGTGATGTATCTGGTTATGACATGAATAAGAAAGCAGAGAACGCTATAAATATATTGGAGACTTACTATCCAAACTTAATACGAGGAAAGACTAAGAGTTGGATAGATGTGTATGTTATGAACAGACTTGGATTAATTCAAGAAGGTAAACCAGTATATCCTGAGTTTCTCGGTGAAACGCATATTGCTCAAGAAGAAATACCTATTGCTGTAGGTGTTCCTTTGTATATTGGTATTGACTTTGGACTTACACCCTCTGCTGTATTTGCACAGAAAGTTCGAGGTAGATGGTTAGTACAATCAGAGATAGTAGCTATTGATATGGGTATAGTTAGATTTGCAGAACTATTACGACAAGAGATAAGTTCTCGATTCAATGGTCTTGATGTTTACATTTATGGAGATCCCGCTGGTGATTTTAGAGCGCAGACAGATGAATCCACACCATTCCAAATACTAAGAGGTGCTGGATTGAAAGCTGTACCAGCTCCTAGTAATAGTGTTGATCTACGATTAGAATCTGTTTCTGCACAATTAAATAAGTTAGCAGATGGTAAGCCAGCGTTTCTTGTTGACAGAAGATGTCCTCAACTCATCAAAGGTTTTCAAGGTGGGTATTGCTATAGACGTATGCAAGTATCAGGAGAACGATATGATGATAAACCTGATAAGAATATGTACTCACATATACATGATGCTCTTCAATACTTGATGTTAGGAGCTGGTGAGGGTAGAACTCTAATGAATGGACAAAAGCCAGTAAAAGCGTTCAACGCAAGAAAAGGCTTTGATATTTTTTCAAGATCGCCTAATAATAGGAACAAGACCAGTTTTTGGAATAGATTGTAGGAGAATGATATGTGTTTTGGTGGCGGAAGTTCTCGACCTGAACCAGTAAGTGATACTGTTACTCAAGAGCAAAAAGAACAAAAAAAAGAAGAAACTCAGAAAAAAGTAGATCGTAGGCAAGAAGCTCTTGAAAAAGAAGTTACTTCAGATACGCCAGTTAAAACACAACTTACTTATGAGATGGGTGCAAAAGCTGGAACGCCAGTTACTAGAGGTAGAAGAGGAAGAAGAGCTTTATATACAAGTGGCAAAGGTGGTATAGGCTACCGAAATCCACTTATGTTTGGATAATAGAGTATGGTTCATTCTCCTAATTCAATCGACATGAAAGATAATGATAAGCTCCTTTCGGCTTATATGAAGAAATACGAAAAAGCAAAATCAATACGACAACGATGGGAACCTTTATTTAATGAATGTTATGAGTATGCTTTGCCTATGCGTGAAACTTTCTACTCTACCGCAAGAGGTGAAAGAAGAGATGAAAGAATATTTGATGAGACAGCTGTTGTTGGAGTACAAGAGTTTGCGTCAAGATTGCAATCAGGATTAGTTCCGAACTTTGCACGATGGGCTGACTTTACTTCAGGTAGTGAAGTTCCAAAAGAAAGTAGAGATGCGGTTAATAATGATCTTGAAGAAGTAACTGAATATGTTTTTGAAGTAATACAGAACTCAAACTTTGCTCAAGAAGTTCATGAATCATTTATGGATTTAGCAGTAGGTACTGGTGTTCTTCATGTTGCAGAAGGTGATGCTATAAATCCAGTTAAGTTTACTGCTCTTCCTTTACCTCATGTTGTTCTCGATGTTGGCCCAGATGATATGGTCGATCATGTATTTAGAGAAAGAGATATGCCCTTTGGTCATATTCCAATCGTGTATAGAGATATGGAACAAATGCCAAAGTTAGTAAATGCAATCAAAACAAATCCTGATGCAGAAGCAAAGGTTCTTGAAGTTGTGTGTAGAGATTACTCAAAGATAAATGAAGATGCGTATTTATGTTTTGTATTCGAAACAACAACTAAGTGTGTTATTAAGAAAGAACAATTCAAAGGAACTGGTAGTAATCCATTTATATGTTTTCGTTGGAGTAAAGATCCCGGTGCGGTCTATGGGCGAGGTCCACTTGTCAACGCATTGAGTGCGATTAAAACTACCAACCTGACAATAGAACTTGTTTTAGAAAACGCACAGATGGCAATATCTGGTGTGTATCAAATGGATGATGATGGTGTAATTAATCCTGATACAATTAATCTAGTGCCTGGAACTGTAATACCCAAAGCACCAAACTCTGCTGGGTTGCAACCAGTACAAGCGGCTGGATCATTTGATGTAGCCAATTTAATTCTATCTGATATGCGATTGAATATTAAGAGAGCATTGTATAATGATATGCTTGGTAATCCTGACAGAACACCAGCAACAGCTACGGAAATCGCAGAAAGAATGGCTGACTTGAGCCGTCGTATTGGATCTGCTTTTGGAAGATTGCAAGCAGAGCTGGTACAACCAGTCTTACAAAGAGTTGTTCATATTCTAAAGAAACAAAACAGAATAAAAATACCAACACTTAATGGTAGACAAGTTAAAGTTCGCTCGACTTCACCACTATCACAAGCACAAGCTAACGCTGATATAAGTAGTGTTTCAAGATTTTTAGAACTTACACAAGCTCGTTTTGGTCAAGAGCTTACAAATATTCTGATTAACTCAGAAGAAACAGCTACATATTTAGCAAAGAAGTTTGGTGTTCCTGATAATCTTGTAAGAGATTTAGAGGAGAGAAAAGAGATAATTAGAATGGCTCAACAGATGCAACAACAACAAATGCAAATGCAACAACAAGGACAGATGCCGAATGAACAAACTAACTAATAATCCAGCAGTTACTGGATTAGATGGATTCCCAAGAAATAAAAATTTAGAAGAAGAAGTATCTCTGAACTTCACACACCTATTCTCTCAACCAACTGGTCAAGCTATATTACAGTATTTACGAAGTATTACTATCGAAGCTGTGCATGGATCAGCTGTAACTAACGATACATTACGTCATGCAGAAGGTCAGCGATATATAGTTGGATTGATTGAAAGACGTATTCAACATGGTCATAAAGTAAAGAAAGGTTCATAATGGAAGAACAATCACAAGAAAATGTTTCACATGAAACATCGAGCGAAGAACAACCAGTAAACTCTATGGGTGAAAGACCTGAGTGGTTGCCTGAAAAATTTAAAAGTGCAGAAGACTTTGCAAACTCTTATCACAATCTTGAATCAAAGATAGGTCAAAGCAAAGATACTATTAGAGGTGAAGTATTAGCTGAGATTGAAAGCGAAGCCTATGCTGATAGACCTGAAAGTGCTGGTGATTATTTACTACCTGAATCACTTGATCCAGAACTAGCACAAGATAATCCTATGCTCGATTGGTGGGCTGACCATTGTTACAATACTGGTATGGGTCAGGATGATTTTGAAAAAGGCATTGAGATGTTTGGCGATCAAATGGGTGCTGGTTATGATGCAGATGCAGAGATTGCTGAGTTAGGAGATCATGCAGAAGAAAGAATAGAAGCAGTTGGATTATTTGTAGATCAGATTGTACCTCAAGATAATCCATTAAGAGAAACAATAGATGACCTTTGCTCTACATCAGATGGTATACAAGTAGTTGAGTTGTTAATGTCACAGATGCAACAAACACCATTCTTAGATGGAACACAACCAGTACAAGTCATGAACGAAACAAAACTAAAAGAAATGATGCAAGATCCTCGATATTATGGTCATAATAAAGATATGGATTTTGTGCGTAAAGTAGATGAAGGATTTAGAAAGATTTATCCAAATGGCTAAGAAAAAAGTAAAGAAACCGATAAAGTATTGACCTACATCAAAAGAGGTAATCTTGAGTTTCGACCATGTGTTATTTCTGATGTTGATGTTGTTGTCAATAATATGCGTTTACCTGATATCAGGGAGTGTGCATTGGTTGGGGTTACACCCAAAGTAGCTCTTCATGTTCCTTTTGTAGAAGATGGTTCAAAGGGTTTTACTATCACACACAAACAAAAACCAGTTGCCATGTGTGGTGTTACACCATTAGATGATTACAATTATCGTGGTAAGATATGGTTTCTTGGAACAGATGATATAGACCATATCTCTAAATCTTTTTATAAATACAGTAAATTAATCCTTAGATTTCTATCTTGTGAGTATGATTTTGTAGAAAATTATGTACCAGTAGACCATGAGAAAACTATCAAATGGCTACAATGGATAGGGTTTACTATAGAAAAACAACAATATTTTGTGGATGAACATGAGTTTTGTAGACTTTTTTATTGCAATCCTCAGAGAATTGAGTGTAATAGTAAGTTAAGTGAAAGACCCGTACTGCATTAGAGAAGCCCTATATGGATAACTTTTATGAAAAATGCAAAGGACAATCTGAAACGTAAATTGTAACTTTAACTTTAAGGAGCTGAATAATGGCAAATACAATAGATACTGCCTTTATCAAACAGTTCGAATCTGAAGTGCATCTTGCTTATCAACGTATGGGATCGAAGCTACGAAATACCGTACGTCAGGCAAACAATGTAACTGGAAGCACAGTTCGTTTTCAGAAGATTGGAACTGGATCGGCAACAACCAAGTCACGAAATGGCTTGATTACACCGATGGAACTAGCACATACAACTGTTGAAGCAACGATGAGCGACAAATATGCCGCTGATTACATCGACAAGTTGGATGAGCTAAAAACAAATATCAACGAAAGACAAGCTGTTGCAACTTCTGCGGCGGCGGCTTTGGGTAGAGAAACAGATACTATCTTATACACAGCAATGGATAGTGGTGCTAATTCAACTCAAATACATGATACAAGTTCAGCTGTTGAAAAAGCTGATTTGCTTTCTGTGTTTGAGACTTTTGGTACTGCAAACATTCCTGAAGATGGTGGTCGGTATATTGCTATGCACCCAAAGGGATATGCGGATCTGTTTAATATAACAGAATTTGCATCATCTGATTTTGTTGGTGAGCAAAACCTACCATTCGCTGGTGGTATGACTATGAAAGAATTTCTTGGATTCAAGATCTTTTCAACTGCGGCTATTACAGCTGGAAAGAACATGGCATATCATACAACAGCAGTTGGTCTTGGTGTAAACTCTGATGTTCAGACGGAAGTAAACTATGTTCCTGAAAGAGCGTCACATCTTGCAACATCTATGATGTCTATGGGTGCTGTTGTTATTGATAACAATGGTGTCTATGAACTCTTAGATAACAACTCATAGGGGATATTAATATGGCTTATAGTGCTTCTAATTTGACCCTTTGGTCTATGAATGGAGTTGGTCCAAAACTTTGGAACTACTCGACATCGGACACAATCGCAACTGTAAATAGCTCTGGTTATTTTAATGATGCGGCAAATATGTTAAGTGTTCGTGATGTTATCTGTGTTTCAGATACCAATGCTCCAACAACCCATTGGGTAAATGTCCTATCAAACACAGGTTCTGTAGTAGATGTATCTGATGGTACAGTTATTGTAGAAACAGATGGCGACTAAATATGTCTAGCACAGCGGCAGATAGTTCGATTGATATTTGTAGTCGAGCATTGATTCTGATCGGAGCTGATCCGATAACATCTTTTACAGATGGTTCAACAGAATCTTTGGTGGCTTCAAATCTTTATGAGGACATCTGCCGTTCTGCACTTCAAAACTGTAGATGGCGATTTGCTACAGATCAAAAAGTTTTAAATAGATTAACTGATGCACCAACTGGTAGATATGATCTTGCGTATCAGTTACCAAATAATAATCTTATTGTTCATGCTATTACTGTTAATGATAACTTAGTTGAGTATCAGATATATGGTGACATGGTTTATGCTGATACTAATACTGCTGATACAGTTATAGCTGATTATACATTTCGACAAACAGAAGAAAACTTCCCAGCTTATTTTACTGTTGCTCTTCAATATGCCTTATCTGTTGCCTTTGCATCATCTATTGCAAGAGATGCTACAATGTTAACACAAATGTCTGCTTTGGCTGAAAGAGCAATGATGAAAGCAAGAAGCGTAGATTCACAACAACAAACAACACGAAAGCTAGTTTCGACAAGATTTATTGCTGAAAGGAGGAGTTAATGCGAAAAGCAAAGGTTCCTCTAACTAACTTTCAGTTTGGAGAAATAAGTCCTAGTCTCATATCAAGAACAGATACTAAGGTTTATAATAACTCAGCTCAAAAGATTGAGAACTTTTTTTTAAGAGCAGAGGGTGGTGTAATAAAAAGAGCTGGTCTTTCTAAGATATATGAGTTTGATACTACAGTTGAGAACGCAAGTTTTACTATTACAGTATCTGATTATGCAAACATTGCAGTTGGTACACAAATAACATTTAAGAAAAGTGATGGCACTATCATAACAGTTGAGTTTGAAACTGCTGGTGGAGATAGTCCTAGTGCATCTGTTGGCAATAAACATTTTGTAAGATCGAATGAAGGTAACAATACAGTAGCTGATAATTTATTTACTGCAATAAATGCTATATCAGGATTTACTGTAGCCAATCCATCAGCGGCAGTTGTAACTGTAGTAAGAGATGATGTTTTTGAGGGAAGAAATACTCAAGTTACTACAACAGATTCTACTAGATTAGCAGTAACTAATTTTGCAACTGATAGTATTCAGCAACATAGATTAGTTCCATTTATATTCTCTGATGATGAAAGATATATTGTTTCTTTGGAGCATCTAAAGATAAGAGTATTTAGTATTGATACTTCTAATAATGTCACACTAGCAACAACAATTACCCAAGATGCAAGTAGTGCGGCTCTTCCTTTTACAAATCAAAATATACATGAAGTTACATATGCACAATCTGGTGATGTTATGTTTATTGCTCACCAAACATTCATGGTAAGAAAATTAGTAAGAACTGGTCTTACATCATTCCAAGTAGAAACAAAAACTTTTGATACACAATCTGCTGGTGCAAAGATTTATCAACCATACTTTCAGTTTCAAGATCTTGGTGTTACTCTTGATCCTTCTGCATCTTCAGGAACTGGCATTACTCTTACTACAAGTTCTGCTTATTGGGACACTACTGGTTCAGCATCTGGTGGAAACTTTCCTGATTCAAAACACGTTGGTATTACTATTAAGTATCACGATCAAGAAATAGAAATCACATCAGTACAATCAACAACACAAGCAACTGGTAATGCGTTAGCGGCACTCAAGAAAAGATTAACTATTGATTCAATGAGAACTGATAATGGTGTAGCAACTGTAACTGTTACTTTGGCTAATCATGGATTTTCTGCAAGTGATGCTTTTGTAATATCGAGTGCAAATAGTGTTGGTGGGATTGCGGCAAGTAATTTGAATGGTTCAAGAACTGTTGCTGAAGTAATTGATGATAATACATTTACATTCAATGCTGGCGGTAATGCAAATGATTCAGCGGCTGGTGGTGGCACACCATTTTTAGAAACTCATGCTCCAGCTACAAACTGGTCAGAACAATCTTACTCAGCACTAAGAGGATTCCCAGGTGCTGTTACCTTTCATCAAAATAGATTATGGTATGGTGGAACCATTTCTCAACCTGATGGATTGTGGGCTAGTAAGTCAAATGAGTTTTTTAATTTTGATATTGGTAAAGCGGCAGACAATGATTCAATAGACATAACTGTTGCTATAGGTGAAGTGAATACTATTCGTCATCTTGTATCAAATAGAGATCTGCAAGCATTTACATCTACTGATGAATTTATTATTCCAGCTTTTGTTGAGAAGCCTACCACCCCTACAAATGCTACAATAAAAAGACAAACACCATTTGGTGCATCTTTTGTAAAACCTTTTGTGTTTGATGGTGCTACTGTTTATGTGCAGAGTTCAGGTAAGATAGTTAGAGAAATGTTGTTTGATGATGGTCAGCAAGCATATACTGGTCAACCTATTTCATCATTAGCTTCTCATCTTATTAATACACCAATACAAGCCAGCACGTTAGCTGGTGGTATAGATCGAGCAGAGAGTTATTATTTTCTTGTTGATGGAGATGGAACGCTTGGTGTCTTTAATTCAAATAGAGGTGAACAGCGATATGGTTGGACGCAGTTTACAAGTCAGGGATCATTCCATTCCATTTGCACAGTAGATACAAGAGTGTATGCTGTAGTTAAGTATGATAAAGGGGATGGTACAAATAAATATATTCTCTGCGAGTTTGATAGTAATTTTAATACTGATATGGCTAAAACATATTTTGGCAGTAGCGGAGTATTCAGCGTCAGCTCCGACTTTGCCAATGGTGCAGTCCTTGATGTGGTTAGTGGTACTCACTATCTTGGTCAGTTTACTGTGGGGAGTGGTAACATTGATGTATCAGCTGTGGATAACTCTCTCCAAAAAGCAGAGATAGGATTTAAGTTTGATGTTACACTCACAACCAACCCAATAGACACAGTTGGACAAAGTGGTGCATTAACTGGAGAGCCAAGAAGTTTGAATAAAGTTATTGTTGATTTAAATGCAACATTATCATGTTCGGTAAATTCTAAAAATTTAATTATACGTCAAGTCACAGATGATTTAAGTCAGGACAGAACACCAGTTACAGGTAAGAGAGAGTTCAGGTTGTTGGGATATAGCAAAGATCCACAAGTAACAATTAGTCAATCTGCACCTCTTGCCTTACAAGTAAATTCATTAATAGCGGAGGTAACTTTTTAATGTTTTTTGAAGCGTTAGCAATAGCAAGTTCAGTATTAAGTGCAAGTGCATCAATAGCTCAAGGTAAGGAAGCTAAAGCTCAGAAAGAAGCTGAAGCTCGACAGATAGAACAAGAACGACAACAAACAATCATTAATACTATGCAAAAGCATAATGATCGCATAGCAGAATTTGATAATGCTGAAGATATAAATGAATCATTGTTTGCATTTATGAATAGAGATGATGACAGATCATTGCGAGCATTTAGAGAAAATGAAAAACTTATAGCATCAGATGATGCAAGACGTATTGATACACAAGGTTTATATCGAGGAGAACAGTTACGTTTGCAAGCGGCAAGTGCAAGAAGAGCTGGTAGATCTGCTGAAAGAATGGGCTACCTTAATGGTGCTACAACATTGCTTAGTACTGGCATGGATGTTTATAAATATAGAAATCCAACTTAAAAGGTTAATTTATGGTAAGTGTAGTTAAACAAAGAAGACAATTTCAAAACACACAGATAGGAATCAATCGAGCAGATATGTCTGTGGCAAATGATCTTGGTCGAGTTTCACAATTAGCTGACCAAGTTACAAACAGAATGTTTAGAGAAGCGGCAGATCAAGCTGCAAAGTCTGCACAAAAGTTTATTGATGAAGCTCCTGACAATGCAATTTATGGTATAGATCCAAATACTGGCAGACCAAAAGTAATTGATTTGCAAGAAGCCTTACCATCTCAAGGATATGGAACGTATGCTCAAGATCTTATTAAGAAAGGTATTGATGAGAGATTTGCTCGTTTAGCAACTAATGAATACAAAGAAACCTCGCAACGATTAGCGGCAAAGTATCCATTTAGTCCAACAAAGTATAAAGAAGAAATGTCACGTTTTGTTTCTGAGATGAAGAAACCTTATAGTGGTAAGTATTCTAATCTTATTGAAAGTGGTGCTACTGAATGGATAGGTAGAACACAAGCTGTTATTCTTGAGCAAGCTATAAAGAATCAAAGACGTTTAGCTGGTGCAGATTTAGCAAATGCTTTGAATGAATTTAATCAAGATGTTGAATCTATTGGAATCGGTGGTGGTGTAAATTCAAAAGATTTTATGTCAAAGATTGAAGAGTATGTTGGATCTCTAAGTGAACAAATAGTTACATCAAGAAATTTAGGATCATTTAAGCAAACACCAAAACAAGTTATTAATTCTCTTAAATCAAATTATGCACTTTCTCGTATGCAAAATATTTTTGAAAAGGTAACACGCACAGATAAAGATGGTTTGAATGGTGCATTGTTTATAGATCAAGTTGGTGCTGGTAGGTTTGAGTTTCCAGAGCAGTTTGAAAATTATAAAGATGAAGCAAAGTTACTTTATAAACAAATTACAAAAACTGGACAAGGATTAGAACTTAAAAGACGTTTAGTAGGTTTACAAGAAGATAACAATAGAGTTTTTAGAGCAGAACAAAGTAGAAAAGTTGCTGAAGAACAAGATGCTCGAAATGCTACGCTAACAAATATTCTTCAAGAAAAAGACCAAGTTATAACAAGCTATGATGTTATGGGTGATAACAATGCTTATACAAGTTTTGTATCATCTATTGCTGGTCAAGATTTAGAATCAACTACATCTTTATATTTAGAAGAACTGCAAAAGATTTCTAATTTTGAGCAACCACAAAATATTCCAGGTCTTGTTGCAACCAAGTCTGTTCTTGAATCTGATGAAGCAAATACAATAGAAGCATCTTTAAGAGAAGCCTATAAAGATCAAGTTGGTACTATGATTGTATCTACATTTGGTAGAGATAAAGCAAAGTTGTTAGCTGTTGCTGAATATGTAGATATGCCAGTAAAACAAGATGGTTCAAGAAACTTTCAACCATTCATAGATAAAAGTATAAGTCTTTCACAACCAGAACAAAAACTATTAGAATCATTTGGTAATTTTAAAGGTGATCCAACTGAGCCAATGGAAGCGTGGGGTGGTGATAAGCAAGTAAAGTTAAGTAGTAAAATTCGTGGTCAAATTGTTAATGAAGTTAAAGAGCAAGCTAATTATGTTTCTGGTACAACAGTATCTGCGGCACAACAAAAACTTCAAGCTGAGTATAATATAAAAATACGTTCTTCTTTTACAACATCAAGTAAAGCTGAAAGAGAATATCACGAAGGAGCATTTTTTGCGGATTCAACTTATGGTCAAGAATTAAGACAAAAAGGTGATATGAGATTTGCTTTTTCTGATCCTGAGTTTATGACACCAAACGGAAAAAATTATAAGTTTTATCAGGACTTAAATAATTATTTTGTAAATAATAATATTCTTCCTGAATCTTTAGTGCAGTTTATGAAAGGTATGGAGAATGGAGCAGTTTCTGCACAAGAGGGTCAATATGTTCTTAACTTTATTAAAGCAAATGTTTTAAGACCAGTAAGTGCGAAAAATATGTTACCTGAAAATACACAAGAAATAACATTACCAAATGGCAGAAAGAAGACCATTGCCGATTCTGGCAGTTTAATGATGAATACAACTCGATTAAATTTATTTAAAAGAGGTCATGGATTAGATGAAGAAGCAAACTTTTTTGCATCATTTATGCGATCAACACAAGCATTTGGTTCAGATAGAACTGTGTCATTATTTGCTAAAGCAGTTGAAATGAGAAATGATCCAAGCAAAAGAGATGATGTTATGAATTATCTTAGAATGAAATTTGATCTCCAACCTAATCAGAATCCTATTGAGCATGGAAGAAGAATATTAGCTGATGTTGCTGGTGGTACAAATAACCCACTATACAATATGTTAAAAGAATCTGTTGATGAATGGGGTGTATTATCATTTGCAACAAATCAAAAAGAATCATTTAGAGATTTTGTCGAGAATGTAAAGAAAACATCTTTTGCAAGTGGTAATGATATTGTTCTTGATGTGAATGGAGTGATAGCAACTGACAATCCCAAAGATATTCTTACACCATATTCACCATTACGACTTTTTGGAGATAAAGCTGATGCGTTTGCAGAGTGGGCTGATACTCTTATTCATTCTGAATCAAATGGAGTGTTTAGTTTATTTGGATCTAATAGAGGTTCTATGACTACAAGCAAAGGTCTTATGTCTACATTATTCTCTGTTGCAAAACCAATGACTGCTGAAAGTGATAAAGGATATAAAGTATGGCTTGTTCCTGATCCTTATACATCAATGACAGTAACTGGTGAACCTGATCTTGCTCAGACAATATTTAGACCACATTTTCTTAATGATGATGGTGAGTTAGTGCCAGCAATATATTTTGATGCTGAAGCTGAAGTAGGTAAACAACTTCTTTATCCAGAAATATTAGCTAGTGATTTTTTAGCTTACGATAGAGCTAAAGGAATGAGAACGTACAACTAATGATCTATACAAAGAACACAATACTTTCTTCTTCTGCACCTCAATACAATCAGAAACTATATAGCGACATTCCAACGTCAACGAGTTGGACAGATACATTGGCGGCTACTTTACAGTATAACTATGCACCAATGATTAATGCTTACTACAATCGACAAACATATAACGATACAGAGCAAGGTGACTATATTCCTATGGAGAATATACCTGATGAGTATATGGAGTTTAGAGATGATTTGATTCATGCAAAGAATCAGAACCACATGAATGATTTGATTGCTCAGATTGATGGTATGAGAAGAGTGAGGTCAAAGTTAGCTAATGCGTCATTATTCAATCAATTTACTGCTGGTTTGTTTGATCCTATTAATCTTGTTGCTTTACCTTTTGGTGGACCAACTTATGGTATTGTTCGTTCTGGTCTTAGGGTTGGTACTGGTGTAGCGGCATTACAAGCTGGATTAGAAGTACCAAGACAAGCATTTGATCCAGTAGCAACTGCTGGTGAATCAGCAATGAATGTTGGTGGTGCGTTTATTGTAGGTAATGCTCTTGGTGGATTGATAGCAGTACCGATGACACAAAGAATAAATGCAATGACAAGAACTGCTCAAGAGAATGAAGCGTTCTTTAATGCTACACGACAAGTAAATGCAGACCACATGGAGTTTTTAGGACAAAGAGACGTCAGAGAATTTTCATCACTTAATTTAAAAATGAATAGATTAAATGATGACCAAATAGAAGATCTTATAAATGCGAGACAACTTGATGGAGAAACACTAGAAAGTATAACTGGTCGTGCAAATTCAAGAGATGCTTATAATAGAAGTTTATTTAATGATACATTGAATTCAAGACAACAAGATGAGTTACTTGAAAGTATTGCAAGTGAAGCTCGATCAGAACAAGCAATCCGACAACTAGAGACAACTGCTGGATTGGCAAAGACAAGAAATGACCTTGTGAAAAATTGGTTTACCGATTCTTTTGCTTGGAGGTTTATTACCACACCATTAAAAAGAACATTACAGAGTAAGTTTTCAGCCGAAACAAAAGAAGCAATGTTAAACTTAATTGGCGATGGAGGTCATTTT
>Ga0181405_1000459_pt1 | contig 14340 bp, 10 predicted proteins | sample 28SPOviralmetaG_FD_130134 | JGI IMG/M metagenome (GOLD analysis project Ga0181405, IMG submission 130134) | Marine viral communities from the oligotrophic San Pedro Time Series (SPOT) site, San Pedro Channel, CA, USA - 28 SPOT_SRF_2011-11-29 | ecosystem: Environmental > Aquatic > Marine > Strait...
AGAAAAAGCTCTCTGTCCTGACGCCTTACTCTGATAGCCTAATGCTACTGAATTTTGACCTGTTGCACCATATGATGATGTGTTATTATCTATCCCTGCTGCAAATGCACCTGAAGACCCAGCACGAGAATTTACCAGTGCCATTGATGAACTTCCTGCAGCAACTGCATTGTATCCTAAAGCAGCGGCATAGAGTGCTGAAGCTGCACTACCCCGTCCCATAGAAACACTAGAACCTCCAGATGCTGCTGCGTTGCGACCTAAAGCTAACGCACCACCAGAACTAGCAACTGTTGCTCCTGTGCCTATTGCCATGCTTCCATCTCCAGAAGCTGTTACTTCTCCAGCATAAGAAGTTCCAATCGCTACGGCATGAGTGTTTGTTGCTTGCACTGGTTGGCTAGTGGTATCTGAACCGCCAATTGCAATTGCATTTGCATGTGAGGCTTGTGTTCCAGCTTTAGTCGTATTTCCAATCGCAATAGCGTTATTACCTAAAGCAGAAGGTTGTGCGTTTGGGCTACTTTCATTAGCAGCGTATAAAGGTGCGCCAGCAGCGGCAAAAGATAATACACCTGAACCATTAGTTTTTAGAAACTGTCCATTAGAACCATCTGCCGAAGGTAAAGCAAACGATAAGTTACCGCTAAATGCACTATGTGGGGGAGCCTTTAATTCAACGTAGTGTGCGTTATTAACCTCACAATAAAACCGTATAGCTGCAACACTGCCTGTACCTGTGTGTATGGATACAAGACCATCCGATACAGCAACACCTCCGCTAGAGCCATTACCATCAAGATTAACTTTACCTGAACCGTTAGGCAGGATATCAATATTTCTGTTAGATGTGCTAACTATATCATGTGTAACAACGTCTAAGTTTCCACCAAGCTGGGGAGAAGTGTCAGCAGCTACACTCGCTATACCCCCACTAGCATCAGCGAATGAAACGACACCACTACCGTTTGTGGTAAGAACCTGATTGGCTGAACCATCACTGGTTGGTAAAGTGTATGTCTCTGATATGCGTACAGTATCCGCTGTGCCGCCTAAGTTAATCTGGTTTGCGGCTGTAGATTGTACACTATCACCAATTGAAACTGCATTTGCGTGTGATGCTGTGCTATTATCCCCCATCGCAATAGCATGAACGCCAGAGGCTAAACTATTTTCTCCTCCAATAGCTAAAGCATAGTTGGCACTCGCTTTTGCTCCAGAGCCAATAGCTACGCTTCTAAAACTGCCTCCTGCGCCATAGCTAGACGAGTTTGTGCCAATGTTGGCGGCAAACCCAAGATAGGCACTGGAATAAGAGGGTCCAATAGCGGCTGCATAAGTCCCAGCCGTACTGGCGGCTTCATACCCCAAAGCCAAACCACCAGTGCCATTATAAGCGTTTGCGTCATAGCCAATCGCAACACTTTTTGGATAAGTGCAATAAGCATCCCTGCCAATAGCGATGCTTTCATCTCCGCTACTGCCCACTCGCGCAATTCTGCCAATTGCCACACTATAGGGAGCTTGAGCAAATGCACTATGACCAATCGCCGTTGAATAACTGGCAGTTGCGCCTTTGTCTGTATTGTCAACATTTACCGCGAAACTATTTGCGCCAGTCGCTTTGGTCGTTGCACCAATTGCAATCGCATTAGCACCTGTTGCACTTGGCTGTCCTGATGGCGAGCTTTCGTTAGCAGCATAGAGGTCAGCACCACTAGCTGCAGTAGCAAAAGATAATACACCTGAACCGTTTGTAGTTAAGACTTGTCCATTAGAACCATCAGCAATAGCCGCAGCAGAAGCGGCAGTAAATACTGGTACATTACCTGTAGCATTAGGGAAGGTAATTGTGTGGTCAGCCGTGGGGTTTGTAAATGTTACAGTAGTCTCATTACCGTCTGCCGCAGAACCTTCTACAGTAAAGCCTGAGTCGTTAAGATGCATACCTGTTACAACAGGGCTTGTCAGTGTCTTGTTAGTAAGTGTTTTAGTCGTACCTGAGAAATATGTGTCTAGTAAGTCTACATCAAAATAACCAATAGACGATGCAGACGAATCAAACACTGCAATGCCATCGTTGTTAGCGATAGCTGTACTTGTATCAATACTAATAGCGGATACATCTGCTACCGCATTAATTTCTGGACCCGTAGCAGTAAGACCTGTTACGTTATTCGCTGTTCCGTTTACAGCTTGAATACGTGACTCTACAGCCGCTGCTGAAGGTAGTTGTGCGTTAGTTGAACTGCCACTTACACTTGTTACAATATCTGTTATATTGTCAGTACCATCTGATAATGTACCAAATGTCACTGTACCTGTAGTGGTAATAGCACTTGAACCATTGTCAATAGCACCAAAGCCACTTGTAATGCTACCACTATTTACTGCACCTACAGTTGTTAAGTTACTCAGTGTGTCTAAAGATGTTTCAAAGTATGTTTCAAAGTCAGTTAATGCTACTTGCTTCATAGTGCCAGCATCGTTGACTACAACTCTATCTGCATCTGCAAGAGTAGTAGCAGTAGCTGATGTGCCACCATCTACAACGTTTATTTCAGCAGCAGTAGCATTTACGCCTGTAAGGTCAGTAGGTGCAATACTAATATTAGCTGTACCATCAAAAGATTGACCCGCAATTGTACGTGCAGTCGCTAGGGCTGTGGCAGTATCTGCATTACCAGTAAATGTACCAGTAACATTACCTTCAAGGTTAGCTATAAGTGTACCTGTAGTAATATTAAGGTTACCAGTAGATGCACCAGTAAACGTACCAGTACCTACAATAAATTTATTGGCACTTTCATCAAATCCAATAAACGCATTATCATCGCTACCACGCTCAATAACAATACCTGCATCACCAGAAGGTGAACCTGAACGCCCATGAGCTACTTCAATAAGCTGGTCAGCCACAGTCAGGTTACTTGAGTTGACTGTAGTTGTTGTACCATTTACTGTTAAGTCACCGCCAATAATAGCATTACCAGTGGTAGTTACTTGCGCAAACTGTACATTGTCACCTGTAGCTAAACTTTGGTTAGTGTCCGACAAATCTGTAGCAGCAATAGTAATGTTTGCACTGCCATTAAAAGAGTTACCAGCAATCGTCCTAGCTGTTTCTAGTACAGTCGCGCTAGCCGCATTGCCTGATGTATCTTGATTGCCTGCAGCGTTAACACCTGGAAGGTTTATATTAGCTGTACCGTTAAATGATACACCGCCAATAGTACGAGCAGTCTCTAAGGCTGTAGCTGTAGCCGCAGTACCTGATGTGCTTTGATTACCTGCAGTATTTACGCCGGGAAGGTCAATATTAGCTGTACCATTGAAGGATACACCGCCTATAGTACGTGCTGTTTCTAACGCTGTTGCAGTATCTGCGTTACCTGTTACATCTCCTGTAACTGCACCAATAAGTGACGTTCCAGTAATTGTAGTACCTGTAATAGCGGCTGCAGAATTAGCACCAATAATAGTGCCGTCAATAACGCCAGCATTAATATCTACTGTAGCAAGTGTAGATGTACCAGAAGCATTTAAGGATGTAAATGTACCCGCAGCAGCACTGGCTCCACCAATAACAACACCATCTACTGTGCCACCATTGATATCTGCAGTACCAGCCACTAGGGCATCAATATTAGCTGTACCGTCAATGTACAGATTACGCCACTCAGAGCCTACAGCACCTAAGTCAAATGTATCATCAGCAGAAGGTAATAGAGGAGAGGCTACATCTGCAGTAACTGTAACTGTGTCACTTGCAGCATTACCAAGAGTAGTATTTCCATTTACAGTAAGATTACCTGTAAGGGTAGCGTTAGCCATTTGCAGTACGCCTATTGTGGCTGTACCGGCAAGATGCAAATCTTTAAACTGTAGGCTAGATGTACCTAAATCAATGTCATTAGTAGTAACAGGAACAATTGCGCCATCTTGAATACGTATCTGTTCGACGGCAGCACTAGATACCTCTACAAAAACACCAACGCGATTGTTTGTTGTATCAATTACTACTTTATTTAGTGCGTCTGGGTCAGCAATTAAAGGTATATGAGCACCTTCTGCTGTAGTACCATCGTGTTTATGTCCCGTGCTTGCACTAAAGGCATCCCGAAGAGCATTATATTCCACATTAATTGGATTAGCGCGTACGACAGCCGTTGCGATAATGTCTGCTGAAGATTGTCTTGTATATCCTGCCACTTGTTATCTCCTATCCCCTGTTCCATACAATATTGATACAGCCTGTATGGTATGGCTGGGGCTTGTGCTGTTGGTCACATAAGATACTGAAATAGAATCACCTGACCCGCTTATATTAGTACTACGGATTGGTGTAGGGTTCCCGTCATAGATGGCTGTATCATCATAAATAGTTGAACTTGCATCAAAGAAAGAAGCAGCACCTGCTGTAGTTAATTCAAAGTTTGAAGGTGTAAAAATTTCTGCGTCACCAAAATTATATTCTATACCTACTGATATTGTTGACTCACCCTCTGATTTAAGAAAGGTTTTAACTCTATAAAATACTTTGCGTAATTCTGGGTCTTGCATAAAGTAAAAGGGAGTTTGGTAAACGCTTAATATATCACTCCCACCAAACGAACTACCTTCTTCTTGTTTGAATACTTTACCAGTAGTATCTCCATGAAGCACAAACTCAAACTGCCCTATGTACCCACTAGCTACTGCCGTTGCTTCAATCCCCACAAGCTGGCTATATTCAAATGTAGACTGTGCTGAAGAACTTTTACGTATAGCTGCTAACAAAGATAAAGAAGTGTTAGCCTCAAAGAATAATCTAAACTGGGATTTTCTGCGAATCACTAGAGCTTTTAGCTTAGTTACATCTTCGTTTGCTGTATAATTTTCAAATGTTTTTTGTATTTCACGGGATACTGTTTCAAGTTCAACGTCACCAATCCTAGAGGTTCCTGAAATAGGTCTAATGCCATCCGGACCAAGAAAGATAATGTCTCCACCAAATTCAACTACAGTATCTGGTGCAACACAACCCAAGTCATTAGTGACACTTTCTACACTAAAATTAGAGTAGTTATCTCCAACAATACGTTTAATTTGGTTCTGACCAAATACATATAGTTGATTACGAAAAGACTTTAATTGTGTTATTGTAAAGCCTATGTTAATAACACCTGCTCCACTTGCAGGGTCAAAGTCTGTGTCTACGTTAGGAGCAGAAAAATAAATATTAAAAGGTTCATCAGGGTCACCAGTTAACCAAAGGTGATTTGAAAAAGCACTAGAAAACTTAGGATTGTTAGGTGCATTAGTGTGTGTAATTTGTGTGTATGTAGTCCCGTTATACTTAGCAGCAGGATTAACACCATCTGTTAACAACAGAATTTCTTCAGACCAATTATACCGTTCAAACCGTACAACCTCAACTCCTGTCATGGTAGGACTGCCTGCAGTGGATACCGCTTGCCAGCCTTTAACTGTAGGAGTACTTGCTACCGTACCTGTTGCAGTGGATGTACCACCTGTAATTACATTACCTGTAGCAAAAGTATTATCAGGTAATCTGCCAAAGTTTACTACAATAGCATTTGCAGTTTTAGATATTACCGTACCTGTTGCTGCTACAACAGTGCTGTCACCTGAACTAACTACACCTGTAAGTGTTTCTCCTACAGTGAAACCAGACCCTTGACCCGACCCTAACGCTACATCATAGTAGTGGTTATACCAATGTAGGTAATTGTTTCCTGAAGAAGGTGTTCTACAACCAAGTATACCTTGATTTATCTCACCATTTACTGCCAGACCTAGCACTTTACCTGTGCCGGGTAAAGTTTCATAAGAGTTTTCATAACCGCTTATACGTCTATAACCACCCTCAAGTGCAGGCTCCATATTAATCAGACGTATGGCGCTTCCAGATAAAGTATTGCTTTGAGTTAAGGGGTCAACATTAGTGACAAGCCCCCCTGAACAAATCGAGACAAAAGTTTGTACATTATCAGTCATAGTTAATTTCTATCAATACTTACGCTATTACTAGATTTTTGTAGCGCAGTAGATATAACATTTGGATGCGGGTCAACAACTAGCCTACGCATCATTTTTATACCATCTTCAAATTTTGTACTATGCATACTGGCGCTCTGCTCATTAGAACGGAATAGCATCATATACATCATAGCACCATCAATGATTACATGTTTAAATCTATTAGGTATTATTGATACATCATCGGCTAATACAAGGTCAGCAGGAAATTTCCAATATCTATATTCGATTACATAAGCTGCATTCGGAATAGGGGTGACACCAAACTTTGCATCCTGCGTCATGTAAACGTAATCAGGGGCGTTTCTGCCACCTTCGCCGCTCACTTCTTCATTGCTTCTATATTTAGATAGGTATTCAGCATAAGTAATTAACTGTAGCTTTCTAGGTGTGTTGCTTTCAGATGTAAGTTGTTTAATATAAAAATTATCCCAATCTGCTTTTGAATAATCAGCGGGGAAAGCATACGTGCCTGTACCTGCAACCAAGGTTTGTTCGTATGTTACTAAAGCAAATGGCCATTCTTGAGCATCTTGAAGAGTCTCTCGGATAGCAGAATTAATTGCATCTTTAGCTAATGCTTGCACGTTTTTTGCAGCAACAAAGCTAGACTCATCTATTTGAACTTCGTTTAATCTACGCAGAAGTTCGTTAGCTAAATTAATAAATGTACTCATTGTTATAGCCTTTTAGCCGGTGTAAAATAAAGTCTAGCAGAAAGTGTAGCGTCAAAGTTTTGACTAGACGTATGCCTGAATATTAATATTTTATCTCCGGCATGTAAAAACAAAGGGCCACCACCAATAAATTGTTTATTACTGTGTCCAGCTATGGCTTCTTCACCTACAAGAAAATGATACGTGTTATTTTCTGCATTAAATATTTGAATGCCTATATTAGAAGTAGAGTTATCTTCATTAGCAACCATAAGGAAAACTATTTCAGCTTCGTGGCTTTGAGGGCAAGTAAACAGTAGTGTAGCATTATTAGGGTTGCTTGTAGTGCTAGCAGAGTTACCCGTAACTGAGACAAAGTCGCTATCTGTTCTAAAGTTAATGCCTGCCATTTACTTATGCTTTAATTTATTTACAATTTTTACTTTATTAGCATATTTCTTTTTTATTAATGTGGCGCCCTTACGTAAACCCATAGCGGCAGGTGTACCCCTAGCAGAAATCATTCCCTGTGGTGCACGCGCATCAGCAGCACGGTATTTACTGTCTTCCTTTTCTAATGTCAGCGGTGTTACCATACCACCTAAAGCATACTTTTTATTTTTACGCATGTATGAACCCCTAATAATAAAAAAATTAAAGGGGCAAGTTGCCCTGCCCCTTACGTTAGTCTTTAAGCAACGTCACGTGCTACTTCTTGAGCAGTCAAATCGCCTTCGTCATTGCAATCCATGATTACAGCCCAGATACGCATCTTACCAGTAGTAACTGCGCCACCTGAAAGAGTAACAAGTTTCAAGTCAATGTTGTCATCGGCAACAGCCATTCGTGGAGAATAGGCTGCTGGGTTCTGTGCTACAACACCTGCTGCAGAAGTTCCGTCGAAACCATCAACAAAATCTTCAGCGGCAATCATGCCTAAGTCTACTGTAAGAGTAGAACCATCAGAGGCAGTATCGACTTCGATACCTGCATTCATCACCATCATGCCCTTTTTAACAGCAATTACTGGAATGACATCGCCAGCGGCAAGTGCGCTACCTTTGTCAGACAGTGCTGTTGCAAGGTTAAGAACGGTTTGAACCATGTATGGATTACGACCACGCTGCGAATTGCCACGTGCCGCTTGGAGTGTATTATCACCTAGTGCCATGATTTAATCCTCCTATACCAAGCAATATTTGGCGTTGATAAGAGCCTCTGGACGGAGAATCTTACGGCCATACAGATGCATACCACGGACAATGTCAGCAAAGCTGTCAGGGTCACGGTATGTTTCCGTTTTGTTGATTTGGTCAGCAGTAGCAACCGCTGAAGAATGACCACCAACAATGATACCAAAGTTATTGGCTTGTGTGCCAGACGCTGAAGGTCCAGTACCGGCCTGTGGTAGATTGTTAGAAACATGGACTTGGAATCCATGCAGGTTATTCAAAATCAAACCATTTTGCAGTCCAGAACCACCGAAATCAGAATCAAACAAACGTGAGTCTTCATCCTTCAACAGCTCAACAAACACTGGGTCAACAACCAACCAACGACCCTGTGTCTCCACGTTTTGCAGGTCAAGTTGACGAGCCATACGTGCAATCACAGTAAGTGGGTTAGCAGTAGCAGCGGCTGTTGGAACAGCTTCTGAAGCGCGGGCTTTCAGAATGATTGTGTTACCAGCACCACCACCATTGAAGTCAGATGCATCCAGCTTCATTGAAGCAAGAAGTTCATCATTTCCAGCGGTAGCAACAGCTTTAGTTCCGTTAACAGTAGCATTTACTGTATCTGGACGACCACTGATTGCAGACTGCTTGTAGCCTGACAGGTAGCCAAGAACATCTTGGTCAAACTGGTCAGCCAAACGGTATGCAGCACGGTTGCTTGAGAGAGACTCAAAATTAACGTGCGAATGTGCTTCCTCAATGTCGTCAACTTTAAAAGCAAAGTAGTTAGCTTTGTCAACTGTGAGGGTGAAGTCCTCATCATCAAGGTCTTGAGGGGTAATGGTTGTACCACGCTCGTATGCTTTGACAGTAATCTCAGGCTCTTTAATGATTTTAACTGAATCACCAAAGTTTGCGATTTCTCCAAAGTAGTCGTTATTCGTAATTGCGTCACAAACAGCGGCCTTGCGGAATGCAAGCTGCACCTGTTTGGAGTAAATTACAGGACTAAAATTACCATTCGGTAAGTTGTTATAGCCCGGAGCTCTTGGAAAAGCCATAATCCATCTCCTATGTTTTGGATTCTACAGATGCAAACAGTACAATTCTTTGCAGAGGCTGTATAACGTAGGGTGTACAATGTACAAAGGTTGCAACCAGTGTATAAAGTAGGCCATGTTACTCAGGTAATCTTTAAGATGTTTGTAGTTTGCTATTTTGTAGCGTTGGTAAGGAGCTACCCTACCTATTCTACATATGACAAGAACACCCGTTCTTGCCAATTTATTGTTTATCTAGCTGCACCAGATAAATCATAAATAAAGTTTCCACTACGAATAGCCTCAGAAATTGTGTCTGCATGCTTTTCGTATTCGTAGGCAGTCATTTTTTCTACTTCAGATTCTTTTATTGCTGAAGATGTTTCGTCTGCCTGCGGTTTTGTTATTGAATTTTTGCTAGATACAGATTTTGCTGCATCTTTATTATTTGGTTTTTTAGCTTTCTTGGTTACTATGTCGCTGTCAATTTTGTACAGGTCGATAGCACGCGCTGCTGATTTAGCATCATTTTCATTTTCATACAGAGCTTGTTGTACCCATGCAGGCTGCTCTTGTACCCACGAATGAAAATCTTCGCTATTTCTGATTTCATCGAAATCAGGATGCAGTTGAAGTAACTCTACCTCAGCTCGTTGGCGGTTAGATTCAATCTCACGTTCAGCTATATTCTGTAAACGTTTTTCAATTGAAGAATCTAGTTCCTGTGCTTTTTTAGTAGCAATTGTTTCTACAATTTTAGCAACATCAGGATATTGCTTTGACCACTCAGAAATTTCTTCATCTGATTTAGGAAGCTTTATGCCTTCCTTTGTGGCTGACGATAGCTGTTCTTCAAGCTGGCGTATCTGGTTGCGCATATCTTGTTCTTTTTGTTGGGCGTGGCGGCGCAAGTCACCATATCGTTTTTTAAATGTTTTTTCTTCAGGCTGCATAGCTTCAGTTTCTTCAGCATCCTGTTGTTCTTCAATGACAGCATTACGTTCGTTTTGTAATGCTTCTAGTTCTGAAATCTCTTCTGAGTTATCCCTAGTGTATCGTGTAGGGGCAGCTACTGCTGTAGCTTTTTCTTTTACAGCCATACGAGCCATAGTCTTCTCCTTGTCGGGGCCACCAGTAGCCGAATGGGGTGATGGGTAGCCAGTCTATAGTTTACAAAGTATTATTTTTTGTGAACTATTTTTCCTACCATATAAACAATAGGATGAATAATTTTACACCAGATATTACCAATAAGACTATCTTTTGATTTGCCCTTGGTTAAGATGTATTTTAAATGTTCTGTTCGTTTTTGTGCGAGAAATGCACCGAGGCTAGTTAAAATGCGACTAGCCCTCATACCTTGAACATAAGGTTTGAATAGCCAATGATAACCTATTTCATGTAGCGGTGTCAAGTACTTTTTCTGATATATGTCCCATATCTTCATAGTCCTAGCCCAATCATCAAGCTGGGTTTGACGATACATTTCTGTACAAACAATCTTGCCGCCTTGGCCGCCACCTTTTTCATTATCCTCATTAGTTCCACCAGTTACAACTCCACCGGTACCGCTGTTGACGTCGCCACTGGTTACGGCATTACCATTGCTATCTGTAACAGCAGTTGCATTAGGATTACCAGTCTGTGCTTGGGCGGCTCCATGAGCATTAGCTTTATTTTCGGATTTTTGTGCAGCGGCTTCAGCCTTGCCCATACCCTCAATTGATGGACCTGGGGTGTAACCACCTGATGTAGTATCAGTGCCCCTGTTTCCAATGTCATCTACACCTCCGAAGCCACTTACAGTTCCTGTGCCGGCTGTTGTGCTGGAAGGAGCATTAGTGCCGGCAACTTCTGTGACGCTTGAAGTACCAGTTCCAGGTCTATTTCCAAAGTCATCAACCATTCCAGTTGGGCTGTTAAAACCACTCGTAGTGCCGTAAGTACCTGGGCTACCCATAGGAACACCTGATACTTCATCAGGAATGCTATAACCACCGCTTAAAGCTGGATTTCCAAAAATACCTTCCTGCATTTGGCTAACGCCTTGTGTTGCCGTGCTTGTTACAGGCGCCAGACCAGCCGCCTGCATTTGTCTATCAACAATTGCGCTAGCGGTGCTACGTTGTGCAGGTGTCATAGCCGCCGTATTCGATGCTGGAGCAGCTAGTCCTAGTGTAGGTTCTGTATACGGACCTGTAAAAGAGTTTACAGCAACTGGTTGTGCGGGGACTCCACTGAATTGTCCAGCTCCAGCTGCTACTTCGGGGGCAGCGAGTCCTTGTGGTGTGCTAACTTGCCCAGCATATCGTCCATCAGTAATAGGATTACCCATAACGTCAAATTGTCTGTTTTGTACAGGGGCTAATGACTGACCAAGCTCCGTCTTAGTAGCAGGCATATTGCCTTGCATCATCACTTCAGCCATGGATTGTCCAACGTAATCAATACCAAAGTCTTCGGCTAAGCTTTTAGCGTATGCATTTTGGTCAAATGTGCTGGTTCCAGGAGCCTTACCAAATCCAAAGTTTTCTGCAGCTACTGCGAGACCTGTTTGAAGTGGTGCAATGTCAGTAGCCCTGACTCTACCGTAATCAATACCTGCTTGCAGGTCCATTAAGCTATCAATGTAATCAACATTAGCTGAATTAGTTCTGTCTTCCTTCATTTCATCATATTTTGCTGTGGACATAGTGGCTTTTCGCCCTGTAATAGGGTCTGTTATTGTCACTTGGTCTAAATCCATAAGATTCGAAAGCACATTTAGTGAACTCATTCCGGGAGTTGCTGAACTTGACGTGTATTCTATTCCATAGTTTTTACCACCCCGAATGAGGCCATTTACGGATTCTCCTCCAAATACTGTACTAGCTCCACCGTATGCTTCAGCATCTCCTCCTGAGCCATCATAGATTTCTTCAGGTTCTTTAACGGGAGTCTGTGTTTCATCTGTAGTATCATCGGTGTCGTCTTCTGTGTCATCCTCGCCGTCATTGACATTTTTATAAGCCCCGACGTTAGGAGCATACAAACTACTTGCAGTCGTAACGGGTGTATAAGGCCCACCTATTCCCGGAATACCGGGATACGGTCCGGGAAAGAAACCAGTTCGTGCTAGGGGTTGTGTCTGAGTTTTTGTTGACATGCCTAATGATTTATTAGGTGTTGTTACATACTTGGAGGAAGCAGCCTGTGGCAATTTGGCTACAGGGTTCGCAGTGTACAAACCCGGAGGTCTTACATATGTACCCTGTGTAGTAGGGTTTCCTAAATACGTACCTTGATTAGCTTTAATAATACCACCGTCATCATCAACTTTGTCGGCTTTGTCAGCGCCACCGCTAACGTATTCAATCTGTCCATTAGTTTCCATGTCCTGTAAACCTATAAGGGCTTCGCGGCGCATACCCTCGTATGTGCCAAGTCCATGAAAGCGGACAACGTTGGCAGGAACTACAAGTTCCCCCTCACTAAGCAAAACAAGTTGGTCGTCAGCTACTTCTTCTTTAGTGGCGCCTGGTGGGGGATTGCCCTCAGCGGCTTCCTCGTAATCAGCAGGAGGAGCACCTAAGCCAATCATTACGGACATTCCGCCATCATCGGCCATACCACCCTTTGCCATCATAGGAATTTCTTCCGTAGGCGCAACTAAGCCTGCGGGAGCCGAAGCCATTTGAAGAGCTGGTGCTGGAGGAGGGGTAGAACGTTTTTGCATTTTTTGAGCCACTTCTTTAATAGCCGCATCTCGCGGGTCTGATGAACCAGCGGGGGCAGAGCCCCCTGTAGGAGCCCCTAGACTTTCTGGTTTTGCTGCAGCATTAGCTAATTTTGGTCCACCACCTTGGGGTGCAGATTGCGCTTCCTCCATCGGTAGCGGCAGTTTTCCTGTTTTTGCCATCATTATTCCCCCTTCGGCTTTTTCTGGTACTGGCGTTGCTCCATAGCTTAACATAGGCGACAAATCATCAATGTTTTCTGGTGTATCACCAGCGTACATAGCATTGCTTATATCAATTGCTTTTTGAATAAATTCTTCCCTGTTTGGGTATGCTTTACGTAAAGCACGTCCAAAAGCATTGTTATTCAAATCAATTTCAGATTCCGCAGACCTGTTCTCTGCAGAACCTTCCCGTACATCTATTAATGACGAAGCTACTTTAGAGCCAATACCTGTACCTAAAAAATTCTTAGCGCCAAATACGCTGTCTTCTTCACCTACTGCAGCCAAACCTCCCAAAAGAATATGCCGTAAAGTATCCTCAGTTCTATCATCATCTTGAAAATCAAACTTGTTAGCTGTTCCTCTAGATATAGATAACGAATCATTGACAGCGTCGGCTGTCCCAGTTAGATACATAGGTGCCATTTCTAATTAAGAAATTCCTGCATCTTGATAATCTTTAATTTCGCCCTTACCTTTGCGAACTGCATCCTGACGTGTTAGTCTGTTACCAATTGTATCACTCATCTTATGCTGCCGCCTTAGATATAACTTCATCACGCAATGTGCGTAATCTGCGTAGTTCTTGTATAGCACCCTGTGCTTGGTACACAGCTTTCATATCATCTCCTTGTTCCATATTACGGTGCATATCAGTGATACGAGACTCCATATACATTTCTAATGCATCAAGATTGCGCTTAACATTAACGAGGGGTAAAAGTTTCTTAGCTATTTCTGGGGTCATTTAAGTCCACCCATAATGCTAGCTAACTGCGCACCCATATCTTGGCCACCTTGTGGAGGGGGTGCTTGTTCTGGAGCGGCACTAAAGCCCTGTTCGCCAGGAACTGCACCTCCACCGATGCCGATGTTACCGCCGCCTCCCCCAGACATATCCATTGGGTTCACGCCTTGAGCTTGTTCTTCTGGGCCAGCCATACCGCCAGCGGCTCTAATAATTTCCGCTTGACGGAATGCTTCGCGTTCATCATTGATTAACTTTTCTGCATCCAAATCCATGGCCTGTGCCAGCTCGCGCAATACAACAGGGAATTTAACAAATGATGCTAGGTTAGGATTGCCGGCAATTTGAAGAAGTTGGAGCAGACGCTGGCTACGAACTTCATTCTTCATAAGGCTTTCTGTGCCACGCGCTTTGATTTCTAAGTCGCCACGGACGGCTGGGTCAAAATCAAACTGCATGTTAAATGCATAGAATGCTTCACCAAGCGGCTGTAGCAAATAGTCATCAATGTTTTTAACCACGCCTTTAATGCTAATCTGAGCTGCGCCCATAAGCATGGAAATACCTGCCGCAGTTCTGCCGGTTCCTTGTACGCCTGTTTGTCCGTGTGAGAATGAAGGAATACCTGTGGCATCGTCAGCAAGCTGTCTAGCCTTATCAAACATCATCATATTTTCACTGGATACATTAGGATACTTTGTTCCAAACAATGATTGACCCGGTGCTCCACCTTGACGGC
>Ga0181405_1000460_pt1 | contig 14338 bp, 27 predicted proteins | sample 28SPOviralmetaG_FD_130134 | JGI IMG/M metagenome (GOLD analysis project Ga0181405, IMG submission 130134) | Marine viral communities from the oligotrophic San Pedro Time Series (SPOT) site, San Pedro Channel, CA, USA - 28 SPOT_SRF_2011-11-29 | ecosystem: Environmental > Aquatic > Marine > Strait...
AAGACCATATCTTACGACCATCTAATCCTTTGAGGTAACCTTTTGTAGCTGCTCGGTTAACTCTATCTCTAAGAGCTTTAAATGAAGGCTGACTATCGAGGAAAGACTCTCTAAGTCGTTTACCATCTTCTCTGTTTCCTTGCACGATTGAACCAAGCTTCTCATCTCCTGCTCCGTAAATGAGTGCGTAGATGAATGTCTTAGCCTTATCTCTTGATTGAAGTCCTGCAGCTTTTTGATTAGCGGTGTGAATGTCTCCGTTGATAATTTCATTTGTGTATTCCTCGTTAGCCATATAGTGTGCTAACAATCTTAATTCTAATCCACTAGCATCTATACCTACTAGCTTGTGTCCTTCTGCTACGGTCCAACAAGACCTGCATTCCTCTCCAAAAGGAGAGTAGACTCCCGGAACTTGAGCCATGTTAGGATTCCTGTGAGCCATCCTTCCGGTAATAGCTCCCGTTGAAATGACTGCACCATGAACTCTACCATCTTCTGTCACAGCTTCAGTCCAAGATTTAACTTGAGCTAAACGCTTCTGATAAAGTAAGAAGTCTGCTATGAGTTTTGCTTCCTTAATGTGAGTTATCTTTTTAAGAGTGTTCTCATCTACAATGGGTTGACCAGTCGGAGTATATCTTTTAGGCTTCCACCCGAAGTCAATTAAATATTCACCTATCTGTTTACGAGAGCCTAAGTTAAATTCTTGTAGCTGCTTTCGCATGAAAGGCTTAATATCTGTAGAGCCCATACGAGCTTTGTATTCTTCTTCAGTTAAACCAGACTTAGCTAGTGTGCCATCCTTCTTTAGTTTCGGAGTTACTAATTTAACATCCACCCATTTAGGCTTGAAAGTCGCATGGACTTCTTCAACAGTCTCTTTAATCTTACAGTTTAAATCTGCCATAAGCAGCATGGCTTTCTTCTCGTCAAACATGAAGCCATTGTCTTCTTGCTCTTTTAATATCTGAGTGACTTGATGTTCCATATCAATACTTTCCATTGAAAACCCAGACGATTCTTTCTTTAACTGCTCAAATAAAACTTTATTTAAGACCACATCCTGCACACAATACTTCAGCGTTTCCTTCGTATAGGTAGTAAAGTCTTCTGGAGGAGTCGCTTTAGAAACACCAAGCTTGTTACCCCAGACTTCCAATGAGTGACCCTTTTCCCTTACAGGATTAAGAAGCCTTGAAAGCACTAGGGTATCAAGCACCTTATCTTTATGCCATAGGTCAACACCATGTAACTTTTTGATTACCGGGATGTCAAAACCAATAATGTTGTGTCCGATAAGTTTATCGGCTGTAGATAAAAACTTTATACCTTCCTCAATATTACCATCAATAATATCAAAGCTATATTGTTTATCGTCTTCATCAATAGCAACAATACAATGTATTTCTGTTGCTTTTAAATCATCAGTCTCTATGTCAAAAACTAATTGCATAATTAAAAAGGTATCCCCTCATCAGTAAAATCACTATTGAGGAGTTCGGTGTCCTCGTACTCTGATAGTCTACCCGTATCTTTATCGTACACTAAAGCGGTGGCTAAACCAACGTCCCCGGTGTACCTAGATTTAAGTATCCTTAATCGTGTTGTACGAGACTCAAGCTCATCTTCTGATTGTTGATTACGTTCTAAGGCGATAACGCAATCCGAGAGTTGGGCAATCGCATTGGACCCACGAAGATGAGATAAGCTTACGCTAACCCCGTTCTCGTGTCCTTTATCTCCTGATACTCTACGTAAGTGAGAGACCAGAATAATACCTGCACCTGTTTCTTCAACCAAGCTTCGCAACCTAGTCATAATAGAATCAATAGCTCTACGTTCATCGCCTTCCGTAGTAGCTGATACAAGCATGTGTAGGTGGTCTACGACTACCCAACGACAATCACAACCGACAATCAAATAACGAAGTTTAGAAAATATATCTTCGATGTCATTAGTCCCGAAATGAGCATGAATAAAAACTCTATCCGAACTAAAGGTCTTATCAAACATACGTACTAAATCACCTTCTTCGTAACCATCCCGGATGTCGTCAATGTAGAGCCGAGCATCAGCTTCAATAGATAAAATACCATCGACTGTTCTTCGCCAATCTTCTTCAAGGGCTATGATGCCCACGTTATCATTGGTTTTATTTATTAGCCAATGCTCTAACTCTCGTGTGACTGATGACTTACCCAAGCCCGTACCGCCTGTTAGAGTCATTAGTTCACCCTGTCGGAGCCCTATAAGCTTTTTGTTAAGACCATGCCAAGGGTAAGGTACGCTTTCTTTCTTCTCTCGTTTAAGAAAAGAAGACTTCTTATCAGATACCCGGATAATACCACTAGGGGTATATACCTTTGCATCCCACCATGCCCTCGTAAACTCACTATGTAAGTTTTTTCTCAGCATGTCATTCGCATCCTTGTAACCATTGGGAATAGTAACGATACGAGCCTTGCGTGGTTTTATAATACTAGCAACCTTCCGGGCTGCTTCCTTACCTTGCTTGTCATTGTCAAAACAAATAACAATGTTATCAAAGCTTTCAACGTATTCGATGTTGTCTTTGATGTCCCGGACTGCTCCTTGAGCTCCGTTTTTAATGGACACTACGGACCACTTAGAACCGAGTAGTTCATAAGTAGCCATAGCATCGCATTCACCTTCAACGATAGTGAGATATTTCCCACCTTCCTTGAAAAGTTGTTGTCCGAACAAACCGGACCCGGACATGGTCCCCTCAAACTTAAAGTGTTTATCCTTTATGTAGCGGACTTTGGTTCCTGCTTGTTCGTTGTTTATATGATAAGGGTATCTGTGTTGAGCTATTTGCCCTTGAGCATCATAGATAACCTTTACCCCATACTTGAGGGCAGTATCTTTTGATATTGCTCTGTCCGTAAGTGGGGCATAGATTCCATTGTCAAATGTTTCTAATGTCTTCGGGGGCTGTGTTGTAGTCATAGGCTTAATATTGTTATTAGGTTTAGGATTAAACGTACCACACGAAAAACATTTGGTAGAACCATCTTCGTTAATTGATAGGGCATCACTGCTCCCGCAATCTTTGCAGGGCTGATGCATTTTTATAAATGTAGGATTATTGTTCATAGTGTGCATAAAAAAGGCTAGGTGTCTCATGCACAGAAAGACGACCTAGCCCAATGTTATTAAAGTATCTAACTGTCTTCGTCTGTGCTTTCAGAATCGTTAGATTGTTCAGGTGCATCCGCACTATAGATTTCTACAATTCTCCCGGAGAAGAAATTAATACCCGCTTGTAGCTCTTCTAAATCAAGAGTTACATTCGCTTTCTTCTGGTTTAATCGTTGCAGTCTTCCAAAGATTTGTTGACCTTCTTCAGGTAAATCTTCTACAAAGACTTGTACGTCATCTATAGTTATGAATGGTTTGTCAGAGCCTTCTATGACTGTATTTTCTTCTGTCATTTAAAACTCCTCCCCGTCACCAAATGGGTTCAATTCGTCTCCATCTTGTGACTTCATAGCTACTAAATCAAGAACCTGCATAGCCTGAAAGTCTAAGCTCACACCCGATTTACCTGCGTATTCCCAAGCAAATTCATTGTATTGAACTCTAACTTCAGAACCATTACCGACTGTTACGTCCATAGGCTCTTTAGATTTATTAAAAAGTTTTGGAGCAGTACGGGGTCCGTTCTTTCCATTTACTTTTCTTTTTATGGTGACAGCTTTACCTATATATTGAGGTGAACCATCTTCATCTTTCATACTAAAGTCCTTAACTTTAATTCCTCTAGCTTGAAAGTCTTGAGCGTCTTCATCACTAATTACTAGGTCTACTGTGTAGACTGGTTCAAAAGTGGTATTGGGAACTGTGACACTCGCCCAATACGCTTTACCATTTGCAACTGCCATATTTTACTCCTTATAGCTTGTTATTTGTGGTTACTTTACTCGCCTGTAGGAAGCAAGTCAAGCGTTTTTTCAAAGAAATCTAAAACTTCTTGTGAAACTGTGCAGTCATAAAAACGTACAGCAAACGAATTGTCGTCTTCATATTCATTCATAAATCCTGCTTTATCTTCGTACAGTTTGTCTTCTATTTCTATGGCATACTGCTGCCATTGACGAAACTGTTGTTTGTTTAGTTTGTATTTCATGGTTACCCTTCCAATAAACGAATGGGTATTCTACAACCTTTTTTATCTTGACTCAAATTAAAGTCATCTAAATAGTTTTTCATAGCTCTTTGTAGTTTAACCGGGAGCCTATGACTGAAAGTTATGTTAGCTATCTGTTGGTCCTTTACGTCAAAGAAAACAGAAAAAGAATAGTTCTTACGCAACGTAACATTACTAATGTATTTAGCTAAATTTTGATTGGGTCGAGGGCAAGAAGCAATAACCTTATCAGGAACAGGCACGTTCTCTGTAGGGGCGGTCACCACTACTTGCTCTCTTTCTTTTGGGGTAGAGATTTTAATTGAAGAAGGTGGTACTGAGACTTCCGAAGGGGGGAGAGTCGTTACGACACCTTCGGTTTTAGGGGTTGGAGGAGGAGGGGTAGTCTCAGCACCTTGACTTTCTTTTGCAATTCTTTGTGATTGTGTATCAAAAAACATATTGTAAAAAGTCTCTGCAGTTTTTTGTTGTTCGTTTAATTGTCTTCTAAGTTCTTCTATCTCCTGTAAATTATCATCTATCTTCCTTTCAAGATATTCAAAGTCTGTAGTTTTACTTTCTACATATTGAGATAATTTTATTAAATCATTATTTAATTTATTAACTTTTTGAAATTGGCGGTCTTTATATTTTCCATCTTCAATCCCGGTATAGATAAATAAACCTAACACGAGAAAATAAATAATTATCAATGCATAATCTTTTAATTTCATTTCGTACTCCTAATTCTTTTTTTAATTTTTTTTAGCTTCCCTCGCCAATTTAGCTTCCATATCTCTATCGTACCATCAGAAAAATGTACTGTCAATACCCCATTGTTTGCATGAAGAGCAGTAATTCTATCTCGCTCTTGCTGCTCCGCATACATTTTATGGGCATCATACTCAGTCATGCGTCTGGGACTTCAACTCCATACTCTAAGTCTTCGAAGTCTAAGAGCTCTATGACTCGTTGCCTTACCTCGGCAGCAGTCGGATGATACGTGAAGGCTATGGGCTCAATGTGAACCACAAAAGATTCTTCTAAGCCTAACCAATCACTTACGTTTGTAAGTCCAAAACGTCTAAACTCTTTGTCTTCTTTTGTTTCGTCTGTGCCTTCAAAACCTACGAAGTCTCCGTAAAAACCTTGTGGTTTTATAACCCGGATAGGCTCTTGCCCATCATATCTAAAACTCACAGACTTGTTAGATTGAATTGCTTCAATGACATCTAGTGTTACTTGTGAAACGTCTACCATTTTTGCTCCCTATCTAATTTATTTCTTTGTACTCTGAATATCTTTTCACACATTGCTACGTGTCTCTTATGTCTCATATTGCTTGCTGTCACATAGTCTTTGAATTCATCAAAATCAATACTAAGTGATTCAAGTAATTCACAATCAGATAGTTCAACTTCCATATCCCTATCTACATAAAGCTGTGTTAAAGCTTCATAAGTTTTTCTTGTTGCTTTTGTCATTTTATCTCCTTATCTTTATCTAAAAGTTTTTTAATTTTTAATGCTTGGGTTAAGCTCAAGTTGTAGTGCTCTCTCAAGCCATCCAGATTAAACGATTCATCCACTTCACGTTCTAGCTTTCGAGCATCAATTAAAATTTTGTATTCTTCTTTCAAAATATTATTTAGTCGTCTGAATATAACTGTGAGTATCGCGATTCCATTTAAGTCCTAACAATTCTGTCAGTCTCCACTTCAATGTATCTAGATTACGAACATCACTTAACCATATATCTTGACACTCAAATAAGCTACTCAACATACAGTCTAAGTCATTCGTAAGTTTTCTATAGTTCTCTAACTCTTCAGGAGTTATCTCAATAGTTGTTTTATTTTTTAAATGTTTTACTTTCATTTTCCTTGCCCCCTATAAGGCTTGTGGGTTTCTTTCTTACGTTTCGACATAGTAGAAGTACCCACGTTCCTTCTACCTATCGAAGTCTTTTTGCCTCTCTTCCCGGTCTTTGAGGTATGTTCTATTGTTTGTTTTCCTATTCTCATAATGTTAATAATCTTTCTTTCTCAGCTACTGCCATGTACTCTACGTCTTGTGATGAAACTGCTTCCCGGCAATGATTAGATAGAAACTGAATAACTAAAAAGGTTACGTAGGTTTCGTCATGGTAAGGGACCTCTTTATCCCATTTGTCCCATACATAGTCTACGCAGTCTCTTTCTAAGTCTGGTCTTGTTGGTAGTTGCCAACGCTCCGCTACTGCTTCTCTTATAAATTCTTGTAGTTGTTCTTTTGCTTCGTTGCTCATTAGCTTTCCTCCTTAGTTTTTATCATTCTATAAAATTTGTGGGGCTCTTGTCAACTTATATTTCTCCCGGTGAATTATTTTCTGTTTATAACAACTAGAACAATAATATCTTTCGTTCTCCAGAATCGAAGCATGAGTTAAACAATCTTTAGTTTGACACTTTACCATGTGTTAGGTCCAATGTAGATGTTTAGGGTCCAAGAAATAATCTCTAGGTGGTTTATTAAAACCATAGTCTTTGTACCATTCTCTTTTCCTAGTCTCTTTTGGATTGTACGTAGCTGTTTCACAGTCTCTTCGCCACGTAACGAAAGCTAACGTCTTAAATTTCTCAACCGGGATTCTTGCTCTATGGTTGTTGGACCTCATCATAACCCATTTACGACCCACTTTAATATCATAGACTCTAAAGCCATACTTCCCTAAAAACAAAGTCCTAAACCAATCAGACATCTGAGGGTTTAATAATCTTTCTTGTCTCTCCGGGGTAATAGTTTCTAATAAATCTTCAATCTGTTTCATTGGTTATCTCCTCTACTTTTTTTAAAACATCATCAATTTCTTCTCTAGTATATAGCCCTATGGGTCTTATGTCTAATTGACTTAATACTTCCCTATAAGAATCAAAGTCACTTGATGCATCAGGTCTATTAATATCTGTATAGATTTTAAAGTCATATAAATCTAAATTAACATGAAACACTTCTACTAAAACATCATGATTAAATAATACTTGTTTTAATGGCATTATGTTTTCTCCTTATAATTATTTTAAAGGACCAATATAATAACCCTTTTAAAAATTGTCAAGTTATTTTATAATAGAGTTTATAAATCGTTGCAATCCTTATTAGTGTGTTGGTGTGAATGGTTAGTGGTGCTCTAGTCGTCTAGTGCAGTAGTGTTATAAAACACTAGAAAATAAAATTAAAAAAAAGTTCTTGACATCTTGAAAAGTTGCTTTACTTTGTACTAGTCATTAACTAAAACCGGGAGGGAAAAATATGGCAATGTTTAAAAGATTATTAAATGAAGTTCGGGAAGCCGAACAATTTCGGGAGGGTTTTCTATGGTCTATGTATTTAGCAAATGTAGCCGAAAGAAAATTATTCAATCAGGACCCCTACATAAACTATCAAGAATATATTAATAAAAATTATCATTGGCTAGTTAGGGTCTATCAATTAGAAAAGAAAAGGAAGGGAAAAAATGCAAGTTGAAAACATGAAAAGCACGAGAGGGAACACAGTTCCAAATCAATTTATAATTAATCATAAAGGAGAAGAATTCTTTCAAAGTTACCGGGTAATTATTGCGAAGAAGGGCAACGGGAAAACCTTTCTTGATTCTTACTATTGGGATTATTCCATAACTACCGGACGCTATCGCAATCAGTTTTTAAATGAGACTATCAAAGAGACTCGGGCAAAGATTGAAAGCGGGGAATATATTTTAACGGATTTAAACGGGGGTTAAAATATGGCATATAACAAAACTAACGGCACTTATAACAACATAGAAGACATCTCAACAGATAACCTTTTAAAAATGTTACAGGTGTCTAAATATCAATCGAGCGACTATCAAAAAATGATACAAGATGAACTTAAATTTAGAAATGAAGGATTATTTTTTAACAGAATGATAGACGTATTTAAAAAGGGTAACTAATGAAAGTTATAAGAAAAATTAAAATCCAGGGGAATCCGTTTTATCTGGGAATCCTAAGAAGGCACGAAAGAAAACAACAACAAAGGAGTCCGACAATGAAAGATGATTTTAAACCAATACATTTTTATAACCATGAGAGCGGAGAGAGTTTTCAAATAGTAAATAGAAAAGGATTAATAAATTGGATAAATGATTACGACCTTTTTCATAATGCTTTTGATAATTACGAGCAATTAAAAGAAAGATGTTTAAAGGAGTCCGACAATGAAAGCCTTAGAAATCTATAAAAAATCTAATTGGGGTAATGTTTTAGTCTATCCGGCTTGCGAGGATGCGAAAATATTTACTACCTTATTAGGAAAGAAAACCTTTCATGAACAGGACATTAAATATATAAGAAGACTCGGTTATTCTTTTAAGGAAGTGTTGCCAGTCTTTGAGAGGGAAGAATGAAAACTATAGTTGAAAATAAAACCACTTCTATAACTACTGATAATGTCCGGGTAACAATAGAAGAAGATGATGAACGGGTGTTTATTTCTGTTAGTGAAAAGAGAAGAACAGCAACGGGGGATTATGATTCTACCGAAGAAGTAACCACTAATAATTTATCTATTACAAAAGCCCGGGAATTAAGCTTAATGATTATTGACTAAAAAGGAGGTAAAAAAGAAAGGGGACTCGAAAGGGTCCCTTTTTTTGTTGACAAATAAAAAGTATTCTAGTATTTTGGAGGTTATGTATATTTATAATAACCCGAAACCAACCCTTGCTGATGCGTGGGAGGTTTTACAATTGGAGGATAAAACATTGAATATAATTGAAGTAACAGAACTAAAGGACCTAAACCCGGGGGAGTATTTCAAACTAAAACCGGAATCTAAAAAGGTATATATAAAAGGGGAGTATTTAAGAAAGGAAAAAAGATTTTCTTGTATTGACTTTGAAGATATAAACAAAGAAAGATTTTTAAAACCTACAACTGTTATTTGGACACAGTTTGAATTTTAAAAGGAGGGAAAGAAAAGAAAGGGAGCCTACAAGGGCTCCTTTTTTTATGGGCGGTTACTTTTGCGTTAGCTATTAAAGCCTCTAAGGTCTCTGGAAACCTGTGAGGCTCTTTAGAGCTCCATAGAGCCCCGTTAAGCTTCAAAAGACTATGAGCCCTCCTCCCCTATTGCTTAGATTGTTTAGAGCCTGTAAGGCTTTGTTTTTACTGTATAGCTTTGGTTAACTCTTTGAGGTCTTTGAATTATTTTACTAGCTCTAAATAGCTCTCTTTTACTTCGTAAACTTTGAAAGCCTTCAAAGCTAGAGAGGATTTCCCCGGAACTCTGTTAAGTTTTAGAAGCTTTGATAGTCTTTGAAGCTTTGCAAGGCTTGAGAGACCCCCGGGGCAGGATGCCCACCCCCCATCCCCCCTATATATACTAAATTCCATACATTTCAAAGGGTTTTGAGTTGTTAAGTACAGGCTTGGTCGCGGGCAGTGTAACCTATGAAGTACATCAAAGGGCTTGTAAAGTCTATATAGAACTATATAGTAGAAGGGTGAGGTTGGGGGTATACTTTAACCTCGGAAGGTTAATTACATTATACAGTCTAATTCTCAATCTGTCAAGGACTATTTAATTTATTTTGTTTTATACTTGACACATTCTAATCTCAGGTCTATAATAAGCATTCTATGGCTTTACCAACAGCAACTAAAAGAACTTTAACAGAAAAACAAGAATCTTTCCTTAATAATCTCATTGAGACCAAAGGAGATTTAAAGCTTTCTGCTGAACTTGCAGGCTATGCAGGAAATCACTACCAAGTTATAAATAGTCTTAAACAAGAAATAGTTGAATTAGCCTCAACAGTCCTCGCAAGGGAAGCACCTAAAGCAGCTTTTAAGCTCGTTGAAGTCATGGAAGGCGATACTGCTATACCACAAGCAAATGTAAAGTTACAAGCAGCTCAAACAATCCTTGATAGGGTTGGTGTTGCTAAAACAGAACGCTTAGACATTAATCAAAATGTTAATGGTGGTATTTTTATATTGCCTGAAAAGCAATTAATTGATATTAAGGAAGAAGACTATGAAGATATTTCTGACTGAGTATCAAGAAGAGGATATCATCTATGCAGGATTAAATATCTTTGCAGAGTCTTTTGAAGAAGCAGAGTCCATAGCAGATATACATGGTTTAATTATTGTAGGTGAAATTACAGAGATAGTCTATCAACCCGAGTTTGCTAAAAATAACTATCTAGATACAATTAAGATGCCTACAGAAAAAAGAATACTTCATTAATATGGCTACAAAAAAGAAATCAACAGTAAACAAAGCAGGTAACTATACTAAGCCTACTATGCGAAAAAGACTCTTTAATAAGATTAAAGCAGGAACTAAAGGCGGTAAAGCAGGTCAATGGTCTGCTCGTAAAGCTCAGATGCTTGCTAAAGAATACAAAGCTAAAGGTGGAGGCTATAAGTAGACATGGCACTTAAGAAGTCACAAAAGTCTCTCAAGCGTTGGACTAAACAGAAGTGGAGAACTCCTAGTGGTAAGAAGTCCTCTGAAACAGGAGAGGTCTATGCTCCTGCTAAAACTATTAAGAAACTTAAGTCGACTCCTAAAGGTCGTAGTAAATTAGCAGCAGCTAACAAAAAGAAAAGAGAAGCAACTGCAAAAGGTAAGCAACATGCTAAACATGGGTTGCATAAAGGAAAGAAAAGATAATGGCAGAAAAAGATAGTAGATTAAAAAGAGCAGGAGTATCCGGCTACAATAAGCCTAAAAGAACTCCTAGCCATCCTAAGAAGTCTCATGTTGTTGTTGCTAAAGTTGGTGACAAGGTCAAGACTATTCGTTTTGGTGAACAAGGAGCCAGTACAGCCGGAAAGCCTAAAGCAGGTGAATCAGCTAGAATGAAGGCTAAAAGAAAGTCTTTTAAAGCACGTCATGGTAAAAACATAGCTAAAGGAAAAATGTCAGCAGCATATTGGGCTGACAAGGTTAAGTGGTAGACTATGGCTCAGTTAGGTAGCAATGAAAAGCCAGTTTTAATGACGAACAAAAAAAATCGTGGACGTGTAGGTAAAGGTTCTCGTTTAAGACCTTCCACAGTTTCTCAAGAACAATTTGATAGCAATTGGGATAAAATCTTTCATAAAGGTAAGTAATGCCCCAAGAAGGCTACATTAAAAAGAAAAGTGTAACTATTCCGTTTGGTTACGAACAATCTGAAATCAAAGGCTATCTCAAGCCAATCCCAAAGCAACAAGAGCTCCTTCTCAAATATATTGCTTTGGTTCAAGAAAAGAAATCCTCACTACGTGAAGCAGCAGAGCAACTCTCGCTAGAAGCCGATAGAAAAATCAGTCACGTAGGACTATCTAAGATTATAAAGAAAGTAACTCCTAAAGAACCTAGGAGTCGTTTTACTGTGGCTACGCAACGCAAACGAGCTTTAGCAAAAAAAGAAAAAGAAATAAAGAAAGTTAAAGCTAAGATAGCAGCCCAAGAAAAGAAAGTAAAAGAAGAAAAAGAAATAATCAAGAAAGCAACAGAGCCTACAAAAAGTACTGTTGTTTTAGATAGTGATTTTGAAAAGGTTTCTCCTTCTGTTCAAGAGATGTTAAGAGACTCTAAAGTTATCTTTCATCCTAATGAAGGACCACAAACAGAATTTCTAGCAGCCGATGAAAAAGATGTTCTCTATGGTGGGGCTGCCGGTGGCGGTAAAAGCTACGCAATGATAGTAGACCCCCTACGCTATGCACATCGTCCTGCCCACAGAGCTCTTATACTAAGCCGTTCTATGCCAGAACTTCGAGAGATGATTGACAAGTCTCGTGAGCTTTATCCTCAAGCTTTTCCCGGTGCTAAGTTTAGAGAGGTTGAAAAGCTTTGGAACTTTCCTTCAGGAGCGAAAGTAGAGTTCGGCTTCCTAGAAAGAGACGCAGACGTATATCGTTATCAAGGACAAGCATATAGTTGGATAGGCTTCGATGAAATTACACACCTACCTACAGAGTTTTCATGGAACTACTTAGCCTCTCGTTTAAGAACTACAGACTCTAGTATTAAAACTTATTTACGTTGTACTGCAAACCCCGGAGGTGTTGGTTCTCATTGGGTTAAAAAGCGTTACATAGAACCTAACGAATCTAATCAAAGCTTTTTAGGTTCTGATGGTCTAACACGAAAGTTTATTCCGGCAAAGCTAGTAGACAATCCATACTTAGCAAAGGATGGTATCTATGAGCAGATGCTAAAATCTTTACCACCCTTACAACGTAAACAACTCTTAGAGGGTAATTGGGATGTAGCAGAAGGAGCTGCATTTGTAGAATTTGACCCTACAATGCATGTAATTACTCCATTTGAGTTACCGATAGCTTGGGAAAGAGTTAAAGGAATTGACTATGGTTATGCCTCAGAAAGTTGTTGTTTATGGGGAATTATTGATTTAAATGATAATACTTTGATTATTTATCGCGAATTGTATCGAAAAGGCTTGACAGGTGAGGAATTAGGGGCTATAATAACCGATATGGAGATAGAAGACCCTTTCTCCGTAAATGGTGTATTGGATACCGCAGCATGGGCAAATACAGGCACGACTGGTCCAACTGTAGGTGAAGCATTACTTAGAGCCGGACATAAGCTAAGAAGAGCAGATAAAAACAGAGTGCAAGGTAAAATACAAATACACGAATATTTAAAAACAAGAGAAAGTGGCAGACCGAAGTTACAGATATTTAATACGTGTCCTAACTTGATAAGAGAATTACAAAGTATTCCTCTGTCCAAAACTAACCCTGAAGATGTGGATACTCACGCTTCAGACCACGCATATGATGCATTGCGTTATATGATAATGAGTCGACCTCGAATGGAGAATCCATTGGAGCGTTTACGCGGTTTTAAAAGAGAAATCTTTAAACCTGCTGATTCAGACTTTGGATACTAAGTATGGCAGAAGAGAATACATTTTTAAACTCTGACAATATCTACGTAGATGTTGAAGGAGAATCAGGAAAAACTTTAGACTTAGAGTTTGACCAGAAATTAAACTTAGTAGGTATTATCAATAGTCGGTATGCTAAAGCAGAAGATGCTAGAGAAACTGACGAAAGAAGATGGTTAAGAGCTTACGAAAACTACAGAGGGCTCTACAAAAAATCAGTCAAATTCAGAGACTCAGAAAAATCTAGAGTCTTTGTTAAAATAACTAAAACAAAAGTACTAGCTGCTTTTGGACAATTAGTTGATGTTATATTTGGAACCGGTAAGTTTCCTATAGGTATAGCAGAAACAAAGCTACCCGAGGGCGAAAAGGAAAATGCACACCTCGACCCACAAAATCCTACACCGAGTTTAGAAATAAACGAAGATAATTTAGGTAATGTTGTAGGTGACCCATTCGATGTAGGATACGAAGGAGATGGTCGTACATTACCTGCAGGTGCTACGTTTCCAAAAATAGAAAGCATTGAACAAAAAGCGAACGAGATGTTAGCAGATGGCTTTAGTGCTATTCCTGAAATCCCTGAAATAAGCCCTGCAGAAAAAGCTGCAAGGCGAATGGAAAAATTAATCCATGACCAAATAGAAGAATCTAACGGCAACTCTGAAATGAGAAATGCTTTACTAGAGTCGGCTTTACTAGGTACTGGTATTGTCAAAGGACCATTTAACTTTAATAAAAAATTACACAAGTGGGATACAGATGAGGAAGGTAACAGAGCTTACAATCCTTTAGAAGTAAGAGTACCACGTATTGAGTTTGTTAGTTGTTGGGATTTTTATCCAGACCCTAATGCAACTAACATGGAAGAATGTGAATATATAATTCATAGACATAAAATGAATCGTAGTCAATTAAGACAACTACGAAACATGCCTTACTTTGATGACGATGCTATACGTAGTGCAATTCAAATGGGTCCAAACTATGTAGAAAAAGATTTTGAAAGCCAATTAAAAGATGATTCACGATACGATGAAGAAATTGGTTCTAACTTTGAAGTCTTAGAATACTGGGGCATTATGGATGCAGAGTATGCAAGAGAAGTAGGTATTGACTTACCCGACAGTGTTGATGACCTAGACGAAGTACAAGTAAATATATGGACATGTGGTACTTACTTATTAAGAGCAGTACTTAATCCTTTCACTCCTTATAGAATCCCATATCACGCTTTCCCATACGAAAGAAACCCATATAACTTCT
>Ga0181405_1000468_pt1 | contig 14163 bp, 15 predicted proteins | sample 28SPOviralmetaG_FD_130134 | JGI IMG/M metagenome (GOLD analysis project Ga0181405, IMG submission 130134) | Marine viral communities from the oligotrophic San Pedro Time Series (SPOT) site, San Pedro Channel, CA, USA - 28 SPOT_SRF_2011-11-29 | ecosystem: Environmental > Aquatic > Marine > Strait...
ACCTCATTAACAGCATTTTTAATACTTGTTAGATATTCCTCTATCATTTCAATTTCATACCATTGAACCAAACATCCAATAGCAATTTTATTTTTTAAATTCAAACCAACTCCCCATAGAAATGTTTATAAGTTTTTTCCATAAAATAATTAGTTAATTTATTCTCCTTGTTATTTGGTATAGCGTTATACTGATATATCCATCCACATTTGGTGAATAACATATCATCTGCTAGTATCTCTTTTCTATTCATATCATTCATATTAAACTCATAGGGTAATAACTTCATGTCTATTTTATTTCTATGAACCAACATATTAACTGGTGTTTGATCAGTACCATTGAAGAAAGTTTCTTGTAGTTTAACCAAATTATCTTGATATGTAAAGTAAAAATTTACAATATCTTGAAAAAATTGTTTATGTTTTTCGTTGACAATAATAAAACCACAATCAAAATATTTCTCCCATGGCATCATGTAACCATCAAAAATATACCTTGAATAATTTTCAATACCTCTGAGCACCCACTCCCAACTACCATCGAATTCAACACCACATAACTTTCCATCTGTCATCTCAAAGAAATTAGGACAATCAGGATGTACAATTGTATCTGCATCCACCATGAGAACCTGATTGTATTTGATCTCATTAGCTTCTAGTATATCGAACAGATAATATCTCTGCCAACATATACCCATTTTATTGTTATCCAATAATAACTCATCTAAAATAAACAACTCACAATCATTCTTATCACACCACTTCTTCCAACTATCTATCGAGTATTTATAAGCTGCTCTTCTACTACTAGCATATCTACCATCACCTTTAATGTCTACATCCATCATAAAAACTACATTTTTCATACTAACTCTCTTAGTTTGTTTTTAATAACATCTTTAATTTTATTATCTATCTCTGGTTTTATCTTTTTAAATCTCTCATCTGAAAAAACGTAATGTCCACAGATTTTAATCAACTCCCTTTTATTATTAGCTGGTATAAAATCTTCATCAACCCACTTTTCCCACCTCTTGGAATCATAACAAATCTGATAATAATCTTCTATATCATTTCCCATCTCATCTAAATAACATAGTGTTTCTAACTGACCGAATTCTGGTGCTATGTTGATTGAGTCCAATCCCAAGTCAAACCTATCCTTATAGTCTTTAGGTGATAAATAATCACCATTATGTTCTTTTGATTTTTTACCAAACCTTCTACACATTCTAATCATTCTTTCTAATCTATTTGGATTAAAAGTACCTGTATTGATTTGTTTTCCTAAATCCAAACCAACACCTGATTGAACTACCACATACTCAATCTTTTCAAATATTTTAGAACTTAATTTACTTTCTAATGCACCGAGTAGTCTCTCTAAATCATCAACCTCAAATCTTTTAATAGATTCCTCTGTTCCAATTTCAAATAAAACATCTGAATTAAGTTCATGTATATATTTAATGAAGTTAATGGTTTCCATCAAACCATCTTCAAATTTTTGAAAATGTTTCCACGGATCAATATGTATTATATCAAAATATTTTGCATCGTGTAAATAAGACTCAAAACCATCATCAAATTTATAACCTTGGCCAATACCACCATGATCTCTTTCTATCGGAACTCTACCATTTACATAGTTTGCAAACTCACCTGTTGTCCAATCATTAACATAACCACCATTGAAATCAACTTGTCGTCTTGATGGAATAAATCCAATATCACCATTAAACTCTATCACAGCATCAACCACATTCTTACTCATCGGGCCTATCCAATATTTCATAACGGAAATTCCTTTCTTGTATACATTTCAAATTGTTTCGACGCTTGTAATCTAGCCAACTTTTTACCAGTTTTTGATTCAACTAAACAATTAATAAAGTCATTTGAATTATGAACCATATTTGTTATATCAACAGGAGTACAATTATATACAACTGAATCTCTAATATCATATATTTCATTCCAATTACTTCTTGTTATTATTTCTGTTTCAAATCTAAAAGCACCCCATTTTACTGCTTTAGAATAACCACCATTACCAATAATATATAATTTCTTTCGATTATCATATTCATCTAATAACGTAGTAGCTGCATATGCATCTGTATTATAGGCATGAAGAAATCCGTTATTGAAATTAAGAACTGTATTTGCAGCTCCTATTTCTTTTACACCATCTGACATATCATCAACATAATTAAGAACATCTATTTTATAAGGCATTGTTATTGCAAATCCTTTTATATCCAATGTCTTAACAGCGTTAACTGCTTCCTCGATACTCTTAACTGAAAATGACTTGTATATCTTATTCAATCCATAGTAGTAAAATGCAGTGTTCATCATTTGACAACCAGTATTACCAGCGGTTTTTGCAAATGAACAATATATTTCTGTATCTTTATTTATCATATAACTTTTGTAACATCTCCTTTGATTTAAAAAATAATAAATTACCAAACTGCTTCTCGTGTAATGGTGCCATATTCAGAAAAATTATAGAGGTTATTAATTTAACCTTATTTAAATCATAATTATTATCTTTTATCCATCTCTCATATATTGGTTTGAACTCATCCAATATTGGTTCTGATTTATGGTCGTAATTTACAACATTTTCGTCAACAAAACAAGAGAAATTTTTCTCATTTTTCATTAATTTATATGACATTAAAATACCACCATACATCTTTGCCAAGTCGTAATACACATCACCAACATCACCACCACCAAAATTCTGTCTCCAATCTAACAGATAAAAGTTTTCATCACCAGCGTATACGATATGGTCGAAATGGAAATCACCATGAAATGAATTAGTTGGTATTCCGTTAAACACTTTATCCCAATAAAAAATCTCTAATAAATCATAGATACCATCTGTTGGTGTTCCGTTTACTATGTGTTTTCCTTTGAAAACATCATCTCTACTTTCTAAAAATAATTTAACTCTATTCATAGTTTTGTCGTGATAGAACTTTTTACATACAGTTTTAAAATCAAAATCTACACTTACTTCTTTCCAAAGATTTTTATTTGCAAAATCCAAAAACCTTTTCCATGTTTTTATATCATTGTAATCGTAAAAAACCTCACCCTCAACCCAATCATAAGAGTATAAATTTTTTCCCTTATAGTTTAGTGTTGGAGTTAACTTACCCAAATTGTCAGCTCTTTTTATTCGTTGTTCTATAAAATTTTTATCAGAGGATAGTTTAATGAATCTATCATTAACTTTGTATAAAAACTCACCATTCGTTTTTGGAATACTATACACCTTACTATTCTTGAATAGTTTTTTTGCTTTTATATAATTATCCACCGTTCCCACATCATACCAATCAAATACTTTAGTTTTCATATTGGAATATTTATTTAGATTATAATAAGCACTAACTATTTCACCACAATCTACATCTAGTTCGTTCCAAAATGTTTCGTAATCAAGAACACCAGCTAAACCAATAAATGCATTTTTGTAACCTTTTTTATCCTTGTTCTTGAAACTAACAGCTTTATCATCAGATACATCCACCGTTGCATATAATTCAGGTATATCAGTAGGATAAACACCCAACCAATTACTGTCTATATTTGGTAACTCATCTGAAATAATAGTATCAGCAGTGACCCAAATAAACGGTCTTTGTAAATATTTTTTACATTGATTTATAGAATATGCTGGGCCTGTACCCTCACCCTCGTATTTATCAACCTCTACAAATGTGAAATTTACATCAGGATGAGCAGCTTCACAATATTCTCTAACCATACTTCCCTTATAACCAAGTGCAATAATTATATCATACTCTTTTGGTGTCTTATCTATCATGTGTGTTATGACAGCTTTATTATCTAACGGTAACAACCCTTTGTTAATATGATGGGATAGGTTCTCTAACCTACTACCAACACCAGCTGCAAGTATACAAAGTGCTGGTTTTTTATGTTCATGTTCTATTTTACCAGAACCACGATTTGAGTCATCATCAATTCTTATCACATCATCAACCTCAGGTGTAGAGACTTCCTGTAAAATTATATCAGTAATTGCAACCACCCTATGTTTTCTGAATGGTTTTACAGTAACGAAGTATCCAGCCTCCTCTATTGTTTTCTCGACCACACCTTCATCATTTTCTAACCAAAATTCAGCAGTTCCTGATATTAGGTAATTAGTTTCTAACTTCTTCTCGTGATATTGGTAACTTGTTTTTGTACCAGCATTAACATAAATTCTTTTATAACAATACTTATCATTTAATTCCAACCAAAGTTCCTTACCCCATGGCTTATAGATTGTTTTCATCTACTAATCCTTTATTTCTTTCTAAATTAATAACATAAGCAGTATCTCTTTCACTATTGGGTTTTCTATCGTTTATTAGTATCCTATCACCACCACCAAAACCCATAATTAGTTGGTCATAATTGATACCTGCTCTTTCCATTTGTTTGATGGTAGCTTCTCTAGCACTGTGTTTTCGACCAGTTGTTATCACGATATGATATCCCTTAGTATCCCATTCAATTAATTTTTCATGCACACCTGGTAAAACTTCTAATACTAAGTCTGGATTTTGTATATCAATTGGGTTGGTATGTTTTACCAAAGTACCATCCAAATCACAAAATATAGTTTTTGGTCTATTCATAATTTAATTCTTCTCTAGTTAATTGTCTAAATCTAAAAATATCATAATCTACATCTTTATTTCCGAAATATGCATATTTCGGACTACCACCAACAATCTTAGGATTTGATTCATGCCAAGTTGTGAAAGTTTTTTTCACTATATCCTCTCGTAATAACCCTAATTTTCTCAAATGCCACACCATCAAAAAATGATTTGAGATGGTATTCCATTGAGGACATTGACTTGGTAGTGTATACTCATCCAAAAAATCAAACATACTAGAGTAACCTTTCATCCAATCCGATCTCGATGCAAAGATATGATCTAATATTTCTACATCGGTGTGTACTCCACCTTCTGGCCATCCATAAGTTGGTTTATCAGGATGTATGGGAATATGAAATTTATTAACATCTAAATTTTTGAAATGAAACGGTTTATTCCAACAGATATCAAACCTAGCATTTACAACTAAATCGTATTTAAAACCATGTTCTTTTTCATACTCCGATACTAAATTCATTACTTCTTTAAAACCATACCATCTACTGTAATGAGCTATAACTCTATTGATATTTCCACCCCTCAAATGTTCTGGTATTTGAAAATTTATTTGAGGAATCAACTTACATTTAATTGGTGATATATGTTGATTAAAATCGTCCATAAAATCCGTATGCCAACTGAAAATAAAAAAATCTACATCATTGAAAGGTTTTATATATTTGTCTAATAATTTACCGATATATTTTAAAACCAAAAGTTGATCTTCACGAGTGCTTCCACTTGAATTTTTACCAGATAAGCCACCAACTAAACCATTTATTGTATAAGCTATTCTCATACTTTACAAATAACTCCTTCTCTATCAATCATTTTCCAACCAGATTTAGTAAGAAAACCAACATCTTCACCTATCTCAACATCAACTTTAATTTTACCCTCTCGTATCTTATCATCTATTGAGTTTCTAATATTTCTATTGTTTGGATTTCCATAATCATCTAATATGATAATTGGATTATCAAAAAGGTCGATACACTTTTGTATGTCTATTGCTACTTGTGGATAATCATGACTAGCATCAACGAAAACAACATCAACTTGTGGAAAATTCCAAGTATCATTGGTTACATCCATCAATGAAGCTTCAACATTATCAACATCTTTACATTTTTGTTTTAATATTTGAATATTTTCTGGGTCTCTATCAACAGCATATACCTTTTTGAATAGTTCTGAAAATATACGAGTGGTATCTCCTTGACAAGCACCTAATTCCAAAACCGACATCTCTTTATATTTATCATCTTTGAAAAATTCAATCAAGTCTGACTTGAACTTTCTTGATGTTGCGTTCTTGAATGTGTCTTTATGATTCACTAAATTTAATAACCTATCTGTTTTATTATAAGTATAATAATGTTTTACCAAATCCCAAGTTTTTTTCATCAATGGTTCTCTCTGAGATTTATCGAATCCACTAAACATCCAAACATACGGGTACTTAATAAAGAATGGTGTTGGATCATCATTCAATTGCCAGTTGTGTCCTAGTATTTCTTTTCTATACAAGTGACTACATCTGAATAAAACAGTGCTTAAATACTTAACTTCCATATTTTTTATCTGTGTCCAATAATTCAACGGTGTTTGTTCTGCTGTACCAGTTTTCTTATGTAGTTCTAAGAATTCATCTACATTATCTAGGTATAATTTTTTAAATGACTCAAAGAATTCACGATGTTTTTCATTGAAAATTACAAAACCAGAATTATAATATTTTTTGATATCAAATTCAAATCCATTAAAGAAATCTTTATAACCTTGTATACTATTATGAATCCATCTCATATTATCCATGTCTCTGGTAACTGTAAATTCATGATTAGTTAACTCAAAAAAGTTTGGAGCATCCCACTTAATCATACAAGTGCTATCTAATATTAGTATCTGATCATAGTCGATGTTATTTTTTTCTAAGATATCAAAGACAAAAACTTCTTTCTGCCAGTTGATTCTGTACTTTTCCATATCTTCCATATAAGGTTCATCGAATAGAAAAAATACACAATCATTTAATTTACACCAATATTCCCAAGTTTTAATTGAATAGTCAAAATAATCAAAGTCACCATATTTTTTAGACTTTTCTTTATTCTGAACACAAGCCATAAATACTACATTTTTTTTCATTGTATACTCTCTAATATTTTTTCTGGAAATGTTTTAGTTTCTGTATTCATTGATCTTATCAACTCAGCTTTCATTTCTCTTATTAAAAATTTATAATTCCAATAATTATTTTCCATACCAGTTTCACTCCAAGAAAATGGATGTGTTAACAATTGTAATTTAGTTACTTCATCTAATTTTAAATCTAACGGACTACCATACTTCCACATATGATTTGAATCTGCTATGTAATTTACATTCAACTTTTCTGGTTTATCACCTTTGAAATAATGAAAGAATTCCTTAGCATAACAATTTATCTTATTAGGTACTTCAACATACTTCTCTAATATACCAGGATTACTACCACATCTATGAAAAGCATATCTGTCAACTTCAAAACCATAATAGTGTTCAAGTGTTTCTATGTCCTTTAATATATAACCAATTAATTTATCATCAGACATCTGTGGTGGATTTTGATGTAACCCAACGCTATGACCTAAATTCCTAATTTCCTTGACTGCTTCAATATTTTTTTCTGAGAGAGCATTGTATGTATTGTTTCTTAACTGTACCGTATATGTAGAAACCACACCAAGTGAATGTTCAACCTTAGCTAGTTTCAGAGCTCTATCTATTGAAAACTCGATATCATGTCTTAAAACACAAAATTTATCAAGATTAGTTTCAATTACATCATTAAAATCCACTATTGGTAATTTACCCTTTATCATACTAATGATACTTACATATTGTTCATAACTGAAATTATTCATTTTAACTCCTTTTTACCTAAGCATCTATACTCTATCATTTTAAAGTCATTCGGATTTAATATCCTCCAACAATCTAAAATCATTTGGTTATAAAAACTCTTCCAATCATCACTAATTACCTTGAACTCATCACATGGTAATGCAACAATAACCAATTCACCAGCTTGAAAACATTCTTTTAAAGATTCATGATAATTTACAACTGGTTTATCTTTCATTTTAGTGTACGGAAAATTAGAAAATATAGATTTAACCTGATCAATACATAATGGATCATAGAGATTAACTTCTTTACCAATCTTAACCAATCGTTCAGCTAATTTTAGTGATGGAGACTCTTGTATTACAGGTGTGTTTGGTTTGAATGATAACCCTAAAATACTTATAGATACATTTTTGCAATTTCTATCATAACCAATTACCCTTTCATATAAATCTCTATGTTGATTATTATTTATTTGATCTGTAGCAATTATATGTGATGCATGATGTCCTACATCTCTAGAAAAATCAATAAAAGCTTTAGTATCTCTAGGAAAGCAAGTACCACCAAACCCCAACCCACCTTTTAAAAACTGATGTCCTATGGGTTTATGATAACCTATAGCGTTGGTAATATTATCAACATTAACATTATCCACCCGTTCACATAAATTGGAAATAAAGTTAGCAAAACTAATCTTACTAACAAGGTAAGCATTCAATGTAACCTTAGCAATCTCAGCCTCTTCTAGTGTTACCTCTACTACTGGTGGATCATTGACAATACCATCGTATAGTTTTTTTGTAATTTCACCAGCATGATCATCACTACTACCAATGATAACCATATCAGGATTTTGAAAATCATGTATTACCGAACCCAATTTTACCACATCAGGTACATATGAAAATCCAAACCCTGTGTTTAATTTTCTATTTGTAAGTCTCTCTATCATTGGTATTAATTTATCTTTTATTTCTCCTGGCATAACAGTACTACTCAGAATAAATAAATGATACCTTTTATTTGATTTTACCAATTCATTACATATATTTGTAATTACAGACTCAACTACATTTGATGAATAACTATCTCCGATTTGAGTGTTCACTAGTATTATACTGATATCAGTTTTATCAACCACCCCAGCATAACTAGTGGTGTATTCAATATTATCTTTAGCTAAACTTAGATGTTCTTCTAAACCATCTTCAAAAAATGGTAGTTCTGATTTATGTAATTTATCAACCAAAGCCTGGTTGGTATCAATACCCATAATGGGTACACCATTCTTAGCAAATATGGTTGATAATGGTAGTCCTAACTTACCCAATCCTACAAATGATACCATTTCCTTCATTAAATATACCTAGCGTTCGTGTATTGATTTTGAAAATCTGTTACCTTTAATGCATTTATAACCTCATCTATACCATGTTCTACAGATATACTGGTTTTAAATCCTAAATCTCTAATCTTCTCATAACTAACCACATAGTTTCTCTGATCAGCATCCTCTCCTATCTCTTCATAGTGTATGAATGCATTTGTTTTTTTACCGATCATATCACACACTTCTTCTTTACTATGATTCATATTATCATCACCAACATTAAAAACATTACCCATCATTTTATCCATATTTTTTATACCAAAGGTAAAACACTCTGCTATATCTGATACATGGATAAATGTTCTCATATAGTTTTTCTCATAAACCACAAGATAACCATCTTTTATACATTTGTATGAAAAATCATTAATAAGTAAATCTAACCTAAATCTAGGTGATACTCCAAAAGCTGTTGCAAATCTGTAAGCTATGGTGTTACCCCTTTTCATCAGTAATTGTTCAGCTTTGGTCTTGGTTTCACCGTATAAACTCAATGGATGTAGTGGTGTTTCCTCTGTACATATATCAGTTACTGCTCCATAATTACTACCAGTAGAACCATAGAATATGACCTGTTCATCTGTACATGAATCTATTAAATTAACTGTACCATCTACATTAATCTCTCTAGCCAACTGTGGATTTAACCTACATACTGGAAATCCAACCAATGCTGCTAGGTGTATTATCACATCTTTATCTTTTACAACCTCTTTTAGTTCATCTATCTTTCTTATATCACCACGAACAAATTTAAAATTATCATACTTAAAAAATGGAAGTAATTGATTACCACCAACCATTAAATTATCAAATACCGTAACCTCATGTCCTAAGTCAAGCAGTTTAGGAACTAATGATGTTCCTATATAACCAGCTCCACCTGTAACTAAAATCCTTTTTACCATATTCTAAACCTCCCTAATATTATGTCCTTAAACATTATCCAATCAGAAATCTTTGCTTTGATCGGTTCGTTAAATGCTGCAGGTTTATTCTTTTCAAAAAAATAATGTCCACTCCAAGCAAATGGATAGATTACGAATGGAACTATAATAATTAAATACCAATATGAATTATATAAAATTGTTGCCATAAATAGTAATGTAACCACCTGCCCAATAAAGTGTAATAACTTACACTTTGGATGTTCGTGTAGAGTTAAGTAATATTTATAATACTTTGAAATAGTCATCTATTATAGTTTTTAACTTTTCAATATCATCATCTGTAATCAAATGATTATTACCAATAAAAAAACCGTGATAATGTAAGTAGTCTACCTTTGGAAATTCCTTAAATGGTTCATACTCTGATAAAAAAGGTTGTCGTAATAAATTACCACTGCATAACGGTCTGGTCTCAATACCCTTACTTTCTAAGTGTTCTTGAAATTTTATTCGCTCAGCTCTGTCTTTTAGAATAAATGGTAAACAGAAACTACTATTACCTTCAAAATCTGGTAATTCAAATACATCCCAATAGTCCAACAGCATGTCATAAAACTTATCACAAACCTCTCTTCTTCTCTCTATTATAGAATCCAATCTAGGTAGCTGTGATAATCCCAAAACACCACCAAATTCGGTGTTTCTAAAATTATACCCATCAGTAATAAACATAAACCTCTTATCCACATCTGGATATTGTTTGATATATTCTTGATAAACCTCATCAGAACATTCTCTTGCCAAACCATGACTACGTTTTGCTCTCATCAACTCATATAACTCGGTATCATCTGTGCTTACAAATCCACCCTCAACTGTTGTCATGTGGTGACCAAAGTAAGAACTAAAGGTTGAACCTTCTGAAAGTGTTCCAACTTTCTTTCCATATATCTCTGCACCGTGTGATTCACAACAATCCTCGATATAAAAAGCATTAGGAATAATTCGTTTAAACTCATTGATAGGAGCTGGTATTCCAAATAAATGAGTTACGAATACCAATCTGATATCTGGATGTTCTTGGTGTAACATAGCCATATGTTCCAAATCAAAACTAAAGTTCTTATTATCTACATCACAAAATATAGGTTTTAATCCCAACTGAATAATAGGAGCTATGTTGGTTACCCAAGTCATTGCTGGTACTAGAACCTTATCACCATCTTTTAAATTATATCGTGTTTTAATTGCTGACAGTAGAAGCATGTTAGCTGTACTACCAGATGATACAAAAAGTGAATGATTTACTCCCAACCACTCCGACCATTGTTTTTCAAACTCCTTTACCTTTGGGCCATTCGTGTATCTGTTACTTGTTTGAATAAAATCCACCAATGATTTTTTATCCTCATCAGTTATACAATCTTTCATTAAAGGCCAAAACATATTACTCTCCATATTTTTTTACAACTTCATCATAAACTCTAATCACACCATCTTCTAATTTAGTGAACTCAAAACCTTTTATGAGAGATAACATCTTATCACAACTAACGGTTTTTCTATACTGACCATCTGGCTTCTCTGTATTGTAATTTATTTCTAAGTCAAAGTTTAAAGCTTTTAATGTTATTTCTGCCATTTGGCCAATTGAATTTTCTTCTGGGCTTGCCACATTAAAGCTCTCAATTATATCATGTTCTATAACAATCTTAATTGTCCTCGCTAAGTCACTAGCATGCATGAACTGTCTTAGTGGTTTACCAGTTCCAAATAACTCTATACCAGGCTGACCACTATTATTAGCATCAATTATCTTTCGTATCAAAGCTGTTATGAAATGACATTTTTCAGGATCATCAAAGTGATCGTATTCCCCATATAAATTACAAGGTATTAGGTAATTATATTGTCTATTATATTGTCTGTTATAAGCTTCTATTCCAACTGATAATGATCTTTTTGTAAATCCATAACTAAAATTTGCAAATGATGGAGCTCCTAGATGGATATCACTCTCTGTCATTGGATATGTTTCAACCACATCTGGATACATACAAGTGCTTAAAATACCTGTGAATCTATCAACATTATGTTTATGTGACATAGACAATACATTTGTATTCATTATAGTGTTTATATTATAAAACTCCGCAGGACTATTCATGTTCTCTACAATACCACCAACCTTAGCACCTAAATGAATTACATTAGTTGGTTTATAATCACCCCATAATTCATCAACTTGTTTAACATCTGTTAAGTCACAATCTTTAGAACCGATGTATTTAGCTTCTGGTAGTATTTGTTGTAAATACTTACCAACCATGCCAGTTCCACCAGTAACCAGTATCTTTTTATCCACGTTAATACCTCATATTTTTTATTTGTTCTCTTACTGCATCGAAACTAAATACTTCGTTTAGTTTATCCCATGCATATTGCATTACTTGATTTCTTTTATTATCATCTTCGTAATACTCTGTAAATCTTTCTTCTAATACCCTTGTATCATTTGTTGCTGTTTCAGGATATAACAGAAAATGATTATCATTTACACCACCGATGTTTATCGTACCAACACTAGCTGTATGCACTACTTGTTTGCCTGGAAAATAATCAATCGGATCAAGATTAAAATGATACATACAAGATGACCACCCACTAATAAATTCTCTTAAAGGTATCTGTGTATCACTAGTTTTATATCTCACTTGTATATTAAACTTATTTCCTATATAATTTGCAAATTCATATGTGTTTGCTCTCCTCGGTGGATGTTGTGGTAGGTAAGCCCATATACTCTGATGTTGATTCCCACCAAACGTATCATAAAAATAATCTATGTTATGTGGTTGTGCTACAAAGTTAAATGGTTTACCAACCTTATCTCTGAGTTGTTCAAATACTCCAATCCTATCCTCTGGTCGATTCATTAGAACAGTATCACATTGTTTTAAAAACTCTATCCTAGCCAAATGTTTCACATGATTATAATCAAAAGGTTCTCCAACCCATATTTCTTTTAAGAATCCAACTATCTTAGCCTTTGGATACTTTTTTCTAAGTTGATCAACCTCACACCAACCATCCCAAAAACCATCTGTTCTAGCTAAACTTCTTTCCCTAACCACAAATATTAAATCCAAATCTAAATCTGGTAAATCATATTTAAACTCTGACCAATTTATAAAGTGACCATTTTCAAACAGCCATGGGTAATTAAACGTACTTATAAAACATTTACTACCAATACTACCCAACATATGAGATGGTGAGTATGGTTTATCATCTCCGAATGTATAAGCTTGATCGTTTTTGATATAAAAAGAACTCATATCATCAGTTCCTATACCATCTATTATTAAACCAAAATTCACTTATAACTTCCTACTTAATAAATCTCTACTGAAATTATCCATATAAAATTTATTCTGTTGTTCTTGTTTTTGTTTTGTCTTTGGATGATACAAACTTAATTCCTCGTGTGGTGGTAAATGTGCATATGTTTTACAACCTGTAATCACCTCATGTAATGGTCTTGTCCAACGAATTTCACTATCACGCTTGAAAACTCTGGCTTGATAATCAGGATAATTAACCCAACCCTGTTCTGATATTCTCCAACCCCATCTTCTAACATCATCTTCTGTAAATCCCTCAACAGTATTGACTCTTGGTATCCAAACCAAATCAACTTCATTCATTTCTAGTATTCTTTTTAACTGCTGTAACAATACCTCATTTGGATATTCATCTGCATCTATATGAAATATATAATCACCTGTTGATTTTTCTATAACAGAATTCTTTTGATCTGCAAAGTTACCATTTAGTTTTCTTTTGTAATCAATTACTTTACTATCTGTTGAGTATTTATCGATGACACTTTTAACTTCCGTATCATCACCATCAACACAAATAACTACCTCATCTTCTTCGTCAATTTGATTGAGTAGCATATCCAATAACCTTTTTAATTCACTAGATTCATTATGAACCGTAATACCATAACTAATTTTCAATCAATGCCTCTCTTAATCCTTTTGGTAAAGATATTGGTTCTAAAAACACTTGTGATTTCCTGGCTTCTATAAAATCATATGTTCTATATACAGAATAACCTTTTATGTATCTTTTTATTTCATTATAAACTTGTGGTCTAGCTCCACGATTACCAACATTTTCAATAACAATTCTATAAATCTGATCATCACCACTTACAACTTTTATATTTCCAACTCTTTCTAATACTTGTACTAAAAATGGTTTGCTTCTAATTATTG